>Ga0182015_10000265_pt1 | contig 75405 bp, 50 predicted proteins | sample 712P3MmetaG_FD_120478 | JGI IMG/M metagenome (GOLD analysis project Ga0182015, IMG submission 120478) | Permafrost microbial communities from Stordalen Mire, Sweden - 712P3M metaG | ecosystem: Environmental > Terrestrial > Soil > Wetlands > Permafrost | place: Sweden: Stordalen | collected...
ATCACCGCGACGTTTGACAATCCCCAGTTGGCACAACAAGTCTGCACTGAAATCACCTCCATGTTCCTCGCCCAGAACGCGCGCCAGAGTGAAGCCCAGGGTGAAGCTACGACTAAATTCCTCGGTGAGCAACTTGCCGAAGCTAAGTCCAAACTTGATGAACAAGATGCCAAACTAGCCCAGTTCAAGCGTCAATATTTGGGTTCGTTACCCGATGAGACGCAAACCAATCTGAGCATGCTCATGGGGATGAACTCTCAACTGGAAGCCAATACACAGGCGCTGAACCGCGCGCAGCAAGATAAGGCTTTCAACCAATCCTTGCTGGATCAGGAAGAAGCTAACTGGAAACAGCGGCAGGTTGGAGGGCAAAGCGCCGATTCCGCCGACCAGCAACTGGGCCTCTTGGAAGATCAGTTGACGACGCTATTGTCGAAGTACACTCCCGATCACCCGGATGTGATCAAAACCCAGAACCAGATTGCGGAACTCAAAAAGCGCATGGCCGAACCGGCTAAAACCCCCGCACCGAATAGCAACGTTCAGACTGCACACGAGCCGCCTCAGATACAAAATCTTCGTGCGAAACTGAAGCAGGATGATTTGAACATCGCTGGATTAACCCGCCAGCAGAGCCAAATACAAGCTCACATTGGCCAACTGGAAGGCCGCGTTCAATCCACCCCGATGGTCGAACAGCAGTACAAGGAAATGACTCGCAACTATCAAACTGCGCTGGAGTTTTATAACGACCTGCTAAAAAAGAGCGAAAACTCCACGATGGCCACGAATCTCGTGCACGAGCAGGATAGTGAACAATTCAAGATTTACGATCCCCCGAGTCTGCCGGAAAAACCGTCTTTTCCAAAGAAGCCGTATTTCGTGGGTGGCGGTTTTGCAGGCGGTTTGGCGATAGGCGTCGGCATCTTGTTCTTGTTCGCTATGCTGGATAAAACCATTCACACCGAGCGAGACGCGGAGTTCTACCTAAAATTGCCGGTCTTGACCGTTGTTCCCACTTTGGCGGTTGCTGGCTTGAACGGGAATCACGCAGTAGCTGGCCATAAAGAACACATGTTTAGCGGAGTTTAAACGGATTACGTCGAACACATGAGGAAGCGATGAGCAGGATTCACGAAGCGCTAAAGAAGGCTGCACAAGATAGAGCTACGCAAACACCGACGGCGGTGACGGCCGATCTGGTGGACGGGGCTGCCGAGATCAATCGGCATATCGAACCCCCTGAATCACTGCGCGTTGCGAACGTGGTGGACCCGCGCTTTAAGGAAGCGCGCTACCTCAGCTATGAGGAGCTTGTGAAGCGTTGCACGCATCCGCAATGGACACTGGATGCCCGGAATAGCGTTTTTGTCGGCGCGGACAGCGACAGAGTGGGAGCGGAGCGTTTCCGGACGTTGCGTTCACGGCTATATCAGATTGCTGGCACCCAGCAATTGAAGAAACTCTTGATTACCAGCAGTATCCCCGCTGAGGGCAAGACGTTCGTAGCCGCCAACTTGGCCCAGTCTATCGTTCGGCAGCCGGACCGTCGCGTACTGTTGATCGACGCGGACTTGCGGGCCTCAAGGCTGCATCAGACGCTTGGGGCGCCTAGCGGGCCGGGTCTCAGCGATTATCTCCGTGGTGAAGTCGACGAGTATGCCGTTATCCAGAATGGTTTGGAAGGCAACCTGTGTTTTATTCCGGGCGGCCAGCAGGTCAGCAATCCCAGCGAACTTTTACTCGGGGACAAGATGAAACATTTGCTGGACACCATGAGCGACATTTTCGACTGGATTATTATTGATTCGCCGCCGGCTCTGCCTGTCCACGATGCCAGCATGCTGGCGGGGCATTGCGATGGAGTGTTATTCGTCGTGAGAGCAGGGAGTACGGATTCGGAAATAGCCCAGCGAGTGTCGGCGGAATTCCGCGATAAAAATTTGTTGGGTGTGGTTCTGAATCGCGTCGATTCGGCCGACACCTACAATAACTACTACTACGGTTATGGTGGGGAAGCTGAAGGCGCGGCCCCCAGGGCTTAGTCCGGCAGATTTTTGGCTTTATATTAAGCGGCGCTCGCAGGCATCTTCAAAGGTGACTCGTGCGTCTGTGGTTCGCCCCGCTGCAACAGCCAAAAAAACGGCACCATCAGCAGCAAACCAATCATAAAAAAAACGACTCCACCTTCCCGGTGGAGATTTCCATAAAGGAAGGCAGGATCTACGTAGCTGGCAAGCAACGTCAGTGTGACGATGCGGATCCCATTCTTGATAATCATTACTACCATTCCCGCCACCACGAAAACAGCCTGTTTCCAGAACTTCGGCAGGAAAAAGTGCCCCAGCAAAATTGCCAGTACCAGCAGAGCGATACTGGAGCGTATACCACTGCACTCTCGTGCTACTTCAATACTGAATCGGGGCAGATGAAAGATAAACCCATCTCGCAACACCGGCAGTGGCGTCAGACCGAACAGAATATCCGCAATTTCGGCTGACCCCTTTTGGAGCCAATAAACTACTTTGTTGAGGAGCACCTCCGGCAACGGGATGAACAGAAATAAAAACAACAAAGCGAATCGAGCGTTCTTTGTTGCTGGGCGGCCGAATATCAGGGCGAAGCCTGAAATCCACAGAAGTACCAGGCCAAGAGCGCAGGTGGATGGCGACGCTCGAGCAGTCCGTAAGGTCCATAGGAGACACACGATCCCAGGAATCAGCAGCGAAACGCCAATGGCAATGTCGTAGGAAAGTTGTTTAAAGATCGTTCGTCTGTCCGTGAAGATCAGCCATGCGGATATGAATGGAATGAGAAGAATATGAGACGCATCGTCGTTTCCGAAGGAGTATTGAACCAAATATTCGAACGCCTTCCAAAAGACTGCAATACTTGCGGCGAGCCACATCCCGAACAGCAACCAACGGCGGTTGTGGTCGTTCGTAAAGCCCAAAGAGGCACTCCCTGGCCAAAACTTAAGAGCCGGTCCCGTTAAGGTTTGGCGGATTTTTGCGAGTCCAAGAGTGTAGGTAGCAGCCTAGCGGCTAAAAGTTTCCGTGCGACGGACGTAGTGGCGATCGTAGTAATTGCGATATTCGCCGGAGCGCGCGTGATCTAACCACGCCGAATTATTTTGATACCAGTCGATGGTGCGTCGTATCCCTTCTTCAAAAGACACCGCCGGTGACCATCCCAGTTCGCGCTGAATTTTTGAGCTATCAAGTGCGTAGCGGCGGTCGTGGCCAGGGCGGTCTTTTACATATTGCATCAAGGACTCGGGTTTACCCAGACGTTGGAGAATGGCGCGAACAATTTTTAGATTAGGCTGGGGCGCTCCCGCGGACACATTGTAGATGGATCCGGGTGCCGCTTTTTCTAGAGCTAATTTAATTGCGCTGCAGTAATCTTCCACGAACAACCAATCGCGTTCTTGCATGCCATCACCATAGATCGGCAAAGACTTGTCTTCTTGCGCGTTGGCAATCATTAGCGGAATCAGTTTCTCCGGAAACTGATAAGGCCCGTAGTTATTGGTACAGCGAAGAACTACAGCTGGCAGACCGTAGGTGTTGGTGTAGGCCGACACAAAATGATCCGCCGACGCTTTGCTCGCTGCGTACGGGCTGCGCGGATCCAGGGTCATTTCTTCCGTGAAGCTTTCCCCTGCTGGAGCGCTCCCATAAACTTCATCCGTACTGATCTGCACGAACTTCGGCACTTTGAAACGTTTAGCCGCATCCAGCAAACACTGTGTACCCATGATATTTGTGCGGACGAAGGGAGCGGCATCTTCAATACTGCGATCCACATGCGTCTCAGCAGCAAAATTTACCAGCGCGTCGAGGCCTTCCTCGAATACGCTGTTCACCGCGTCCTTGTCGGCGATATCTCCTCGCACAAATTTGTAGCGCGGATTTTCGGCAATATCCGCAAGGCTTTCCGGATTGCCGGCGTACGTCAAACTGTCGAAATTTATGATTTCAACGTCACGGCGGCTGTTGATCAGATGGCGTATAAAATTCGACCCAATAAATCCTGCCCCGCCCGTAATTAATACTTTCAATCGTTCCTCCTGTAACCTTGGCGACGGTGCTTTTCCTTCCCGAGACTTTACTCGGACACCCGAGTGTGCCGTGGAGCCGGACCGCGACCCGGAGTCTTGTTTGCGCCAGTATCGGCGACGAGATTCGTGGCGTGCAGTAGGGATTCAAAAGTTCCCGCGTCAGTCCACCAGCCGTCTAGTACGCTATGCGTCAAAGTTTTTTCGGCTAAGTACATGTTGTTGACATCGGTGATTTCCAATTCGTTGCGCCAGCTGACCTTGGTCTTACCGATCTTTTCGAACACCGTCGCATCGTAAAAATAAATTCCCGTGACTGCGTAATTAGACTTAGGCGCCTTGGGTTTTTCTTCGATCCCCATGATCTTGCCATCTACGATTTCGGGACACCCAAAACGCTCCGGGTCTTCGACTTCCTTCAGGATGATGTGAGCTCCTTGGGCCTGCTTTTCAAACGCATCTTTTGAGCTGATTATGTTGTTCTCAATGATGTTGTCGCCCAGAACTACGCAGATTTTTTCACCTTCCACGAACGGCTCTGCCAAACGTAGCGCATCGGCAATCCCTCCTTCCCCTTCCTGGTAAGTGTAGTGAATACGGTGAAGATTGAAGTCTTTCCCGTTTGACAGCAAGCGAAGAAAATCGCCGGAGTTTTGCCCCCCCGTCACGATGATGATGTCACGAATCCCGGCGTCGACAAGCGTCTGAATCGGATAAAAAATCATTGGGCGATCGTAGACCGGCAATAAGTGCTTGTTTGTAACGCGAGTGAGTGGGTAGAGCCTCGAGCCTTTTCCGCCAGCCAGAACCACACCTTTCATATATGCTCCTGTCCCTTATATAAGAATAATGAATGTAGCGAAGCTTGGGCGTGAATAATCGTTAGGTGTTGTCTGTAGTAAAACGGAAGGCGGCGTCGAGCTGTATTCCTTTCGCGACGCAATAATCTCGCCTGTTCAGCGTCCTGATGAGGCCGCAAACGACAATATCGGCTTGGCCCGATCACGGCCTTCCGCTAATAAGCGGCGCGCCACAGGCCACAAACCTAGGGGCATAGGGTCCACGGTCTCGTAATCCACGGGATTGTGCGGCGGAAAAGCTATCTCGATTACGTCATTTGAGATTTCATACTGCAATGACGTTCTTCCGTCGGCTGCAGGCCGTGGATTTGCACTAATTTCACTTAAGTCCACTGTGCTCTCCGGACAAAATGGAGAAGCCAATATTTGGAGAGTTTTCAAGCCTTTAGATAGCGGAATCGTCAAAAGGCGGCTATACGGCCTGATCCGCAGGACCTTGCTATCTACACTCGCGACATAATTTGTCCGGGAGATATCCTGGATGGTCATCCATCGAGGGTCCGAAATTTGATTCACAATCTTTGCCAGAGATTCAATGCGCGTAAAGTGCGAGACGTAGTCTTGATGGTGTGTGGCAATGATTATCGGATGCCCCAGAAAAGCACTAAGACGCACGTCTACTTCGTTTGTGCCTACTCTGTGAAAGACAGGGAATGCCTCCTGGCCAAGGGCTTGGGCGACGGGCAGGCCCAAGTCTGTTTCCCACGGCTTATCCGGGTTCCAATGGATCAGGGAACCAATCGAGACACATCCGGCCTCATAACCCAAGCGCAGCATCGGGTCGGCAATGAAGTCCGCAAAAGCTCCGTGCGGGGCGGCCATTATGCGCGCAACCTTCAGCCCCGATCGAGATTCGAATTCGGCAATACGTCGAAGTCCTGCCGCGAGCAGTATCAACGCATCTTGATCCGAATAATCACGGGCTAGTTCGTCGGCAATATGATTAACGCCATGCATCATCAGCGAAATATGCTGAGAATGTTCACGGAATAACGTCGCCACATCGCGGTTGAAATACCACGCGTCTAACGGAACTGTTGCCACAGTTGCGTGATAGTTATTTGCTTCAGCGTGTTTTACGAGTGTCTCGAAGTCAAGGTAACCGTAGCTGCGGTGATGAAGATTGGGATCATCGATAATGAATGTCGCGCGCGGTTCGGGTATCTGCCAGCGTTCAGACCCCAGGAGTTGTCGCAAAAAATGCAATAGCGGAACCATCGCAAACCATCGCGTGGCTCGAAAGTGCACGTGAAAGAAATCGTCAGAGCCAAAATGTGGCAAATCGATGCCCACAAAGTGAGATTCACGCCCTCCTATTCGGTCGATGGCCCAGACCGGCGTATCCCCGATTTCAGCGAGACACTCGAATGTTTGTGGAACCGGAGAACACCTTTTCAGGCTGCGATCAATCAGCGCCGCATCGCGGAACGACCGGTGAACCGAGGTTGACGACGTAAATGTAACCGTGGCTTGCTGCTCAACGGAAACCGCATCACAAGAACACACCTGATAGAAACTGAGGCCGCTTTGAATTGCTTCGTTTGTGAGCTCGGGGCTTTCCGAAAGCACTATGAGCCCATCCAAGCCCTGATACTCGCGCGGGCGATGTGGAACAAAGATGACGGCAAGGCCCGTACTCAACATATCGAACAGTAAACGACGAGCTTGGTATTCGGATGCCGGGGCGACTGCGATTGTGATGGGTGACCGTGACACGTTCAGTTCTTTCCGAGGGGACGGAGCTTTTGGGAGAATTCGCGTAAGCTGACATTCAATTTTAACGGAATTCCGACCCGAGCGATAGCTTTAGCTGGATTGCCTTGAACGACCGTCATCGCGGGTACCGATTTGGTAACCACGCTGCCTGCAGTAACTACCGATCCTCTCCCAATGGTGACATTTGGCATAATAATGGCCCCGGGACCCACCGAAGCGTCTTCCTCGATAACAACTCCGTGAAGTTCGCGAAAATGCGCGATGATTACCGCGCGAATGCCGATGGAAGCACCCGCTTTTATTGTCACGTAGTCGGGGTGGGCCGTTTCGATAATTGCGTCGTAACCGATCCACGCCCCTTCCCCTATGTGTACGCCGCGCCAACGGTGGAGAGTGACGCGCAGGCTGGTTGCGCCGGGCGCACTGCGCGCAATATTTTGAAGCAGCCGGTTCTTGAATCCCGATATGAATCCATCTTTGCTCATACGGCCGGCAACAATGATTGGATGCGCTCGCGCCAGAAATCGATTCTTAAAGTTGGCATTTCAATTTCTAGTAAGCCTGATTTAGCAGGTATCTTCGACCCGTTCGTCCCCATTTGCAAAACTGTCTTTCACGAACGCCATACTCGGAATGCAACCTCCACGAGAAATTTATTGGGCAGGCTGGCGCGCCACCATTCCATCAACGAGTTCGAGGTATTCGTGTTTTTTGGCCGTCCAGTCGTTCTTATTTACGAAACGGGTCGCCTGTTCTGCCTGCAACCGTCGCCGTTCAGGATTTTGAATTAACTCCAACATACGGTGAGCTAGGTCGTCTTCATTTCCAGCGTGGAAGAACTGAACGACAGAGTCATTGAAATAATATTTATCGACCATCGTATCCGCCACGATCACAGGGACACCAACAGCCATAAATTCCAGAATTTTTGTGCTGAACGCTTCATTACCGAAGTTGTCGCTGCGCTTCGGTACGATGCCAAGGTCTGCGCCCTCAATCACCTTGGCCATTTCACGCAATGCAATAGGTTTGTGAAACAGAACGTTGTCCTCCAGGTGCAACTCCTGCACCAGTGCAACCAAATCCGCTTTCAGCGGTCCTTCGCCATAAATATGAAAGTCAACATGGGGCACTTGCGCTCTTATCTTTCCAAAGGAACGAATGGCCAAATCCACACCCTGGTGCCAATTGATGCTTCCTGGATAGAGCATCGAAAAGCGCTCTTTCGGCCGTAACTTTGACTCGGTCCTTTTAAAAATAGACCTGTCTGGAGAGTTCAGAACCACCGTACATTTCCCAGCCTGCACAGACCGCGACAGCAAACGCTCTTGCCAAATATGATTTGCGACAATGACATGGCCGGCGAAAGTTCCTGAGACTTTCTCAACTCCTTGCAGAAAGCGGAACACCAGTGAACTGGAGCGGGAACCGAATTTACTGTTATAAAATTCCGGAAGAATGTCATGGATATCTAGTATCACAGGAGTTCCGAGAAGGCGCGGCAGCCAGGCGGCGAACACCAGGAAATCAGGAACCGAGTGAACATGAATGAAGTCGTACCTCTCGCGAAGATGTTTGGCCGAAACCTGGTACATGGCCCGAAACATGAACTGAACGATACGAAGCGCATAGGAAAGCCGGCCCTTCTCGTTCACTTCGCGCCGTTGCAATCGAAACAAGTTTACCCCGTCCAACTGTTCCTGTTTTGGCAACCCGTCTCGCTGCAACGCCAGTACATCGACATGATCCCCGCGCTTTGCTAGAGTTTCTGCATAACGCATCACGCGATTGTCAGTTTCGTAAAAAGAATACGTGATCATGCACACGCGCAAAGGACGCGGACGCGACTGACTCGCCTGGGAAAAAGCTGCCTTTTCCTCCGTGAGACACTCTCTGGTGACAGTCGTAGACATTAACAAAAATTAACCTTTTCAATCCGACCCAGCTTTACTTATTCCAATTACTGCCAGAAATGGCTGTGGGTTGCAATCCGGTATTCTCTTGGGCATCTTCTGTCTGAACGTTTGCTCCTTGTTCACCCTTACCGGCTTGTTTCAATGAAGATTCAAAAGAGTATTTCAGGCGGCCATCAACTAGGTGTGCATACGCAATCCGGGCACGTTGATGTCCTTCGCCCTCTATTCGCCATCGTTCTTCGCCGGCTATTAGCTTTAGCCCCGACCTCGTTCTCCACCAGTTGTTAATTTCTCGCGGAGTAGTACTCCATACGAACAGCTTCTCACGCAGATACGCCAGATGCGCCAGCAAGCGACGGTAAGTATTGTTGGCCTTCTTGTTGATGATGTAGTCGGGATGGACGATCACGCTTATGAGTCCGTGGCCGGCCAGAATCATTCGGCATTGTTCTTCCCAGAGCGATGTCGAATACGAGCCTAGGATGTGGAACAGAGAGTAATCCTGAGTGACCGTTACCGGAATCTCTAAGATTTTGCCCACGAAATATGGCAGCACTGTGCAACAACCGCCCGTTTGTGCGTCGAGATGACCCACGTTGGGAACCGACATGTCGTATGAAAATTTGAACGCGTCATACCACTGCAAGTTCCGGTAGAGAGCTCCGGATCGGAAGCCCGCGGCATTAAACTTTTTCAGATATCCATTGATCTTGCTGGCGCGGCGCAAAAATTCTTCACGATTTCGAAACAGATTACCGTCGTGGTACAGATCGTGGACATTAACTTCGAAGCCCCGTCGCGATAATTCGTCGAGAAACGCTTGCGAAACTTCGTAGCGTTTTTCAGGGACCAGCTGGAACGAAGATTTGAAGCCGAATTCGTCATCGGTATCCATCAGCTCTGGGCAGAAATCTCGACCTATCTCAGTCTCGACATCATGAGTGACGATTGCAGCCGCTGGAGCCCCGTCAGGCCAGAACCAGATAAACGGAACGGGAACACCCTGCCGCGATTTAATCGCTAGCTTCATCAATTCTTCGAACAAGCGATCCACAGTGCGATCCACCGGCCAATGCGGAAAGGGTGTGTGTGTGCCGCCCTGTAAACGAATTCTTTGTAAAATTCTTCGAAAGTGAACGGGAAATGCGGGCCGGCCGAGATAGTACATCGCGCGGATTACCGCGTTGCCGCCAAAGTTCGTATTTTCGGCATGCATCTGTCCCGTGTACGACTCACATCTGAGGTTTTCAGCGATCTGGTCGGGATCAAAAGGCAACCCGATCTGCCGTTCGCCCAAACGAACCGCTCGTGAAACATTGAGAAGTTGCGGGCTGTACATCGCGGAAGGCACGCTAACAGAGCATTGTCCGTAACAATCGACCTCCTCGCCAAAGCGAAAGAAGCCCGATTCCTTGTGCAGCGTTTCGTCCAGGCGAAACTCAGCAGCGGAATCAGCACACCGAAAATAGTCGCGGAAAGCCCCGTTCATAACACCCTAATTATATCGTGCTTGATACTAATCACCGCTGTGGATAACTCAATGTGCTAACAGATTATTGCTCTTTGGAACAAATCAGAGCCGGGCAAGGCCGACTTCTAACTGACCGTTAGCCGTCAGCCAACGTGAGGGTACAGAAGATTACCGGCCACGCGCAAAACGCTTTGGGGGCACCGCGCGAAGACCTTTTTACCTAGCTTCATCGCTCGTGAGGAGTCTTGGTCAGAATTGGCTGGGCGTTCGGGATACCGCAGATACTTCAATTCTTGCCGTCTCGCTCCCCATCTGTCCTTGAAGGTCACCAACCCGGTGTTGGCGCATTCCGACCGGCCAAAATCGAGCTCCACGAATCCGTGTTCTTTGGCGTAGCGGATCAGATGCCAAAAAAGAAACTGCATTCCTCCCAGATTGTGCGAATGAGCGTCTGAGCAACCGTACTTGTAAACCATCTTTTCTTTGTGAGCCAACGTTAAGATGGACGCAATAGCCGTTCCATTCTTTCGCGCAACACGAATCTGCGCGGCCTCTCCCAGGCAGGTTAGTACATTGCGGAACCACTTCAGAGGATGCGGTGGCACTTCCTGCCTTTGCCTGGTGATCACATGTAGGTTGTAAAACTCCGCTAGCATTTCTTCCGACGATCCCACTTCATGTGTCAGGCTCTCGCGTTCCGCCCTCTGGATTTTTCGCCGGATGGAGTCGCCATGCAGCTTTTTGTAAAGCTCGTCCAACGTAGGCCGCAAGTCCAGCAAGTGAAGAAAATACGTTTCCGCGTTCTCTAGACCCGGGCTGAACGTAAGGCTTAGCGGCCGGATATCGATGTACTTGAGTTTTCCCTCGCGCAATTCTTTTTGAGCGGGCTCCAGCAGCATCTTTAGTTGGTCGAGGCTGTCCACCAATGGTTCGCAATGATCCGAGAACGGAAGTGACACCAGCCGTTTGCCAGTCAGCCAGCTCTTCACCCTGCAAAAGACCATGGCGTTTCGGAGTGCTTCATCGGGCGCAGCAGTCGTGTACCCGACGGGCTCATACTTGTAAGTCCGATTTAAGGTCGACAGCCACCCTTTTTCGTGAAAGACGGAGCTCCTTGGCTCCAAGTTCACGAAATGCTCCCAGCGGGGATCGCTCAAGGGATCAAACCTATAGGCTCTACCAATTGCAGGTGTGCCTGTCTTAACAGAATGAACTTCGCGGATGGTGTCGGTAGCCTGCATATGTGAGTTCTCAGCTGCCATTTTCGCTTCGAACGGCGATTATCCGTGTTTCCTCAAAACGAACTGCCAGGCAGCTTATGTGTTATGCGCGTGGTTCCATTCTGTGCAACGCAAACACAGCCGAAAGACGATTTCGCTGCTCCCTTCGGATGAATGCAACAAATTCCTTTGAAACAGTCCGATCATCCCTTTTGATATACGGCCATAGAAACCCAACCATTCTCATGAATCCCGCTATAAATAACGGCTGTTCCTTCATTCGACCCATACATTTCAATATTTCAAATACAAAGTCATAACCCAGGTGATATTCCATCTGCCCTTGGCGAAAAGCGCCACGCAGTTGCCCGGCAGTATTCCCAGTGTGACGTTGATGGTAGATCTTCAAATCCGGAAAAGATCTGACCTCCCAACCCTTCATCCTCGCTGAAGTCGTGGCATGCGTATCTTCTCCACCGAATTTCAAAATGGCATAGCCCCCAATGTCTTCATAGCAGGCCCGCCGCACTAATTGCGCTGCATGCGGAACCGAATAAACCCGGTTATGTGCCCTCGGCTGAAATTCTCCTTTTTCTTCTTCGTAAATGGCGCCCGAAGCTATCCCTAACGAAGGAGCTTCCATCATTCGTTGCCGCAAAATTTGAAAATACGAGGGCTCCAGCACGATATCTGCATCCAGGTTACCGATGAAGCCATATTCCGATCCTTGCAGGCGTTTATAACCCTCACGAAGAGCCAGGACCTTCGCCGCAAAATTACGGCCCGCCGGCCTTTTTACTTGCACGAACTCAATAAAATTATGCCGGCCTGCAAACTCACCGATGATTTCGTCGGTCCGATCCGAGGAGTTGTCGCTGACGATAATCCACCGCTTGGGCTGCGTACTTTGCCGGACTACAGTCTCTAAAGTCCTCCTGATATTCGCCTCTTCATTATGAGCGGCGCTCAACAAAACATACGAGGTATCGCCATTGGGGACAGTCGCCATATCTTTCCGTTTGTCCCTGCTTCCCAAGCATGGCTTGAGCGCAAGAATCTTGTGTCCATCGCGATCGATGAGTGTATACGTGGCAGAACAGACTAACGATTGGTCGCTGATCTTAGGCGGCCGCCGTCCAAACCACACGACCATTTCAGCACAGCAAACCACTTGGAACTAGCGTATTTGACTGCCTGTTTTCTAGAATCGTCAGACCTTAAAAGCTTCGAAAAAGACAACACCACCAGCCTGCCTAAAGCAATTGTGCCCATACCCGCTCTAAAGAGCCACGCATACACGGGCCCTTGGCGTTTCGCGCAGAATTTTTGCACCGCTTTGAACCTCATAATCACAGACCAATGACTTACATTCACCTGATTGCTGCTTTGGCCCCCGTGGTGAATGACTTCCAGATTGCCAAGGTAATAATTCGTGAAGCCGAGCTTGGCGACTTTATAGCAAAGGTCCCAATCTTCGGCGTACATGAAGTAGTCCTCCGTGAACATGCCGGCACGCTCAAACACTTCTCTTTTGAGAAGCATGCAAGCTCCGGAAATAATTTCGACGGATACCGGCTTGTCGCTCTTGGAAAACAACGGCCCAATATCCCATAGTGAGCAGTGCGGCCAGCGCAAACGCAGGTATTCAAAATCAATCATTTGATTCGGTATGGTCGGAAATTTTTGGATGGAGCTCGTTTGCACCGATCCGTCGGTGTTTAACAGTTTGCAGCCAACCACTCCAGCATCGGGAAGGGTGTTGGCTTGCGCCAGCATGCTTGTCACCGCATTGCCGACGATCTCGGTATCGGGATTCAAAAACAACACACATCTGCCTGTGGATCGCTTAAAACCCAGGTTGTTTGCCCCCGCGAAGCCAAGGTTGACCAGGCTTTTGATCGTTACGACATCGGGGAACTCCTGTTTGAGGCCATCGATATCGTCAGGCGAGGCGTTGTCCACCACGATCACCTCGAAGGAAACTCCCTGCACCTGTCGATATATGCTCGCGAGACACGCCCGCAGGTAGCCAAGGGAATTCCAATTTACGATGATGATCGATAATTCCATCAAGCTTTAGCCGGTTTTGGCGATCCTTCCAACTACATCGGGTCGCATCATCGCGAGCGCGATTGGTTGGTTGTCTGCAAATTCCTATTGGTAGAGCTCCCGACGCGCGCAAGCTTGGGCGACTGGAACGCTGGCTTTAGGGGCACCGCATAATGCTCCACCGCCGGTTCCAGCGCCTTCTCGGTGGCGAGAATAGGTGCAGTTGCCGCGGCCACAATGGCCAGGAAAGCAAACCACATCATCTTGGTGTGATCGAAGTAGCTGATACCGAAGAAGCAGACGCAGTTCGTAAAAAGTGTCACTGAAAGGGCCCACATAAACCGTTCCTGCGACGGATCGTTCTCAACGAGTCTTCGCGCTTTGCCCAGTTTCCGGAAGGTCAGCGATATGACCAGGATGAAAAGAATGAAAGTCAGCAATCCGCCGCTTTCGGCTTCTTGTACGAACTGATTGCTGGTATCCCACAAATCCCAGCCCCATGTTCCCGCGTCGTTGGTTCCGATGAGCCACCAGTCGCTGAAATGCCGGATGCACTGGTCGATCAGCATGGCGCGATGGTATCCAGAGTTTCCCGCGACCAGATCGACGCGGGCGATCAACATCCACACGGGAGCTTTCATCACGATATGGAGTGCCACCAGCAGCGCTACAATTCCCCACCGAAGGATGTGCATTTTGTTGCGAAACGGCCAAGCGAACCAGGCGAAGAGCGCCGCTACGCAGGCCATCAGCGGTGTGCTCGATGCGCTCATCAGCATCATGCCCACCGACCCGCAGAAACCGAACGCCCCCGCCACTTTGGCCTTCCCGCTTTGCCATAACCACCAGAATAAAGGCATCACCGCCACGCCGAACACGCCAGCCAGAATCGGGTGCGCAAAAGCCCCGGTAGCACGGATCGCCCCTTCGCGCACTCCAGGGACCACCGTCAAAATTCCTAGATAACCGAAGATGTTTTGGTTATTGAATTTCTCATCGAGCATGGTTATCGAAAAAATACAGGTGAGTACGGCAAAGACTTTGATGATTCGGACGATGTCGTCCTCATCTCGAATTGCATAGCGCATCAATAAGTACCCGCCGATAGCGTCAATCAGAAAGCTGGTCTGATAGGCGACGGCACCGCCCACGCCATTGTTCAGCAGAATATTGGCGAGCGCCCGAAAACAAGCCCAGGCGATGAACAGCTTATCCACCAGATTGAAGCCCCCGGCAAGCAATGGTCCCGGACTCATGAATGTGGAAACAACTAGGCGCAGCATAGCCGCCATAATCAGGATGCGCGTGACGTAGAAGTGGAAGCCACTAAGGTAAATTTCCTGCCCGACCGAGCCCAGAAATACCACCAGCAAAAAGGCAATCGGGGCATACTTGCGCGGAGTGAAAAAGATCACCAGCAGGGCAATGATCATCGCCGCCAGCATGATCGGGTGCAGCACCGTGCCGGCGGAGCCACCGCCGAATGTATAATGTAATGGAGATTCCGGTCCCATTGAATTCCTCAAGATCAGGGCTGGTATACGCCACCGCGCTCACTTGGAAGCCCACCCCAAGCTCCCAAGACAACGATAAATAAATCCCAGACCTTCTTAAGATCTATTTTATTAGAAACAGAATTAAATATTCTAACATCTGCATTCGCCCGCACTCAGATAACCAACACAAGATGTGGCGTTATGGACATTCAATCGTCGGAGATAGGAAACCAGATATAATTTTTTTCGCGTTTAACTGTTGCAACTTTCTCGCCTAAGTGCCATTCTCAACCTCTCAGTCCCCGAGTACACCTTTCGTACCACAATAGAAGAAATCGCCGTGCGCACGGAAACAACACTCATCCTCTCTGAAGAAGGACGCGATCATGAAATTTGTGCTTGGGACGTTGTTGGTTTTGATGTTCACCGTTACCGCATCTGCTGATTCTGTTTGGACTTATACCGGAAACTCTGTTTCCGGCTCTTCTAACGTTCCCATGACTAACCCTTGCGGTTGCGCCATCGACGGCACCGTAACACTCAACGCCGCAGGTAGCGCTGTCGCCTGGGACTTCACTGTAGATGGCTTGACGCTCACGAATCTCAATTCCCATGGGCAGATCAACGACGACCTCAACGGCGCGAATCCCAATCGGCCGTTCTATACCTGGCGTATCGTGCTGTCTGGACCGAACGGCTCACAGGTGGCCAGTTCTTTCGATGGCAGCACCTTCGAAGCCACCGACAGTGCCGTGGCGGCAGGTTCGTTGTTTATGTTTGAAGAGGGCAACCCTGGCGCATGGACTGATGCCGTCGCCACGCCTGAGCCCGGAACGGGTTTGCTGATCGCAGGCGGCTTATTAGCGGTCGGTACGATACTTTCAGCCCGCGACAAAATGCGGTTTTTAATGGACAGACCAGCAGAAAATTAAGATTTATGTCTTTGTTGGTGGACCGCGTTGGACGCTTACCGCGGGTCCGGTTTGATCCATGACTTTGTTTGTCGATCGTAGACGCGAAGCAGCTTTGCAGGGTTTCCCACAATTACGCTGAAATCTGGAAAACTTTGCGTCACGACGGCGTTTGCGCCGATGACGCTGTTGCGTCCGATCGTCAAATCTTTATCACCGGACAATACGCAGACCCCAAATCCCAGCCAGCAATTCCTCCCGATTGTAATGCTTCCTCCAGGTGTCACGCCCTGCGCGTGAATGGGTGCTGAAATATCGGAGTAAGCGTGGTTGTGATCCATGATCAAAACGGACGGGGCGGTTAACACGTCGTCTTCAAGGTGAATGTAATTCCGCGCTGAGATCGTCGAGCGCCGCCCGATTTTGCAACCGTTCCCCAGCGTTATCTTAGGACGAGGGCTTCTCGCACCTTCAGTGACATTGAGCCATACGTCAGGAGCCAGGTATACCCGTGCACCAAACCATATCGCGCGGGCAATCGAGCGTTGGATTTCGCATGAGTACGTTATCGAAGTGCCTCGTCCGAACGCAGCAAATGGATACGATTTTTTTATCCAGAGGGTATGAAGCCACGTTCGCGCTCGGGTAATTATGTCGAGTACATCTTCGCTGTCCGCCACCGGCGCTGAGTCGTTCATCGAGCCACTCAAACCTTAGGCTCCGGGCGAAAACGGCGGGGCAGCAGCATACCCATCAGCACTTGCTTCTCGCCGGCCGTTACAGCACCCGTAAGATACAACGCAGGCCATGCCGCCACCAAGCAGCCGAAGGAGGCGATACCGAGTCGGATGATCGCCAGAAGCCGTGCGTTCGCCAATTGAGGAAGAGGGAGATGCGACGCCAGGGTCCCGACCATCAGTATCAACCCAGACGCCATCGCTAGTTTAAAGAAATCAGTAGCTACGTCCTTCAAACTAAAACCTTTAAAGGTTTTCGCCATCGCGTAACCCATAAACAACATACCGACGAGTTCGCTGCCCGCCAGCCCCGCGAGTACCCCAGCAAAACCTAAGTGCCTCGCAAACAGACCCACCGAAAGCACGCTCACTATACGCAGCACCTGACGTATGTTATCGAGCAGCGCGCGTCCTGAGACGCGGTATAAGACCAAGCCAAGCAATGATAACGCTCCGAAGAACATCGTCGCGCCGACCAAACACAAAGCCAGTTGGTAAGCAGGATTCGTGGTGCCCGTCCAGGCGTATAAAATCAGAGTGCCGAACACGCATATGAACGAAAGCGGAAATAGCGTTACGGCGATGGTCACTTTTGTGGCCTTATCAATTAGCCGGCGCATTTCGGTAATCGAGCTCGAAGCGTACACTCTTGCACCGCCCGAAAGTATCGAAGGCAACAAAGAGTCTGGGAGCATGGCTGCCGACCCTTGCAGCCGACCGGCGATAGCAAATACGCCCGCGGAATCTGCTCCGAATACGCGCAGCAGCGCGATAGGAACGATCGCGCAATACACGATCTCGAGCATATTCACCATCTGATAGCTGCCGCCGTACCGGATGAGTTCAGGAATCGTGGCCCGCGAGATGTACTTCCTTCTGACATGAACTTCCGGCGCGATTTTTCTGGCAGCGAAGTAGCAGCATGCGATGAACCCAAGCTCCGAGAGCCCCATTATCGTTGCCATCGCGAACAGGCCGAACCCCAGGTACAAGACGATGACAATGGCCACCGCTTCTGCGATGGTGAAGATAGTCGTGAACTTACGCGCAATGTCGATGCGGTGAGCACCCATGACAATGGCTTCGAACGCCGCTCCGACGTTGGAGATCATCATCACCGCCGCCAACATAGAAATAGCGCCTGCTGCTGAGGTCAAAAATTCCGGCGGCACTCCAGCCATGTGGGCTAGACGGCGGGAGAAAAAGGCGACTGGGATCAGACCGGCAATGGACAGTATTCCCATCGCAGCCGTGCCCGTGCTCAGGAGCTTATTCGCCTCATCGTAATTCCCGGTGCCGGTAGCCTCTGCCACATACTTCTGGAACGCGGACTTGATGCCTACGCTGCCGAACCGCATATAAGCGCCGGCGGTCATGATGATCGCCCAGATCCCATAACCACCGAGGCCTATGTGGGCAATCACGATGGGAATGGTAATTAGTCGCGTGCCTATTTGAACGAGTTTCGAGACGACCCCAAAAAAGGTATTTTTTCCAATAGAGGCGGCCAGCTTACGTTCAGAAAAAGCGTCTTCAGTAGCTATCGCAGGCGCAGCCGCGGCCGCTATCGGTTCCAACGTGTCATTTGGAGTCATCAAGTTGATCTGAGTTTTTACTCAGACTTGCAGTGTACAACGCCGGTCTGAGGACCTCAAAACTAGTCCGGCGTTGTGCGGGGAATGAGTTAATTTACGATTGCGGACAGCCCCGTAGGGGGGCTTGGCGGCTGTGTTGAAGCGGTCGAACTGAGCTGATTCGCTCCGCTGGACCAGGCCCCTGTTGCCGGACGTGCGACACCCAGTCTGTCAGAATCCAAAGCCGTAATGTTCAAGCTGGTAAGGTTTGCGCCCAAGTTTGCTGCGGATGACCCCGTTCCTATCGTGAAATCCGGGTTCAACAGAGGGTTTGTCGTGACCGATCCGGGATCGCATCCACAGGCGGCCTGCCAGGCAGACAGCGATCCGATGAAATTGGTCCCCAGGATCCACGGGGTATTCGATGCCGAGTTGTAATAGACGTTCCTGTCCGCTACCGGGTTCCCGGCTTCGTCATACACCATGTACGCCCCACCCTGGAATACGTTGTCTTTCAAAGTCCAGCCGCTCGCGTTGGCATAGGCATGAAAGGAAACATAGGCGTTGTCGCCGGAGCCACCCGCATCCAGAAACGTGTTGTTTAGCAAAAATCCATTGGCCGGCATTACGGCCACCATGCCGCTGGAAGTGGGAACATTCGCGTTCGTCTTGTTGAACGTATTGTTAAAGACGTACCAGGTGCCCATCGTTCCGCCGGCACCGGAGTTGTTATTTTCCAGAAAGACCATGCTGGTGGCGTGCACGCCCATATTTCCGCTCAGGGTGTTGTCATAAATCTGTAGCGTCCCTACGATCGACGACCCTGAAGTGTTTGTGAAGGGATGGAAAAAATTGTGATGGTAGTCATCACCGGCATCGTCCCAGTTTACCCAGTTTGTCGCGGTGTTGTGGTCTACGCGGATACCAGTCATTACTTTGTTACCAGTGTTTGCCGGCCCCAATTCGATATCTTGGTTAGCCGAAGAGAAGCTGTTCCCGGTGATCACCAGGTTGCTTTCGCCGCCGTCAAACACGTAATAAACACACACATCGCATTGCGTGAAGGTGTTATTTGGGCCCACCGTGAGGTTCGAGGAAGCACGTCCGTAAAGTGCGTAGCTGCCTCCGCCGTTGGCGTCTCCATTGTTGTGAACGTATACGTTGATGGCGGACAAATTCTTTATCGTTATGTTGCTTCCGAGTCCCCCGATCAGCACGCTGGGATTTTGATTCGCCAGGCTGGTGCCGTTAGCGGTGTTCTGTACCGTCCCGTTTGTGCCGCCATCCAGTGTGATCCAGGAGTTTCCGTTCAGATCAATCCCGCCGTGGACGTTTGAAAAGTAAGGTGACTGCACGATCGTGCCGGCTTCCCAAAGCAGCGTGATGGGATTCCCACTTGTTCCGCTGGCCTGGAATTGCAGGAATGAATCTGCGCCCGCAGGTGCGTTGAATGTTCCGCAGAGGTGAACTATCGTGCCAGGACCGATCTGGTTAGCACCAGTTCCCCAGTTCGCCCCGTTGTTAAACCAAGCTGGAGCCTGCGTTCCGGTCGTACAAATGCCGGAGCCTCCACCGTCCGGGGTTATATAAACGTTCTGGGCTTGCCCTGATGCACCGGTTGCGCTCAATCCGCAAAGTAAAAGTGACGCCAAACTAAATAGAAATAATTGCCGAAAATTTACGGCCGTAAATTTGAAATTTCCAATTTTATTTTTCTGGTTCAAGACTCTCACAATCCCTCTTTCGCGCCATTTTGAAGGCGCCGCCCATATAGGTCCAAAACTAGCAGTCACTTCCGGATGCCACAACTGGACTCTAGGCCAATCAAGGTTCAGGGAGGGGGACCTGTACTTGCCGGGGGCAGTTGGTCAACTACCCGCCTATTATAAGTCGAATGTGTGGCGAACAACGCCTCCGAATCGTTCGTGGAACGTATGCGTTGTTACATGCAAAGTTAATCATACTCAATAGTAATAAAAAAGTGTTTGCGGCCTGCGGTTTCTATTTCCACGTGCTAGGGCCAGCCAGGCTAGCTCGCTGCATCAACGACATGTTGTGATGGGCCTGCTTGTACAACCATTGCGGCCAATGTAGCCAATCGTATCCGCCTTCCAGTTTTGCGCGCAGCAAGCTAGCGTCATCCCAACTGTTAACCGGAAGCCGCGGCAAATGGTAGCGATTGTTGTTCTTCGAAGCGCGGCCAATAATGGTCGAGACGCCATTCTCAAATCCTAGATTTTCCAGAATATCGACCAGAAACTGGGTGAAGCTTTTGTTTTCTTCGGGAAACGCGAACGGATAGGAGAAAGATTCCACCGGCGCTCCAAGTTTCTGTTCGATGATTTCCTTCGAATAGCCGAGCTCGTATTCAATTTGGTCGGGGCTTAGAGAACGCAGGTCTGGATGCGTCACCGTGTGGGAGCCGAATCGTATGCCTCCGGCATGCAACTCCGCAACTTCCGACCACGTCAGGTAGTCGACCCCTTCGATTCGCACCGGAGTATCTTTGATCCGATCTGTGGCCAGAAAGACGATCGCGCTGAATCCACACTGCCGCATGGCCTCGAATGCGTCGGTATAGAAATCGCGGTATCCATCATCGAAAGTGATGACGACCGTCTTTGAGAGGTCGTCCCCGGTCTCCATGGCCGTCCACATTTGCGTTAGGTCCAACGTATGGTAACCGTTCGATCGTAACCACCGCATCTGCCTCGCAAAAACCTCAGGTGTGGTGTTGATTTGATAGTACGGATGAGATTTTCCGAATAGGTTGTCCGAAATGCTGTGGTACATCAGGATCGGCACACGCGCCCCAGACACTGCGCCCACCAGGCGCGCAAGCGGATGCGACAGATAAATGGAAGCAAGTCGATCTATTCTAGGCATAGAAATTCATTCGGAATCACTCCGGCCACTTGGGTGGTCGCGGAATGGCGCGACTAGCGCCTGGCAGGCCTGGCCCTATCGGGCGGCGCCAATCTTGGAGGCCACGAATTCCTTTACGCCATTCGCCACTAAAGTTAGCTGGTCCTGGCGCAATTGCGGGAACATCGGCAGTGAGACAATCTCCGCCGCCACCCGCTCGGTAACCGGGAAATCGCCCTTCTTATAGTTCAGGTGTTCATAGGCCTTCTGGAGGTGCAGCGGGATAGGATAGTGGATCCCTGTAGCGATACCCGCCTCCGCGAGATGTGCCTGCAGCGCTTCGCGGTCCGCAACGCGCACCACGTACAGGTGATAGACGCCTTTGGTCCAGGCCGCCTCAACCGGAATCACTACGGAATCTTTTGCCTCCGCGAATAGCTCGTGATAGCGATGGGCATGCGTGCGGCGCGATTCGTTCCACTTCGCCAGATGACGCAACTTCACAGACAGCCATCCGGCCTGAATGGAATCCAGACGCCCGTTATAGCCTTCAATGTCGTGGTAATACTTCTTCGCCTGGCCATGGTCGCGAATCATCTTCATACGCTTCGCTAGGGCTTCATCATTGGTTGTGGTTGCTCCCGCCTCGCCACACGCTCCCAGATTCTTTCCAGGATAGAAGCTGAAGGCGGCCGCCAGTCCCATCGTGCCGGCTTTCTTCCATTTGTTTTCTTTCTTTGAAAAATATTCCGCGCCGTGTGACTGGCAAGCATCTTCGATCACTACCAGGTTGTATTTGGCCGCCAGTTCCATGATCGGATCCATGTCGGCCGTTTGTCCGTACAAGTGAACCGGCACGATCGCAGCGACACGGTTACCGCTCTTGCGCTCTGTAAGTTTTTTGCTCTTGCTGTCGAACTCGCACTGCTTTTCCAGATACTCGCGCAGCTTCTCAGGGTCCATCGTATACGTCGACTCATGGATGTCGACGAAAGCGATTTGCGCGCCGGCCTGAGAAATCGCCTCAGTCGTGGCGATAAAAGTGTGGGGCACCGTGACGATGATGTCCCCTGGCCCGATTCCGGCAGCCATGAACGCGAAGCGCAGCGCGTCGGTCCCACTATTGACGCCCACACAATACTTGGTGTCGCAAAACGCTGCAAATTCCCGCTCGAAGTCTTCCACCATCGGTCCGCCGATAAATCCGGCATTGCTAAAAGCCTTTTTCGCAACCGCCAGAAGCTCCGCTTCCAGCTCCTGGTGCGGAGTGACCAAATCCAGAAATGGAACTTTCGTTGTAGATGTCATCGCTTACTTTTTCTCCTCGGAAATAAATCGCAGAAACTTTGCCGGATTTCCGGCCACAATAGCGTTGTCGGGAACGTCTTTCGTGACCACGCTTCCGGCGCCCACGATGGCATTACTTCCCACCGTAACCTTGCTCAAGATCGTGGTGCCGGAACCAATCGAAGCGCCTTTGCGAACCACCGTGTTCTCAACTTTCCAGTCTGCCTCGGTCTGGAGCTCCCCTCCGGCAGTCGTGGCCCGCGGGTAAGCATCGTTAATGAACGTCACGCTGTGTCCGATGAAGACATTGTCCTCGATATTTACGCCTTCGCAGATGAACGTATGGCTGGATATTTTGCAGCGCCGCCCGATTCGGGCGTTTTTTTGAATCTCCACGAAGGCGCCGATTTTGGTCTCATCTCCGACTTCACAACCATACATGTTTATGAATTTTGATAGCTTGACGTTCTTGCCCAGCTTGACGTCCGGTGCGATACAGACGAATTCGTTCACAGCGTTACCGCCTCGCCTCGGTTTCGCACCGATCGGTCGGCTGCCTCTAGAATTCGCACTACACGCAGTCCGGCGATGCCATCGTTGAAGGGGTTTTTGTTCTCCTGAATGCATTGCAGGAAATAAGCTGTTTCTGCGCGCAAAGCTTCGATCTGTTCTACCTGCGGTGCGTACATGTCTCCTGAACGGTAGCTGACCAATAATTGGTGCAGCCCGCCAGGATTGGACATGCTCACGCCCTTGTCGTAAACCTTAATTTTTTCGTCCGCTTCTAGGTCATTCCAGACCAACATTTTCTTCTCACCGCCAATTAAGGTCGTGCGTACTTTTACTGGCGACAGCCAGTTCACGTTGATGTGCGCGATGACATGGCGTGGGAAATACACCGTAATGAAGGCTACGTCCTCGATACCATTCAAGTGGCTCTCACCGGTGGCGACCACCGCTTCCGGCTTCTCACTGATTACGTGATCCATGATGGACAGGTCGTGCGGAGCGAGGTCCCAGATCACGTTGACGTCATGCTGAAACAACCCCAGGTTTACACGCAGGGAATCGTAGTAATACAGATCGCCCAAGGCGCCTTCGTCAACGAGCTGTCGGATTTTCTTCACCGCGCCAGTGAACAAAAAGGTATGGTCCACCATGATTTTCAGATTTTTACGGTCGGCTAGCTCGATCAGCTCTTCCGCTTGCGCCACGCTGCAGGTAAAAGGCTTCTCCACAAAAACATGTTTCCCGTTCTCCAACGCCTTTTTTGCCAGTTCGTAGTGTGTCCACACCGGCGTCACTACCGCGACCAGGTCAATGTTGGAAGATTTCAGGATTTCGTTCTCATCCGTAGTGAAGGCCATTCCCGGATGAGACTTACGCAGTCGATCTTGAGTTTTGGGGTTCTTATCGCAAACCAGCACTACTTCGGAAGAATCGTGAGTATGAAAATTGCGGACGATATTCGGACCCCAGTAGCCATAGCCAATCACACCAATGCGGATCATACATCTCCTTGTGGAATTACAATCCCTCGGCGCAGGAGGCAAAGCGAGGATTGGCACGCTTGCCAAGGCTGGAGTTTCGAGCGCTGCAACTCCGCGGGACCAATTTTAGCTTACTGCATGCGATCAGTAGCTGAGAGTGGATTTAGAACCCAAGTTTCCTGGTGGGAACTCGGGGATTGACTTAGTGAGCACCGTCGCCAGAGAAGACCGCTGACGGAGTCTGGATGAGAATCTTGAGATCAAGCCAAATGGACCATCCGCGAGCGTATTTCAGGTCGAGGCGAACCATATCGTCGAATCGCGTGCGGCTGCGTCCTTCTACCTGCCAGAGGCCGGTGATACCAGGCTTGATTTCCAGCACTCGGCGGCGATGCCACAGATCGTATGCGCGAAACTCATATGCAATCGGTGGCCGAGGTCCCACTAGAGACATATCCCCGCGCAGCACATTGATAAACTGCGGCAGTTCATCGAGGCTGGTTCTGCGTATAAACCGTCCAATGGGCGTCACGCGCGGATCCTTCTGGATCTTGAAAACTGGCTTGCTGCCGTCGGGTGCGTTTTCCCCAACCTGGCCCGCAATAAATTGATTGACGTACTCCTGGTGAATTTTCGCGTCGCAATTCGTGTACATCGACCGGAATTTCAAGAACGTGAAACTCTGTCCGTATTGCCCTAGCCGCTCCTGACGAAACAGTATCGGCCCCTTCGACCCCAACTTAACGGCCAGAGCAATAGCAGCGAGTATTGGAGAGAAAAAGAGCAAGGCCGCCGCGCTGCCAAAAACATCCATCGCCCGCTTGATGCCAAAAGCCAACTTCTTCGAATCTTCTTTCCGAGAAATGTCCGGATAGAGAGCGACATTCGCGCTAGAGTTCGAATCGTTCTTGCCGTATTCCTCAGGGAAGAAGTGAAACGACACCGAAATCTTAGAGCTCTTTTCTTTTCCAACCGTCAGTTGGAAGGCGGTCCGCAGCTTTTCCAGGAGCCGCTCGTGAATAATTTTAGGGGCAGTTTCTCCAAGTTCCGTTCCGATAACTCCGATCAGGTTGTTCTCCAGATACCATCCAAGAATGTCCGTTTCCCTGGTGGAATTCGTTAGTGCCGCACCGATTTTCCCTAAAGTCTTGTTTTTATTGCCCTCTTCCAAAGCCCTTTTCACGTCCACCAGCACCAGCACGAATCGCTTCTGCGCGCGCTCCGCTCGCCTGCGCTCCAGGTACAGCATCGACACAAATGCGTCCTCGCTCAGAAGAGCACGCGCTTCGCTTTGTGCGTTCGTGACCGCAGCATTCTCTGTGACTTGGAGCTTTGCCTGATTTACTTCACTTCGTAGTGCTGTCTTTAGTGAGCTCATCATCCTTTTCCGTATTCCCCGTGCCAATAATCTCGACTTAAAATCGGTCAGGCGCTGGCATACGCGATCCGTGCCGCGCTCACCGTGACGTTTGATCCGGCCTGTTCGACAGGCTTCACCCAACTGAGGTCGACTTCCAGAGCTAGCGACCGCTGCAGTAATGTGACTGAAAGAACCACGCGGTGGTTACCCTTAAAATTAACTAGAATTCCCTGTAGGCCGTTCAAACGACCATAGTTAATCTGAACAACCTCACCGACCTTGAGGTACTGCCATGGCTGGCTCCGCAACTCCGAACTGACAGCTGCCTGCAATGCTTCAACCTCAAAATCCGGAATCGGGGTGGCCAGGCCACCGTTACCCACCACCTGTACAACCCCAGACGCCCTCAAGACTCTCTGGCGGTGGTTGTAAGCGAATCTGCAGAACAAGTAGCCCGGAAACAACGGCTGCTCGACTTCCTTCGTCCTATCAGACCAGATTCTCGTGCTTCTGTACCGTGGCAGGAAGCATTCGATGCCTTGGCCTTCGATCTGCGACGCTACAGATTGTTCTCTACGGCAGTTAACCTGGAGTGCGTACCACTTCACGTTCGCTTGTCTTGCCCAGTCCGCCTGATTGGTATTGAAATTCAAGCGTGCTCCTGATTTTCGGCTCGTTTCAGCGGGTGGGCTACCGCCACAAAACTCCCAGCTGGGAGAATCGACACTTATGAAGGGGCAATTAGCCTGCCACTAAGCCTACTGTCGCAGAGCTCAAATCCGGTCAGTGGAAAATTGTAACCTGATGATTTTGAAGCCCTTAAATTCTGCTCCAGAAACTTCGCCGCTCACTTGGCCACATTTAGGCACTGAGCCGCCAACCAAATGAGAAAACCACTGCCGTATTGTTGCAAACACCTTCCGAACCATACCGAAACCTGTTCGAACTGGGAATCTTTATAGCTCTGTAAATGGCAGAGCAAAAAGGCCTTACGCTACTAGACCGACGCTCTTAAACTAATGGTTTGTCCTGAGACTTTCTCCGTGAGACCAGTCTCAAGCTTGTGACTTTTTGCACTTACCGGAGAGATTTTACCTCCGCTATGTCCTTTGTTTGTATGACAAAGTGGATTGATTCCGGCAGGCCACTCTTTGACCACTATAACGTGTTGCTCATTCAATTACACCTGTACGTCTGGGCAGCAAACGTCGCTGTCCTTTAATTGAACACTGACCAAGTTGTTTTGACTTCTCTGGCAACGCTAAGGTCGGTGTATGAAATTTCGGAGAGCCATGCCAGATCGCCGCCGTACCGCAGCTTTGCGGTCCCGGAAATTGGCCCTACTTTCTTTGATCATCATCGCATCACTGGGCATGTCAGCATGTGCTCATGTTAGTTCCATCCCCGGAGTAAGCCAGGCTCAGGAACCGACGGCTCAAGCAAAAATTGTATTAATTCCTAATTCAGTGGATTTCAGCACCGTGGTCGTAGGCCAGAAAAACACGCAAACCGTCAAGCTCGCAAACTCTGGCACAAGCAACCTTCAGATCAGCAACGTAGAGATCGCGGGGCAGGGCCTCAGCATCGCCGGCATCTCCTTTCCGCTCACCCTTGCACCGCAAGCAAGTCAACTTTTCAATATTCAGTTTGCTCCGGCGTCTGCCGGAGCGGTCAACGGAACGCTCACGGTGATGAGTAATCTCGCGAACCCCGCGACGGTCACCGTGACTGGGGTGGGCGCTAACGCGTTTGAAGAACTTCAAACGAATCCCGTTTCGATCAATTTCGGCCAAGTCAAGGTCGAGACCAAGAACACACAAACGGTGACCGTCACCAATTCTGGGAATTCCAACTTGGCGGTGAACCAAGTCGAACTGACCGGTTCGGGTTTCAGTCTGTTCGGGCTACCGTCGGAGTTCGAACTCGCTCCGCGACAGGAAATCTCGTTTCTCGTTCTATTTTGCCCACAAGTTAAAGGAACGGTGACCGGTTACATAAAATTTATCGGTAAAGAGCTATACGCCCCTGTATCTATCGCGCTCTCCGGTGAAGGTACTGCCGCAGGCTCAACAACTCCGTCGGTTTCTCACACCGTCAAGCTGCAGTGGGACGCAAGTCCAGGAAATATCTCGGGTTATGATGTCTATCGGGCGGGGTCTTCGGGAGGTCCTTACACGAAGCTCACGGCCTCGCCGATCGATAAGTTGGAATACGTGGACTCCGATGTAGTCTCAGGGCACGAATACTTCTATGTTGTCACCTCGCTTAACTCCGGAGGAAACCAAAGCAAGTATTCAACGCAAATCTCTGTGAGCATCCCGGCGTCTTAGCTCTCTTGGGTGAGGAACCGGGCCGGGAGGTCCCAAAATCGCATCGATTCAGGAGAGCCTTCCGCCGAGATGGCGGCGGCATAGCCAGGTGTGGGCGTGAAAGACTGGAGACTCCATCGTTTGCTGTCATGGCTACGAAGAGTTTCCGGCTTGCCTGGGGTCAAAGACACGTCGAAGCTCTCCAGTGCGATTTGCAATCCGTCGCCGTGAGCTTTCACATAGGCTTCCTTGCGAGTCCAGCACAAAAAGAAAGCCTCCGTTCGTAATTCCGTTGGAAGTGCACGAAGCTCATGTTGCTCCGCCACTGAAAAATAACGTTCGGCGATCTCCTCAGTGGCAAATTCTGGTCTGATTTTTTCCGCATCGATTCCTAGTTCCCGCTCTAAGGCGAACGCATACAGAACCAAGCCGTACGAATGGCTAAGATTAAAGCGGAGCTTCGGGTGATCAGCTAACGAGAGTTTTCCGAATTGTCCGGTTTTGAATCTTAATTTTTCCGGCGCACACCGGAGATACATCCCCAGCAGATCCCGTAACAATCCGCGGCCTGCGACGAAGTGAGATCGATCATCTGGAAAGGCAAAACGCGCCGCGCGCGCCTTTTCGTCTTCCGACAGGAACGAAGAATAACGGTCAATGTCTGTGGCCGCGCCGTCCAGCCAACCGCGCCACACGTGCAACTCGCCCTGCGCGAGCACGACGGGATATATTGGTCGGGACCACTGAACACAGTCCATTGAGGGGGAGAATAGCATCGATCGCCAGGAAGAACGGGCCTCATTGAATCGAGTGCGGCCGAAGGAGTAAAGCCCTTATTTTCAGTCTACTGGACGAGAACAGGCTCAGGCACCGCTTCCGGTCCGGCCACCGGTTCATTCATCTTTGGCTCGAGTCGAGCCCTCAGTTCTTCGGCGAGGCGCGTCACATGAGGCTCGACCAGAATGTTTTGCTGGTGCCCTGACAATTGGCAGATCTCCAGTTGTCCCTTGATGACCGGTTTCCATCCCAATGAAGCGTCCGCCATCATCCCGGGTAATTGCTTGCTGGCGCGGAAAAGAAGCACGTTGCCGTGGTACGGGCGGGGAACGTAATTATCGAACGCCCGGTCATGCTCCATTCCCAAAACCTCGAGATTGTATGCCATCGACGACCGATTCTTTTGCTCGTTCCCGTTCGACGACTTTTTGTCCAGCGCTATCTGCGTCCTGGCGTGCACGATGTCCCACGTCCGCCGGATCCTGTCTGCAAAATATCCAGGTCCACGGTGTGACAGATTCTCTCTTTCGAGATCAATTCTCTTGGTGGTCTTGTGCCACCAGCGATGGGCCGAGCTGCTGTCTGGCGCGAAGGCCGAGGCGGCCGGGTGGGTGGTCTGAATCATCACCACCAAGTCAACTTTTTGTCCTGCGGCCTGTAGTTGTTGCGCAGCTTCCAGCGCTACCAAGCCGCCGAAACAAAATCCTCCAAGAACGTAAGGACCTTCGGGTTGCAAGCTCCTGATCTCGCTCAAATATGCCGTGGCAATTTCTTCCAATGACTGGTTCTTGACGATATTCCCGTCCAGCCCGCGTGCCTGCAACGCATACACCGGTTGATCTTTTCCCAGATGGCTAGCGAGCGGATAGTATTCAAGAACGTTCCCGCCGTGGCTGTGTATCAGGAAAAGCGGCGGCTTTGATCCTCCCGGTTGCAACGGCACAAGAGAAGACCACGACGGCTTCCAGTTTTCTTTACGCAAAACTTCCGCCAACGCCCCTACGGTCGGAGCCTGCAGCAAAGTCGCCAACGGTAAGCGGCGCTGATAAATCTTCTCGATCTCGACAATGATCCGCACTGCTAGGAGAGAATGACCGCCCAGCTCAAAGAAATTGTCGTTTAGCCCAACCCTCTTAACTTTCAACACCTTAGCCCACATTTGCGCTAGCACCTGTTCGATCGAATCCGTGGGCGCCAGGAACGTGCCCTTGGTCTCAATTGTCCGCTCATCAGGGGCCGGCAGCGCTTTGAGGTCGATCTTTCCGTTCGGCGTCAGTGGCAATTTGTCCATGGGCACAAACGTAGACGGCACCATGTAATCCGGAATCTCTTTTTTCAAGTGGGCGCGGAGTTCACTTACCTCCGGCGCAACTCCCTGCGCTTCAAAATAAGCGACCAGTATTTTTTCCCCGGGCACGTCTTCACGCGCGGTGACCACGCATTGCTTCACGCTAGGATGTTTGCCCAGCACCGCTTCAATTTCGCCCAGCTCAATACGGAAGCCGCGGATTTTAACCTGATGATCGATGCGCCCAAAATATTCGATGTCGTGGTTCGGCAGATAGCGTGCCAGATCGCCTGATCGATAGAGTGTCGCCCCCGCTTTGTTCGTGAACGTGTCGGGAAGGAATTTTTGGCGCGTTAATTCTTCACGTTTGAGATATCCCGCCGCCACTCCCGCGCCACCGACATAAATTTCACCGATCACGCCTACAGGCACAGGCTGCTGGTAACGATCGAGAATATAAATTTGGAGGTCGGGAATCGGCACGCCGATGAAGCTTCCTGATTTCAGGTCCTCAGCGGAAATGGGCCGGTACGTCACGTGCACGGTCGTCTCGGTAATCCCATACATGTTGATCAGCTTCGGTTGCTGATCGCCGTGGCGTTCAAACCAAGGCGCCAGGCTTTGCATTTCCAGTGCCTCGCCGCCAAAGATCACGTAGCGAAGAGCAGTCTTCTGCCCTGCGCCAAGTCGCGTTTCCGCTTGCATCAGTTGCTTGAACGCCGAAGGCGTCTGGTTCAGCACCGTGACGCCCTCGCTGATCATCAATTCATAAAATTCTTCGGGCGAGCGACTCGCTAAGTACGGCACTATGACTACTCGGCCGCCATAGAGCAGGGCTCCCCACAGCTCCCATACGCTGAAATCGAAAGCGTGCGAGTGAAAGAACGTCCAAACATCCTTCTCGTTGAATCCGTACCACGGTTCCGTAGCCTGCATTAGCCGCACGACGTTGTAATGCGTAACGCGTGTGCCTTTCGGTTTTCCGGTCGAACCGCTGGTGTAGATAACGTAAGCGAGGTCGTCGGGAGTCGTAAGGTTTTTCGGATTTGTTTCCGGCTCTCGTTCCAGTTCTTCGCGATCTTTGTCGAAGTAAACTACCTTCATCTGATGTTCAGGCAGTTCCGCCGCCAGCGACGATTGGGTCACCAGCACCGGTGCGTCCGCGTCTTCCAGCATGAACGCCAGGCGTTCCTTGGGATAAACCGGATCGATCGGCAGATATGCGCCTCCGGCTTTCAATATCCCGAGAATCCCGACCACCATCTCAAACGAGCGCTCCACAAACAATCCCACCAGCGTTCCGGGCTTAACACCCAGCCCTCGCAGATGATGCGCGAGTTGATTCGCTCTACGATTCAGCTCGGCGTAGGTGAAATGCTTTCCATCAAACGTAACCGCGTGCGCCACCGGAGCCTTTGCCGCCTGCTGTTCAAACCATCCGTGCAGCGTTCTCTGTTTCCGAAACGCAACTGCCTCCTTTGCGCCGGTGGTCAGCTCTTTTTGTTCGGAATCAGTCAGTATCGGCAGCTTCCCAAAGGTTTCTGCGGGATTCACCGCGATGCCCACCAACAATGTCTGGTAGTGCCTCAGCCAGCGCTCCAGCGTGGAAGCATCGAACAAATCGGTGTTGTAGTCACACTCGACGTACAAGCCGCGCGGCCCTTCTACGAAATTGAAGAACAGATCAAAGTGCAGCGCGCGCTTGGGGTTTCGCTCGCAGGAAAATTCCGTGCCGTAAAACTGCGCCGTAGCCACGTCGCGGTCCACGTTGAAAATAACCTCCACCAGCGGAGGCCGGCCAGGACTCCGCGGCACCGCGACTTTCTGAAGCATCTCGCCCACCGTCGATTGATGATGGTCGTAGGCGTCTAAAACGGCTTTTTTCACCGCCGCCAAATTTTCCTGAAAGGTAGCGTCCGGTTGAACCTTTGTGCGGATTGGCAGCAAGTTGACGCAGTGGCCCACTAGGCACGACTTGCCAGTCATTGCCTGTCCGGCAACTCCCAGTCCAATAATTAAATCTGTCTGCCCGGTTAGCCGGTGCAGCAGTGCGTCGAGTCCCGCCATCAGCAGCACCACGAGAGTCGTCCGTTGTTGACCGGCCACCCGTTTAAGCGACTGTTGAAGCTTCGGGTCTAACGTCCGTTTCAGCGTTCCTGCATTGGCCGAGCGCACCATGGGCCGTGGATGATCGGTCGGCAGATCCAACGGTGCAGGCACATCCGCAAGTTGCTTCTGCCAGTAAGCCATCGATGCTTCCGCTTCGGGTGTGCCTGGCTGAGTCGCTAGCGCATACTCCCGAAATGGGACCGGCGCATCAAGCACCGGTTCATTTCCCTGTTTCAACGCAGAATAAATCGTCGACAGCTCGTGGATCACCAATCCGCCTGACCACCCATCGCAAATAATGTGATGCGCGGTCCAGATAGCGATGTGGTGGTCGTTCGACAATCGCACGATCCGCACTCTCACCAGCGGCCCGACCACGAAATCAAATGAGTCGGAAACCTCTCGTTCCATCACACCATCGAGTTCGCGCTCGCGATCCGCTTCACTTTTCGCCGACAAATCGATAAGCGGGATTTCCAGCTTGGCAGTACGGTCTATCCGTTGCCATTGACCATCTGAGCTGAAGCTGGCCAGCAGGATCGGGTGTCTTTGAATCACCCTTTGAATGGCCGCGCGAAACAATTCAGTGTCAAAATCTCCACGGAATTCGAGCTTCAGCGATTCGTTGTACCCGACCGCCGCGGCTCCGCCCATCTGCGCGGCCAGCCAGATTTCTTTCTGTGCTTCCGTCAACGGAAACTGGTCGACCCCGGCTGAGTTGGCGGTTACCGGCACCCTTTCGCTTTCATTCACCGGTGCCTTGAGCTGCCGGTCGCTTCCCGAGCCGCCCATTTTCGCTCCGGAGCCTGACGGTGGCGGCAGGAAGCCGGCGTCCACCATCGCCTGCAAACTGTCACGGAACGCCGCCAGCAGTCTGGTGAAGTCCGCTTCGGTATGCGCCGTGGTGATGACGAAGGCGCGATTGTCCCAGATGTGTATGCCTCGTTCTCGCAGCAGGTAATACAGCAATCCCGCGAATTTTTGCTCTGACGGAAATCCCAGTTGCATCAGGGACATGAACTGCGTCAGTTGATACGGCGCCTGAAACTCATCGATAATCGCCCGCAACTCATCCGCGAGCTGTGCCGTTCGGGCCGTGAGATTTTTCTGTAGGTCTGGGCCCTTCTCTTTCAAATGCAGAAGCACAGCTTTGGCTGCCGCCAACGCGAGCGGGTGTCGTACAAACGTTCCAGCGAAAAACGTCACGCCTACTTCAGGGAAGGACGTATCGCCGTAATTCCATTGTCCGCCATCGAGCGCGTCCAGATATTTCGCATCGCCCGTGACGACGCCGATGGAAATCCCGCCGCCGATCACCTTTCCATAGGTAGCCAGGTCTGCGCGCACCCCGAAATAAGCTTGCGCTCCTCCTGGATGAACCCGGAAGCCGGTAACCACCTCGTCGAAAATCAGCGCGCTGCCTGTTTCTTTCGTGACTTTGCGCAACTCGTGCATAAATTCCCGCGGCTGCAGGTCCAGCCGTCGGCTTTGCACCGGTTCCACCAATACCGCGGCGATCTCTGATCCCCGCGCACGCAAAATCTCCAGCGATTCCGGATTGTCGTAATCCAGCACCATCACCTGAGACAATGCGCTCGCCGGTATCCCCGGTGCGCTTGCCGCGGTGCGTGTTTCCCCGTTTACGGTAAGTGGCCGGAACAACACTTCGTCGAAAATACCGTGGTAGGAGCCGGCAAAAACAGCAATCACATCGCGCCCGCTGACCGTTCGCGCCACACGAGTGGCTGCTAGAACTGCTTCAGACCCAGTGTTTGTAAACGCCACGCGCTGCATCCCGGTAAATTCGCGGACCAGTTCCGCGACTTCGCCCGCGATTGGCTGGATCGGCCCGATTTCGAATCCGAGATCTAGCTGTTCCTTAACCGCCTTGACCACGAATGGCGGCCGGTGGCCAAACATGCTGGCACCGAAGCCCATCACGAAATCGATGTACTCGTTCCCATCCACGTCCCACACCCGCGATCCATCGGAGCGCGTCGTGTAGATGGGGTAGACCATCTCTTTCCAAAGCTGCTTGAACCCGCCAACGGAACGCGGGTCAGCGAGAATTGGGCGATTCTTGATGGCGAGTTTCTTCGATTCCGGCGTGCGTTTGATGTACCGCGCGATCAACGCTTCCAAAGCTGCCGTTTGTTCCGTTGTCGTCGCCAGGTTGGCGGCCCGATCGATGGGCTTAAATGGTCCGTGCGATTTAGCCTCGGACTTGATCACCATCTTCACCGACTGCACCATCGGCCCCGCGGACGAAGGCGTGGCCGTTTGCGCTACAGGAGCAGCAGCCGTTGGGCGTCCCATCAATTGGAGCACTTGCTGCGTCAGCGCTTGTTGTTGCTGCAATATTTGTTCGAGGACGCTGCTCGGCACATTGCCGCTTCCCGCCGTTACCGTCGGCGTAACCACCTGCTGCGCTTGAGCAGCCGCTACCGGCTTCGCCGGAACTGCGAACGCTTCGGGAGCCAGTGTCGCATCGAGGTGTTCTGCGATGGCTTGCAGCGAGCTCAATTCTTCCATCAGCTGACGGAAAGAAATCGACACACCGAATTTTTTATGAAATACCTGCGCTGCCTGCGTCAACAACAGCGAATCCAGACCCAGTTCCAACAAGCTGGCTGCGGGATCGACTTCGGAGAGGTCATAACCGGAAAGCTCTTCCATCAATTTGCGCGATGCGACCAGCAACCGCTCTTTGCGCGGAATTTCCGGTTCAACTTCTGTTGGTGCTTGCGGGGACTCGATCGTAGTTTCCATAGGTTGAGGGGCGACGCTCGTCTGTATTTGGATTTCATTTGCCGCCGGCGCGCTGATTTGCGTCGTTGTGGTGCTGACCGCAATTCGTGACTCCGGCCAATGCCGCTTGCGTTCAAACGGATAAGTCGGCAGGGACACGCGACGGCGGTGCTCGTCCGCGTAGAACGCCTGCCAATCGATGCTGACGCCGGTCATCCACAATCTTCCCAGCGCGTCGAGTAAGCCATGCGGTTCTTGGTCGCCTGCCAATGGCAAGGAAGCGAGCACGGTTTGCTCCGCACCCTTCGCTGGATGCTGGCGCGACAAGGTGCTCAGCGTCTGTCCAGGTCCGACCTCCAGCAAAATGTGCTTGGAATCCTTCATCAACTCCGCAACGCCGTCGGCAAATCGTACCGTCTGGCGCACATGCCCGGCCCAGTATTCCGGGTTTTTCGCTTCCGCAGAAGTTATCCACTGGGCGGTCACGTTGGACACATACGGGATCTGCGGTTCGCCGAATTTTACTTTGCGCAGCAGCTCTGTAAATGGAGCTAGAACGGGTTCCATCATGGGAGAGTGGAACGCATGCGAGGTGTTCAGCCGTCGCGCGGCAATTTTCTTAAGGGCCAGTTCTCTCTCTAATTCGGCAATCGCGTCGTAAGGCCCGGAAACTACGCACAAATTTGGAGAATTGATGGCCGCAATCGCCAGCTGTGCATTGAGCAGCGGCAATACCTCGGGCTCCGGCAAGCGAATCGCCAGCATCGTTCCGCCCGGCTGCGCCTGTACCAGCTCAGCGCGCCGCGCAATCAGTGTCAGCGCATCCTCGACGCTAAAAACTCCCGCTAAGCAGCCTGCGACATACTCACCCACGCTGTGGCCGATCATCGCCGCAGGCTTGATGCCCCACGACATCCACAACTTCGCCAGCGCATACTCAATTACAAAAAGAGCAGGCTGCGTGAATCGCGTCTGCACCAGCAACTGTTCCGCGTCTTTTTCTGCGCCCGCCGCTGGGAACATCACCGTGCGGATGTCCGTCTGTAGCACCGGCTTCAGCAATTCGGCGCACCGGTCTACATCGGCTCGAAAACTTTTCTCTGTACGATAAAGTTCCGCGCCCATGCCCGCGTACTGCGCACCCTGGCCAGGGAACATAAACACTACTGGAGGATCGGTCAGCTTCTGGTGATGTGTAAAAACGCGCTTGGGGTCCTTGGCTTCCAGTGCGCTGGCGCCTTCCGCAGCGTCGGCACAAGCCATCACCCGGCGGTGAACAAACTCGCTGCGTCCGGTCTTAAGCGTAAACGCCGCGTCGGCCAGCTCGCGTTGCGCCTCGGCCCCTTCCTTGCGGTTGGCGATCTGTTTCAGGTATTGCGCTAAATTCGTCGTCGCGCGTTCCAGCGCCTCCGGAGTTTTTGCCGACAGCGTCAACAATTGCCATGGCCTGGACGAGCCTGACGTTTCAAGCTCCGGCGCTTCTTCGAGCACCAAATGTGCGTTGGTGCCCCCGGTGCCAAACGAACTTACCCCCGCGCGGCGTGGAACGTTCGCTTCGGTTTTCCATTCCTGCAACGCCGCGTTGACGTAAAACGGGCTGTTCTCGATGTCCAGCTTGGGATTCGGCTTTGTAAAATGTAAGTTTGCCGGAATGATTTTGTTTTGCAGTGATAGCGCGGTCTTGATCAGGCCGGTAACGCCCGCGGCCACATCCAGATGGCCGAGGTTCGTTTTCACGGAGCCAATCGCGCAAAATTGCTTTGCTTCGGTGCCCATGCGAAATGCTTTGGTCAACCCTGCAACTTCGATGGGATCGCCGAGAGGTGTCGCCGTGCCGTGCGCCTCAATATAAGAAATCGTATCTGGCTCGAACCCGGCCAGCGCATGGGCCATCGCCACTGCTTCCGATTGCCCTTCAACACCCGGTGCTCCAAAGCTCACGCGCTGAGATCCGTCATTGTTCAGCCCAACGCCCTTGATAACCGCGTAAATCTGGTCGCCATCCCTAGCGGCGTCTTCCAGCCGCTTGAGCACCACAACCCCAACACCATTGCTGAAAACAGTTCCTTGGCCCTGCGCGTCAAACGTCCGCGTGTGCCCGTCGGGCGACCCGATATTGCCCTCGTCGTAGTAGTAGCCGCGTTGCTGCGGCACGCGCACCGACACGCCACCCGCCAGGGCGACGTCACACTGAAAAGTTAGCAATGACTGGCAGGCTTGGCCCACGGCGACCAGCGATGTGGAACACGCTGTGCTTACGTTAAGCGCCGGCCCTTTTAGCCCGAGCTTATAAGCCACCCGGGGCGTCAAATAATCTTTGTCGTTGCCGTACATAATCAGGTCGGATCCGACGAGTTCCATCAGTTCCGGCCGTGGCTCAAGCGCATGGTGTACGTAAGTATTTGAGCTCGCTCCGGCAAATACTCCGACCGTACCCGTCATTTTGTTTGGAGCGTATCCGGCGGTTTCCAACGCCTGCCAGCATGTTTCTAAAAATACGCGGTGCTGCGGATCCATCACTTCCGCTTCTTTGGGATTCACTCCGAAAAAGGCAGCGTCAAAGCAATCCGCGTCCTTCATCGTGCCGCGTGCCGGAACATACTGACCACGACGCCTCAGTTCGGCGGCATCCAACCCGGAAGCCGCTAACTCCGCGTCGTTGAAAAAAGAAACGCTCTCGCGCCCGGCGACCAGATTCGCCCACAGTTCCTCGACACTCTCCGCTCCCGGAAAGCGCCCGGCCATCCCTATAATTGCTATTCCGTCGTACTGTTGTTCGTCGTTCATTCCCAAGTATTCCTGTGCGCGGTGGTAATTACGCGACGATCGAGCAGAAGTTTACTCTCCAATTTAGTGCAACTTTTGGGCCATTTGATCTGGGCCTTACTCCATGATATCGCGGCACTTAGCATCGATTTTCACTATTTTCTGACATGGTTCCAGGTTGCGTGGATATTTTGTTCCATTAATTCCTCTTCCTAACTAGCCGCCACTCCTTCACTTTTTAATAGGAACTCGCATGCCCGCCAACGCTCGTTTTTGGCGTTGCGCACGGTCACGCATCTTTTCCGCCTTGTCTAACGGCGCCTCGGCAGGCTGCCCAAGGTGTTTAGCCAGCGCCCTTACCGTGGGATGTTCGAACAACGCGACAATCGGAAATTCAGAATTTAATTTCTCGCGTAACAGGCTATGCATCTGTACCAGCAATAGCGAGTGCCCTCCCAAATCAAAGAAATTTGCTTCTACGTTGACCTGTTCCAGCCCAAACATCTTCTGCCACACCGACGCGATATCCTTCTCCATCTCCGATTGGGCAGGCATGAAATTCTGCGAGTTGGCAGCATGCGCTTGCTCGGCGGGCACGGATTGGACCAGCCGCGGTGACAGCAGCGCTTGCAACTCTCCCACTCGCTTGTCGAAAAATACCGGCGCCAGTTCCAGCAGAATCTCGAGGTCGCGGCCCCACCGTTCCATCGTGCTGTGCGCCACCGTCTTGCGGTCATAAACCAACGTAAGGCGCAGCCCGGTGCCCGGCTCTGCCATCAGCAGCACCGGGAAGTTCGTATGAATCGGTCCTACGAAGTCTGCGATCTCGATTTGCGTTCCGAAGCGCCGCGCCGCTTCATCCACCACGTAATTTTGAAATACGATCAAGCTGTCGAACAGCCGGTATCGCCACGGAACTTCGCTGCTCCGCTGGATGTCCATCAGTGGCGTGAACTGGTACGTGCTGAGCTGCAAAAGTCGACTATGTACTTTGCGGAAAAATTCCCCCGCCGTCCCTTCTGCATTTACATCAATTCGTACCGGCAAATTGTTGGTGAACGGGCCAACAATGGATTCCACACCCTCCAGATCCGTCGGTCGGCCGGAAAATGCGGAGCCAAAAACCACATCCTCGTCGCCGCTTTGACGACTCAACAGCAGCGACCAGGCGCCTTGTACCAGCGTATTGAGCGTTACTTGCAGCCTTCGCGCTGTAGCCTGCAGGGCATTTGTCGTATCGCTTGACAGTTGAACCACGTGCTGCAAATAGCGCTCGCTGCCCGCGTCCTGCTCTGGAGCATCACTCGGCAGCGCCGTGGGTTTACGGTAACCTGCTAGCTGCTCCTGCCAGAACTTTCCCGCATCGGCGCTCGCCTGTTGATTCAGCCACGCTAGGTAATCGCGATAAGGCCGCGCCGGCTCCAGTTGCGGTGCAGTCTTCTTGGAATACGCTTCGTAAAGTTGGTTTGCGTCGCGGAACACCAGCGGCCATGACCAGCCGTCCAGAAGCAAGGCCGGAACGCTCCACACGAACTTGCACGTCTCATCCGCAAGGCGAACGAGTTTGAACCGCATCACTGGAGCTTCACTCCAGGAAAGTGGCTGTTCGCGGTCGTTCTTCAACAAATTGGTCCAGCGCTCGGATTGTTTCTCGGCCGGGGTATCGCGCCAATCTTCCGTTGTCCACGGCAGGCGCACCTCGCGATGCACAACCTGCAGCGGTTCGCGTAATCCGGCGCTCACAATCGACGAACGCAGAATCGTGTGCCGCCGCACCGTCTCGTTCCAGGCGCGTTCAAACGCCACAATATCCAACGGGCCCCGCAGCGTACTCTGCCATTGGTCGAACGGCGGTTGTGCCGCGCCATGATTTGCAGAAAAGAACAGCGTCTGGATAGGCGAAAGAGCATAAACGTCTTCTACGTCGCGCTGCTCAGCAAGCAGGCGGTCTAGCGATGCTTGGTCCACCTTGGCCAGCGGGAAATCCGATGGGGTGCGGCCGCCAGCGTCCGGCTGTTGACAATGCGCGACCAGCTCTTTCAGAGCGCCTGAGAATTCCTCGGCAAATCGCTGAACGGCTTTCTCGTCGTGCACCGCAGGGTTGTAAGCGCATTCGAATTCCAGACGCCCGCCTGTCACTACGCTGTTGATTTCCAGTACATGGCGACGCTTTTGTTTCGGACTGTGCCACGGTCCGCTGGATTCCGCCGCAAAGCGAAATAACTGCAAACCCGTAATGGCCTGATCAAATTGCCCAAAATAATTGAACACCATCCCCGGCGCCGGCCGCTTGGATAGCTCATTCCCGGAGTTCAAATAACGCAGAATTCCATAACCAACGCCGCGCTGCGGAATGCGGCGCAGTTGCTCTTTCACAGATTTGAGCGCCTCGCCTGGCCGCCAATCATTTCCGGAGTCATTCAACTCCAAACGAACAGGAAAAACGGAGGTGAACCACCCCACCGTTCTGGAGATATCGACATCCTCGAATAAATGCTCTCGTCCATGCCCCTCTAAATTGGTGTACAGCACCCTGCCGCCGACCCACTTCGTCCATGCGTGCGCCAGACCCGTCAGCAGCACATCGTTAATTTGCGTGTTGTAAACCGCTGGCACCGTTTGCAGCAAGGCCTGCGTGACTTCACGTTCAAGCGTGACCTTAACTTTTTTCGACTGCCCCTCGGTATTTGCGCTCGCCGCTTTGGAATCCATCATTAGCGGCTTCAATGCTTCCGCAACGGCATCAGGTTCCGTAACGGACATCCAGAACGGCAGTTCCGCCTTTAGTGCTTCCGACTGCGCATATTGTTGCAGACGTTCCGCCCAAATTTTGAACGGCGCCGTCTTTGCCGGTAGTTGCACCTTCTGCTTCGATTTAAGTTGTAGATAAGCCGCCTCAAGGTCTTCCAGCAGCGGACGCCATGAAATTCCATCTACTGCCAAATGGTGAACAATGAAGAGCAGCCGGCCGGGCCGATGCGCGCCCAATTCAAAATACACCACGCGCCACAGCGGACCATTTTGAAGCTCGAGGCTGCCCTGTTGCGCTGAGGCTACTGCTTCGATTTCTGATTTCTGTTTTTTCTCATCTGCCGCCGCCAGATCTATCCAAACCAGTGGAGCACGCTCCGCCTGCGTTGCACAATACTGTCGCCAATTCTTTTCTCCCGGTTCGTAGCGCAAGCGCAGCGCGTCGTGATGCTGGCTCAATTCTGAAACCGCGGCTTCGAGCAACGAACGATCCAGCTTCTCCGTCACCTCAAACAGGAATGCTTGATTGAAATGCTGCGGTTCCTCGAGATGCTGTTCAAAGAACCAGTGCTCAATGGGTGTTAGCGGCACTTCTCCGGCAACTATCTCGCTGGTCGCGTTTTCTGCCGTACCCGCAGCAGTGTCACTGACCCCCGCGGCCGCGGCCAGCGTCGCTATAGTCTGGTTCGCAAACAACAGTTTCGGTGTCAGCTTCAGCCCTGCACCACGCGCCGCCGAGATAATCTGAATGCTGAGTATGGAATCGCCACCCAGCTCGAAAAAGTTGTCGTTGATCCCCACCTGCTCCACGCGCAACGCCTTAGACCAGATGGCCGCCAGCTTCTTTTCCGCTTCGGTGCGTGGTGCAATGTACGAATCGCCTAATTCCGGGCGTTGCTGCTCCGGAGCAGGCAAAGCCTTGCGATCGATTTTGCCGTTGACGGTAAGCGGCATCTTCTCGAGAAACACAAAGACCGACGGCACCATGTATTCGGGCAAGGTCTGCTTCAAAAAGTCTCGCAAAACGCTGATTTCCGGCGCAGCAGTAGAGGCCACCACATAACCGACCAGTCTCTTCGTACCCGGCACGTCTTCGCGAGCCATCACCGCTACATCGCGAATCTCTGGGTGCTTGGACAAAGTCGATTCGATTTCGCCCAGCTCAATCCGGAATCCGCGAATTTTTACTTGCTGGTCGATGCGTCCCAGATACTCAATGTCATGCCCGGCCAGGAGTCGCGCCGAATCTCCCGTCTTATACAAACGCGATCCAGCCCGCCCGGAAAGATGATCCTCGACAAAACGCTGAGCGGTTAGTTCGGCGCGATTTAGGTATCCTCGTGCCAGCCCACCGCCCCCGACGTACATTTCGCCGGGAATCCCAACAGGCAGAGGTTGCCGGTGCGCATCCAGAACGTAGAGTTGTAAATCTGAAATTGGTTTCCCGATCACGCTGCCCGAGTTGAGATCATCCTTGGACAGCAATCGATACGTAACGTGCACCGTCGTTTCCGTGATGCCGTACATGTTCACCAGTTGCGGTTGCCGGTCGCCATGACGTTCGAACCATGGCCGCAACATCTGCATGTCCAGCGCTTCTCCGCCGAAGATCACATAGCGCAGTGCTAATTTCTTCTGTCCTACGGATTCTTCCGCCAGGATGAGTTGCCGGAACGCGGACGGCGTCTGGTTCAAAACCGTCACTTGTTCCTTGGCCAGTAATTCGTAAAACGCTTCGGGTGAACGGCTCATCAGAAAAGGCACAATTACTAGGCGGCCGCCGTACAGCAGCGCTCCCCAGATTTCCCACACGGAAAAATCGAACGCTGCCGAATGAAACATGGTCCACACGTCGCGTTCGTTGAACCCGTACAGGTTCTCTGTCGCTAGCATCAGTCGCGAAACGTTTCGGTGGGTAATCCCGCAGCCCTTTGGGTTCCCAGTCGATCCGGAGGTGTAGATGACGTAGGCCAGATGTTCGGGTGTGACCTTCGTCGTTGGATTCGTATCCGGCTCAGACTTTATCGCCGCTGCCTCGTCCAGGCAGATCGTGTTGGCAACATCTTTTGGTAAAGCCGAACGTAATTTATTTTCCGTAAGTAAGACCGGCGCCTGCGCGTCTTTCAACATGAACGCCAGCCGGTCCGCTGGATAGCTGAGGTCGATAGGCAGGTACGCTCCGCCACTCTTCAGCACGCCGAGAATCGCTACAATCAAATTCAAAGACCGCTCTATACAAATGCCCACCAGCACATCCGGGCCGACTCCCCTGGCGATCAAATGATGCGCAACTTGATTCGCGCGCCGATTCAAGTCCGCATAAGACAATGTCTGCGATTCGAAGGTAACCGCAGGCGCCTCCGGTGTCTCTTCCACACGACGTTCGAACCACCGGTGCAGGCATTGCAGATTTTCAAATACCGGCTCCGGTACATTTACGAAGCTCAGCATTTGCCGCGTTTCCACTTCATCCATCATCGGCAGTGTGGCCAATGAAGTTTCCGGTGAAGCGCAAGCCTGTTCGAGCAAATGCGTGAAATGTTTCAGCATTCGTTCAGCGGTCTCACGCACAAACAGGCTGGAGTTATATTCCAGCATCAGCGAATATTCATTCCCGGCAGGCGTCACTTCCAGCACCACATCGAACTTCGCGCCGCCGTTGTGCAGTCCAACGGAACTCACTTTTGTGCCGCCCGGCGCAAAAGCCGCATCGATATCGCTTTGCAGCACGATCATTGCTTGAAAAACCGGCGAATGACTCAAGTCGCGGGCTAGTCCCAGTTCATTCACCAGGTAATCAAACGGCAGGTCCTGATGCGCCAGGGCTTCCATTAGTTTCGCTCGCGTATTCTGCAGCTGCCTGCTGAAGGCCGCTTCACCATCGATCCCGGAACGGATCGCCAGCGTATTGACGAAGCAGCCCACCAGCTCTTCCACCGAAATGTGCGTTCGGCCCGCCACGGGCACGCCCACTACGATGTCTTCGGCTTGGCTGTAGCGATGAAGCAGAGTCTGAAATGCCGCAAGCAATACGGTGAACGGCGTGCAGTGTTCGCGCTCCGCTAATTTCTCTACCGCGCGTCGTGCCTTGGCCGAAACCGCTCCCCTTACGCAGTCGCCCGCGTAGGTCATCACTGACGGTCGCGACAGGTCCGACGGAATTTCGAGCAGTGCCGGGGCCCCTCGCAGCTCTTTCTTCCAATAATCCAGATCGCTCTGGCATTCGCCCGCGGCCAGTCGCTCGCGCTGCCATGCCGCATAATCTGCGTACGACGCAGGCAATGGTTTCGATGAGGGTTCGCGTCCGACGCTGGCCGCTGCGTACGCTTCCGACAGATCACGCAGCAACATGCCCATCGACCAGCCGTCAGAAACAATGTGATGCACATTCAGAACGAGAATCTGGTCGTCGGCGCCGATTGAGAACACCAGCGCGCGTAGCAGTGGCTCTTCCGCTAAGTTAAATTGCCGCGCGGCTTCTTCACCGGCTAGCTTCAGGGCTTCCCCTTCCGAAGAGGTGGTGACGTGCTGGAAGAAAACCTTGGGACTCTCCACCTGCGCAATCGCTGCCGCTCCATCTTGCGCACTGAAAGACGATCGCAGCGTTGCGTGACGCATCGTCACCGTGCCGAGAGCGCGTTGTAGCGCTTTTAGATCAAGCTTTCCGTGGATCCTTCGCGCCAGTGGGATGTTGTACGCGGCGCGATTCGGAATGAATTGATCCAGGAACCACAGCCGCTGTTGCGCGGCCGATAGCGTCAACTCTTTTGCCTTTGGCAACGAATCCAGGGCGCCCGCTTTACGCGCACGCCCTATCAATTCATCCAATTCCACGATAGTTGGATGGGACAGCACCGCAATCAGCGGAATCTGCACTCCAAACTCGCCCGCCAGACGTGCCGCAATGCTGGCGGCCTGCAAAGACTGACCACCCAAACTCAGAAAAGAATCCGTCACACCCACTTGGTCGAGGTGCAAAACGTCTTCCCAAATCTTGGCGATCAACGCTTCGCGGGAATTGCGCGGCAAAATCAGCTCGTTGGCAAGCTGTGGTCGCGCGCGACGCAAATGATTTGCTACCGCGGAAAGAACGCCCTCGACCGTATCCAACTCCATTGCAATCTGCAGGAAATCTACATTCGACGATTTGCCTGCGCGGGCACTATCGCCCTCCTCACTGACGTCTTCTATCGGAGCGGTGCTTTCTGGGTTGAATTCCACCGCGGCTGCCGCCGCTGCGTCCATTTGGAATGACCCGTCGGGTAGCGCATTCATCCCTACGGACTTCAGGAATTTCCCAGCTGGCTGGTTGCGATCGGTGCGAATAAACGGCACCACCACTTCGCTTGCGCCCGCGCGTTGTGCCTCGCGTCCGACGGCTGCTAACACTCGATGCTCCACGCCCTTGCCCAACACGCGGCAGCTCATCAAAATGTTTTCCACGACGAGCCGCTGCCCATCCACAATCAAAACCGCGAGCCCTACTTGCCCGTAATCTCCGAAACGATCGCGCGCACTCACCAGTAACATGCGCCGCTCTGCGGACTCGAGTAACGCCCCGAGTTCCGTGGAAAGTCTGCGAATCCCGGTCGAATTAAATTGATTGGTTCGCTGCGTTAACTGCGCGGCGCGCTCGTAATCCGCGGGTGTCGGTGGCTCAATCGTGACTTGTAAATTCAGCCCATCAATGAATTCCCGAAAAGATGTCGCCGCCGTCCGGAAGCGGTTTCGTTCACCTTGTTCGCGATAAAGCTCGGTGCGCTTTTCATCCACCGCCGTCGCGCCCGTGCTGTCGAATACCCAGGCATGCTTTAGAAACATCGAAATACGCCCGGTCCCGGCAGGCGGCAGCAGAAAAGTGGTGACCTCCGGACAGTTCCCTTGCACATCCGCGCATTCTACGGGGTTGTCATCCAGAAAAATAAAACTGTTGAGACCTAGCTCCAGCTCTCTTGCGAGCGCCGCAATATTCTGGGATTTGGGCTCCCAGTTAATCTTCCAGGCCACGAAATCCTCGCGGCGCAAAACCATCTCGCTGCGGCGAAACACTTCAGCCACATCCGGTTCTTCATTCTTGCTCGCCAGCGCCAGCAGCAATCCGCTGCTCTTCTGTTTCTTCAGGAAATGCTGCAGTTCCAGGAATTCGCCGTTGATCTGCACTTGGCTCGCGCCGGCTTCTCCCACCACTCCTCCCCACAGGGTGTTGTCCGCATCAACGACGATTACTTTGTAAGCAGGATTGAGCAGCGTGCGAGCTTTGCGCGCCAGGGCCGTTCCCATGGCCGCAAAATACGCTGCCGTAAACGGAATGTGCGCCTGGCGATCGTTTTCTATGTCCTCGATAACTTCAACTGGATACAGCTCAGCCAGTTCTTCCGCAGGGACGACGTGAATTCCGCGAAGTCCCGTTACCGCAGCGTCTACTTCTGTTTCCAATTCTTGAACTACCAAGTTCAATTTCGCGTTTGCCTGCACACCCGCCGACGCGGGGCAAAGCAGCAGTACTGTCGGCCGCCGCGCCCGTTTGGCAAACGCTTTCAACGCTTCGATGAATTCCCGGGCAGCCGTCGAAATCGCCGCGGCATGTTGTTCCGGCTTCTGCTCGCGGCCCCAGTCTTCCAGTCGAATTAATAGTAAATTGACGCCCGGCTCGCTCGATGTCAGCAAGCTGTCAGGCGCCATCAATTCCTGGAACACTTGGTTGTAGGGAGAAAATTCTAGCTTGGCTGGCTGCAGTCCCAATCGGTCCAGCCAGAAACGCAGCGTGTCTCCGACAGGCTCCGCCGTAAAGTTCGCAGTAACGGTAAGCACGAACTCCTTGGATGTCTTCTTGAGCTTATCGGCCATGGGGACGGACGAATCCTTTATGTTTCCCTTTTTGCGCCTCGGCGTCTAAGACGCCATCGCCCGCTTACGCCAGTTACGATCACGCCAGGAGCGCTTTGCACCGGCCCCCGTTAAGTATAGGCGGCTTGCAAAAGACATCAGCGGATTGCGCCGGCGCATCGTTACGAACGTAACCAGCTCGTGCCAATTCGACTGGTTCACCACGTTCGAAGAAATGGAAATACTTGGCGTTAGCATCTTCGTGGTGTGCCACCAGTGACTCGGAATGAACAGCAGTTCCCCGGGCTCCAGAATGAAAACCGTTGGCTCCGCTTTCGCAAACAGCGGAAACTTCTCCAGATCCGGATTGTCGATGCTGTTGATGAGCGACAGGTTCTCTTTCTCGGGAGAGGGATAGAGATACTTCTCCTGGCTCGGCGGATAGATGATGAATTGCTTTCGCCCGTATACCTGCATCAGGAACGCATGCGCGCCAGCGCCATCGTAATGCAGCACCGGAAAGGCCCCGCCTTGGCCGCCAATGTAAAGTTCGAGGGCCGCGCCGCGGTTCAATACTTCCCCAACCCGCTTCACCATGTAGTGATCGGGCAGCCAGTTCGGCAGGAAATACTCCGGCAGTGGTTCGATATCGTCCTTAAGCGCCGGGTACAATTCGTACAAAGGTTGATTGCGGTAGTACGGCGCGGGATCTTCCTCTGTGGAAGACATCACCCGGTCGATGAAGCGATCCATGGTGTATTCGACTTCGTTTGTACCGTTGCCGCCCTTGTATTCCGACTTGCCCTTCGCCTTTTCAGGCAGCTTGAACTTCATTGCTCCGAATTCCTTCTTGAAGAACTCCGGGGTCCAGCGCTTTACCGCTTTCCACTCACGAAGTGCGTCGGTAACCACCACGGGCTTGTTCGCGTAGAGGTATTCTTTTGCGAATTGTTCGTAGGACAGCTTCTCGCGGCGCTCAATTTGGTTTTTCATACGTGTACCTCACTTTGCGATTGCGTCATTGGACTTTGCTCCCCAGTTGGATCGGAGCTTGAACTTAATTCAGAATCTAAATTCGGGTCGACCTGTATGCGCTTCAGCCAGATTTCTCGCCAGTAAACGAAATCCTGCCGAGGACATCCCCCTACCACGTTAGCGCAGGTGCAATTCGATCCCTCTAAAATCACCGTGGCGTCCACACGCCGCATTTCCCCGGTGGCCTCCGAGATCATCCGGTCCAATCGCTGCCTGACGCGAAATTTCTCACCGCTATGATTGGCCATTCCAAAATCGCAGCTCAGTCCGCGATTTCTGCCGCGTTGATCTAAAGTTTTAGCGATCTCACTTGCAGGTCTGACCGTGACCCATTCCCCGGGCTGCAATCCCAGATTTCCGACCGGCGTACGCTTCAAGTTGCCAACCAGTCGAGGGCGAGAAATCTTCCGAGTTGCCTTTCGCCATGCCGGCACCGCTATCAACCTGATCATCTCCAAAATTCCCCGGCTGCCGGAACGAATATCGGCCAGGCATTTCACCAGAATACGTCCGCGCGTCATCGCCTTCGTTGCCTTGGCGAGTTCGGTCGATTGGCAAATGTAATGATCCGGCGATGACATCGTTTTCATTTTTCCACGCAATGCCGCGGTCTCGTAAATCGCCAGTGATTTGCCAGTTTCGTCACTGTCGGCTTTGTGCAGCCAGTCACTCTTCCAGAAAATCATGCACCCGCGTTCGCAGCCATCGTGATGCGCGCCCGAACAACGAAGGCCTTCGAGCACTACCGTGTTGTTATTCACGAATTCACGGATTTTGTAGCCTCCACCGGGGAACTCCACACAAGTCTTTTCCGCTCGTCGCCCCACCCGCGCATGTTGCCCGCAAAATTCAAGCATTTCTGGCATGAACGGCAGACCATCCAGCATTCCATTCCGATCCAGCGTGTCAGCAATCTCGGCGGCACTTTTGACCTGAACGCAGTCGCCGGTCCGTAATTTGATGTTCGTTTCACTTCGCATATCGGTGCCTTTTAACGTCGATAACAGGATCAGCGCGGGTACCGCGGTTGCGGCCGTACAACTTTCGTTGCAACTCACGCCAGTTGTTTCTTTTGGGTGCCGCTGATCGTCGCAATCGACCTGCCATAGCCTTGCGGGCGGCTTGATGGGTAACCTCCTTTTCCCTGTAAGCCATTGACGGCAAATACTCTACCGGCACCCAGCATTTGATATCCGATTCATATTGGAATCTCAGCCTCAAGGGAAAGATTGTTCTCCTTTTCATTAAATTGCTACTCAAAGCCCTTTCGAGCGCTGCTTATCCCCTTACCGCCTCCACAGCCGGGGCCTCCGAACTGGGGAAAACTTCTGTCGACAGGCTATCGACAAGTTCAAGGTATTCAGCCTTCCTTCGGTCCCAGCTATTGAGGTCCACATACTTGTATCCGCCGGCTATCAGGGAATCCCGCAAGACTTTGTTCTGAATGACTTCCTTCATGCCGTCTGCCAACGCTTGCACGTCTCCGGATTCAAAGAAACGCACCACCGAGTCGTCAAAATAGAAATTGTCGATTTTCGTGCGGGAAAGTACTACCGGTACGCCTTGCGACATGAATTCCATGATTTTTGTGCTGTACGCTTCATTGCCAAACGAATCTGCGCGTTTCGGAACCACTCCGACATCCGCATTCGAAATGACATCGGCTATGGACTCCAGCGAAACACTACCGCAAAATTTTACCCTTTCATTCAGTCTCAGGCGTTCCGCAAGCGCCACCAAGGCGGACATCTCGTCCCCCGCGCCATATATGTGAAACTCTGCGTTCGGCACTTCCTTGTGTACCAGCGCAAATGCCTCGATCGCCAGGTCCAATCCTTGGTGCCACTGAAAACTCCCTGGAAAAAGAACGATAACTTTGTCATCGTTGCGCGTGCGCTTGCGGCGATAAAACAGGGCCGAATCCACGTGATTCAGGAATACTCCGCATTTTTCTTCGGGAACCGATCGGGAGATTAATTTTTCGTACCATAAATGGTTTGAAACAATCACGAAATCCGCGAATGCTGCCGCCGCTTTCTCAATGAATTTCAGAAAGCCGATGTATACTCCACTCGGTTTCGCGTCAAATTTGTTGGCAAATAATTCGGGAACGATGTCATGAATATCCAGAATGATTTTTGTTCCCAGCAGCTTGGGGTACCACGCCGCGAACACCAGAAAGTCCGGAATGTTGTGAACGTGAATCACATCGTACCGAATGCGCTGATGCCGGCGCGTCAGGAAAACTGACGAAACAAAGAGGAACCGCAATAACCGCCACGCGTAAGTCCATTTTCCTCGTTCGTTCCGAATTCGATGTTGTACCCGAAAGACGGAAACGCCGCTGATCTCCCCTGCACCCAGGGCCGTGGTTCCCCCGGCCAGTGCAATCACGTCGACATGATCTCCCCGCTTGGCCAGCGCTTCTGCGTAGCGCCTTACGCGGTTGTCTGTTTCATAGCTGTTATGCACCAGCATGCAGATTCTCTTGCGTGAATTGCGAGCATGGGCCGGCACGCTGGCGCAATAAAAACGCGATACCTCCTGCGGGTTCGCGCCCCAGTATGCGCCGTCATATTTCTCGCGCACGTAGCGCAGGAATTCCTCGTACAACCCGACAGGGAATTCATCTCGCTTTGGTGTTCCTTCGAAACACATGTAGTCCGGGTGGGTGTTCAGCAACGCCATCCCCCCGCGCTCGGCTATCCAATCGATCTTCTTCTTCCAGATGTCGATATTCGGCTCGCGAAGCACCACAAACAGCGTGAAATCCTGAGAAAGCGTATAGGGAAGTTCCACAAAACCGCTGCCGTTCGGCCCTGGTACCCAGAAAGGAAAAATCGTCCCGACCCCGTCGGGTTCTGGTTCAAATGGATCGGTGTCGAAGGTGGAAGCATCGTACTCCACGCCCAACTGGTGAATCCACGGCAGCTTATGTTGCATGAGCGGCGAGCGAAATCCTGCCGCATCCCACCGCCGCAGGTACTCTTTAATGTGGGTCGCTTTATTGGCGAACTCAGTTTTGGAAGCGTACAGTTTTCCGTCGTGTTCCAGCCCGTGCACGCCCATTTCGAAGCCGTCGCGACGCATCGCTTCTCGCAGCTCCCCGGGCACCACGTAATCACCCGCTGGAACGAAGTTAAACGACGAACGAAAGCCGTTTCTTTGCTCCAGCTCCATTAACCGGTTGACCCGGCTCAGCCCTTTGGCCCCCTCTACATCGTGGGTCAAAACTACCGCAAACTGTTTTCCGTCTGGCCAGCCCGGCCATCCCGGTGGAGTAGCCCCGGCTCGTGGGTCGATAGGCCAGCTATCGCGGTAAGTTTTCCTTCGCGAGGAGGCCCTTCGTCGTCGCAGCGCTAGGCGAAGCCTCCAGGGTATGCACGGTTTCAGAAAATAGTAGAGTTTGTTTAGCATCAGCGCATTACAGACCCAAATATTTTGGCATAGTTCGGTTTAGGCGGGGTCGGTGGGGTTTCCTGGTTTCGCGTTTCGGTACATGACACCTCGGACACCACGTGCCGAGATTTTCAGGATGCCCTTTTACCTCAAGGCGGGAGAGAGTCTATTTTTTATCGCGGGTCGAAGTGACCGTCGGGGAGCTAATCCGGAAGCGCGAAAGCGCCTCCCCTAGGTTTTGGACAAAGGACTCCGAGTTGTACACATCGTTATCAATTCGCGAAGCGGCCCCAGCAGGCGGTATGGGCTCGATCTCATCTAGCTGAAACTCCCGCGCGATGTCTTCAACCACTTTGGGAGTTACCACCCGCTCTTGCTCCACGTACGTGTTAATCAACGAATGCTCGCACAACAGATTCACAATACGCGGAATGCCCATTGAATACAGGTGCACCGCGTCCATGGCTTCCGGGCTGAAGATCTGTTCTACGCTCCCCGCGATCCGCAGCCGCTCCATAATGTACGCATGCGTCTGTTCCTTGGTCAGCGGCGCCGTCTTGCATCGCAGCGTAATGCGCTGCTTCAATTGTCGTAGTTGCGGCAATTTCAGCTTGTCTTCGAGTTCCGGCTGCCCTGACAGCACGATCTGCAAAAGTTTTTCCGTCGACGTTTCCAGGTTAGTCAGGAGCCGGATTTCTTCCAGCACCGGATACGTCAAATTTTGTGCTTCGTCCACGATCAGCACAGCCGTCTCGCCGGCCCGGTACCTCTCTAGTAGCCATTGGTTTAGTTTCATCAACTGTTGGCTCTTGGTGCGCGATTCGCAGGGAATGTCGAATTCGGCCAGAATGAAGTCGAACAAGTGGCTGGTGTTCATTCTTGAATTGAACAGAAAAGCTGTGCGCGTCCGCCGCTGCCGCAGCCAATCCAACAGCCGGTTCACCAGCGTGGTTTTGCCTGTACCGACTTCACCGGTAAGCGTAATAAACCCTTTACGCGTCTGAATACCGTACATCAGCCCAGTCAAAGCCTCTTCGATCTGCTTCGTAAGATAAAGATAACGCGGGTCCGGATTTACGTTGAATGGATTCTCTTTTAAGCCGAAAAAGCTCTTATACATGGTCGATTCCCACTAATTTTCTCTATGCTTTCCGGGACATATCCAAAATTGCTAGCGCAGAACGAACGGCCGCGTGTGCCATTGGAATCCAACCGCAATCTGATGCTGCGTACCAGTAGCACCGCTGCTGCACCCTATGCCGCAAGCGGCCTGGTTGGTGCTTTCGATATACGCGGTATAGCCAAACGAAACGATAGCATCGCGTCCGATGGGCCGATCCAATCCCGCTCCTACATAAAACGAATTAAATCCGGGTGATTCAACTCCATTTGCGGAAAACGCATGACTTCGCCCGTATCCGAAATTTCCCCGAGCACTCCATACCCGGGTAAGCCGCCGGTTTGCGGTGACACTAAGGTTGTCTCCAGTAGCTCCAGCCAGTATGCCGCTGCCTCCATTCGTGCCGTGTGCATAAGACAACACCATGCTGCCTCGTTCAAACCCGTACGTCATGTTGGCTCCGAACGACACCCCAGTCTGTTCGGTCTGGTTGCCCACCGGCACTCGAAATGTAGTGATTTCTGGTCCCGCAAAAAGCGCGACCGCCAACCGCCCGGTTAGTTTCCGGCCGTAAGCCAGATTGACGACATTGTCGCCTATCGCTTGCGATAAGCCTGTGAAGTGAAACGCTGTGAAGCGATACAGTAATCCGAGGGTGTCATTTCTCGTGATTGCGTAGTTGTATCCGATGCTGCCGATTTCATCGTCGTTATCGATGTTTCCGACTTGCGTAAAGCGCAAGAGTCCATAGGAGCCGACCAGCGTGATCGATCCTCGCGGGCTCACTGCAAACGTCGCTTGGGTCGCAAAAGTATTGCTGTATTGCGGGCCATTACTCGACAGCACCGTTTGGTTGGGAATATAACTGCTTCCTAAGCCCGGTGAGATCGGGGACAAAGAACCGCCCACGCCTGGTGCTGCGATATTCGATAATCCACCAAAGCCGAACGAGGTTGTCGGCAGATACGCGAATTGATCAACAAAATTCAACTGCCAACGCCGCCACTGGAACGATTGCACAAACGCTAGTTGTTGGTACATACCGTTGCCCTGCGCGCTGTCCGTCGAGAAATATCCTCCACCGGAGTAATTCAAGGCCAGGCGCGAATGGGCCCAGTTTTCCAGCAGACTCAAATTCCCCGCCAGGTACGTCGTATCGAACCATCCAGCGCCGTTCGAAGCGCCATTCTGTGCCGTCGTGGCCACCTGAAAACCTGGCACCCAATAACTGTGTCGATATTCAACAGAACCGAGTCCAGGAGCCTCCGCGCCGGTTAGCGGAGTGGTATCGGGGTGCAGCGCATTCGGATCGGTGACCGTAGTATCTTGTTCGTCGGGGTTATCGATCATCGGCGCGTGCGCCGCGGGCTTCGGTTTCCCATTTTCATCTTGCTGTTGCGGCTCCTGTGGCTGGTCTTGCGCTTGCGTGGCGCTGACTCCCAGCATGCCGAACGCCATAAGCGTAAGCACCGCACAAGCTTTCGATATCGATGTGATCCGAATATTCATCTCCATCCTTTACGGCACTACGATGATGTCGCCGCCTTCGAGTATGATGTTTTGTTCTGCATGTTTGCCGGAAACTGCATCTTTGTAATTGAACGGATGTTTTACCTGCTTTCCGTCTTCCATCCGCAAAACATAGATATTTTTAACTCGCGCGAATTGCGTAAACCCGCCTGAGCTCGATAGCGCCTGCAGCACCGTCATATTCGGCAACAATGGGAACGCCCCAGGACGCGCTACTTCACCGGTAACGAAGACCCGGCGACTGTTAATCTCCGTGACTCCGACGGTAACTTGAGGGCTGGTTATGAACTTCTTCAGGCCCTCCGAAATCTTCGCCCCCAGTTGAAGCGGAGTTAGACCGGCAGCCTGGATATCGTTTAACAGAGGTAACGTTATTTTCCCATCGGGACGTACTGGTACAAGTCGTGAAATATCAGGCTCTTTCCAAACATCGATGCGCAACACGTCTTGAGGCCCAATTTTATAGGACGGATCAGTATCGATTGGAGCCGGGGTCGCCTGCGTCACTTTCGTCGAGTCAGGGGTGGTTGTCGTCGTGCCCTGCGCCTTGGCGCCTTGCGCCGCGAAACACAAGCAGGCAGCGGCAACTAAGCTCACAAAACTTCTAGCCTTCATAATGCTTACCCTCCAAAGCTATCGCTGGGGTTAAGGAACACCTGTTCTCTAAGTGTAGCTGCCACCCGGCAGAGTGTAAACGGCGTTACGGTGAGACGCGTCGGGCTAAGCACTATTGTTAACCCCGCACACAGATATGGTTGCGAGGGCACGGCCCTGGGATACACTGAAACCTGCAACTCAGGTACCAGTCGTTTCTCGCATTGGCACATCGCCCGAGACACCTAAGTTGAACATAATAAATCTATTGCTTGCACGCTATCCGACCGGGATGAGAGCGTCAGTACGTCCTCAACTTCCGCCAAGTGGCAAACTACTGCCATCCCAACGCCTCCGGCTATCCACCCGCTCTGTCATCCGCAATCCACCTCGGAAGCAACTGTTTCAAAAATGAACAGTTTCACTGCCAACCCCTAATTGAAAATCAGCTGCTCAGTTCTCATCATGCCGATTAAAATACCAAGACACTTTGGAGGATAGCCTTCTCGTGCACCAGGCATTGTGGTCGGGATTTTTGCGCTCCTCGGAAACATTTGCACATCGGCCCGCCGTGGTTGCCGAGAAAAAAACGCTCACTTATCAGGAGTTGCGAGATCGCGCCTGCAGTCTCGCAGCCACAATTCGTTCTGTTCAGGATCGGGGCGCCACTCCGCTCACTGCCGTATTTGCTTATCGCACCCCCACGGCGTTTGTCGGTGTTCTGGGTTCCTTGCTGGCCGGCAATGGCTATGTGCCTCTTAACCGCACATTTCCCATCGAACGCACGCAAATAATGTTGCAGCGCTCTGAATGCTCCTCGCTCGTAGTCGACGAAGGCTCGTTGCCGCAGTTGCATCAATTATTGGAACCGATTCAACGACGGATGAACGTATTAGTACCGGACGTGGCCGATCTCAGCAGCTACCAAAGCCGTTGGCCGCAACACACACTTCTCGGCGCCGGGGATCTGAAACCATCTCAGGATTGGCGAGAGCCCCAATTCGAAACCGATTCCATCGCCTATCTTCTCTTCACTTCCGGCAGCACCGGCATTCCCAAAGGTGTAGCGGTGGCCCAACGCAACGTCACCGCATTTCTGAAATACATGGTCGATCGTTATCAGATTACCGAGAACGATCGACTGTCTCAGATGTTCGATATGACTTTCGATTTGTCCGTTTTCGATATGTTCGTAGCGTGGGAGCGCGGCGCATGCGTTTGCTGTCCGTCTCAAAAAACGTTGATCAAGCCCGGTAAATTCATAAATGATTCCGAGCTCACGGTATGGTTTTCCGTACCCTCTACCGCGGTATTTATGAAGCAACTGGGCATGCTGAAGCCCGGCCAGTACCCGTCTCTCCGTTTCAGCCTGTTCTGTGGCGAACCGCTCCCCATCTCTTCTGCGTCTGCGTGGCTTGAGGCCGCGCCCAATTCCATCGTAGAAAATCTTTACGGACCCACCGAGCTGACCATCGCCTGCACGTTGTACCGCTGGGATCCTTCCACTTCGTTGGCTGAGTCCGAATTGGGCATCGTGCCTATCGGTTATCCTTACCCCGATATGAACGTTCTGGTCGTGGATGAGTGTTTGCAGGAGGTAGCACCTGGCCAGGAAGGCGAACTTCTCATGAACGGTTCGCAAATGTCGCTCGGGTATTGGCGAGATCAGGAAAAGACCGCGGCAGCCTTCCTGATTGCACCAGGTAAGAACGAAATCTTTTATCGCACCGGTGATCGGGTTCGCCGCCCTCTCGGAAACGCGCCGCTGACCCACTTGGGCCGCATCGACTCGCAGGTCAAAATCTTTGGTCATCGTGTTGAGCTTGGCGAAGTCGAATCTAAAGTGCGCGACGCTTTCGGCCTTGACGGCGTCGTCGCCGTTGGGTGGCCGAAGACGGAGAGCGGTTTTGGTGGGGTCGAAGTTTTTATTGAAGGCCGCGAACTGGAGCTTGAAAAACTTCGCCGCACCGTAGCTGCCGAACTGCCGGAATATATGGTGCCTCGCCGCTTTCACTTCAGGGAAAGATTGCCGCGCAACGCCAATAATAAGTACGATCGTAAAGCCATGCAAAAATTGCTGGAAGAGGGTTTATGAGCGCAGTTACACCGGACGAGATTCAAACATTTCTGCAGGAATACGTGGCGAAAGCGCTGCGCGAACAGGGCCGCGACGTCCCCCCGGCTCTCTCCGATGATTGTGACTTGCTATTGTCGGGGTTTGTCGATTCGCTGGGGCTATTGGAGCTGATGACTGCGCTGCAGGATCACTTCGGTCGCGAAATCGACTTCGATGAACTGGACGCCGAACAAATGACCATCGTCGGCCCGTTGAAGAAATTTGTCGCCGCGCAACTTGCCAAAGCATAAATCCAGTCTTGTAATCGCATCTCCATGACGGTTTTTTGATATTGCCGTCCGCCGAACTCTCTGTTTATTCCTGTCGTCTTGCCACGCTTCCTGCCGGTCAACTACATCTCGACTTTCTCGATCCGAGATCGACCACCGATGACTTTGCCGAACTTCGAGCTCACTGCAGCAAACAGCATCGGCGCACTGTGAACAAAAAGTTTCGCAGCCTTTCCGCGTAATCCGCTCTTTGCCGCTCTTTTAACCCAATGCGCCGCGAAGCCCCCGATCAGCGCGCGTCTCTCGAAACGTCGCTCAGCCCCTCCCGGAAAGCGGCCCTCTCGTTCTCGCTGCAGCAAAACCTCCATCGGAGGCATAAACGAAGCAACATCGTTGATCGTGTTGCCCGTATGTGCGCGATGCCAGATGGTCGGAGGCTCCAGTATTTGGATCGTTCGTCCCGCTACACCCAATCTCATCGCGAATTCCACATCTTCCAGTGGGAAAAATCCCGCTAGCCACCTTCCCGATTCTTCAAAGGCCCGCCGTGCTACCACGAACGCGCTGGCACTGTGCCCAAATCCTCGATCCCTCCGCAAATAATCATCGTAATCGGCGATCGCCATCTGTCGTGGTCTGTCGCCGGCTGTTGGCAGCATTTCTTTAAACCACGTCATGCTGGCCAGGATGAAAGCCGGACTTTTCTGTTGAACAATGCGGTTGTAAACATCTAGCCCCCACGGCAGGAGGGCGTCGTCGCCGTCAAGAAAAGCCAGGTATTCGCCAACCGCCTCTGCCGCCCCACGGTTGCGTGCTGCGCAGGCCCCCACATTTGTTTCCAGGCACACCAGCCGAATTGCGTCCCCGTACCCTTTCAGAATTTCCTGGCTCCCGTCTGTGGACGCGTCGTCAATCACCACCACTTCAAATTCCGCGTCTCGCTGCGAGAGGGCGGAGTCCAGCGCATCCTTAATGAACCGTCGCTGATTATGAAATGTGATGATGATGCTGAAACGAGGTGATGCCGGTGATGGTGACGCTCGTTCGGACCCGCTCAATAATCTATGCCTCTGGAATGGCCGTTATACTGGCGCATCTCCTCTTAGGTCGGGCCTGCCCTTCCATTTGTGAATGATATAATGACCGTGGAACTTCCACACTCGACGACTCACCGCGTGAAGTTCACGGCCAACTTACGAGAGAATTCGGTTTGTCCACAGATCCCACCACCGTGCAAGCGCCGCGCCGCTCGATCGAGAATTTCCGAGCCGATTACCCCAGTTTGGCGGATCTGTTGCAACGTTCCTGGGCGGAAAACAGCCAGCAGGCCCTCTACTATTCCCCTGAATTCTTGGAGTCGTTCCTCACTGCTCCTGGCGCGGATCCCTCCCTAACGCCCGCGTTCTACCAGGACGATGTACTGATCGGTTTTGCTTCTGGATTCGCTCGCCACGTGGAATATCGTGGTCGCCCCCTGCGGATGGTCACCAACAGCTTTCTTTCAGTCCTCCCGGAATACAAGAAATCGGGTCTCGGCATTGTCTTGTGGTCTGAACTCGTCAAACGCGCACGCGCTGGCGGTTTTGACGGCATGATCAATTTCTGCATTGACGGCGAACCCATGAATCGCATGATCGAAGGCTCCTGCCGCCGCCTCAACCTTCCAGTCCACCGTATCTTTTCTATCCGCTACATGTCGTCCTTGCTCAAGCCCGGTGCTTTCGCCGAAGGGCCGGCGCCCGACGCTTCAGTTACCGTGGATGATTTCTTGAAGCTTGCGGCTCCTTTACTCTCCTCCCAACCGCTCGCCCGAAAATGGACCAAAGAGCAAGCCGATTGGCAGTGTTTTCACCGTGCTGGTGGTGTGTTGGCGCACATCGCGTGCGGCCCCCGCCATGGTCTCCTTAACGGCTATGTCATGCCCGTGCTGGATCGCGATCGCACCAAGTGCTTGTTGGTTGAAGACATATTTTGGGGCGACCTCCAACCCGACGAGCGGCTTCAACTGCTTCGGCAATTTCTCGCCCAGGCTGCGTCACAGGGTGCGCAAATGGCCACCGTGCCCAATCTCGGCTACGCCGATCTGGCCCCTTTTAAGAAATCCCGCTTTCTGCCGACCCGCCGCGTGCTGCATTGTTATCTGACATTGTTCAAGGGCGACCTTCCGCTCGAAACCTTGCCCTCAATGTATCTGGATGTTTTTTAATCTCTCCTTTCTCCCATGCGTACAACGCCAAAAACTCTGCATTCTGGCCAACCAACGAACCACCAAACAGGGCGGCTCAGTTGAACCTTATCGAAGCTTTGGAGCGCTCTAAAAACCCCGTAGCCGGCGACGCCAAACCCTTCCGGGTTTTCTTGGCTTGTGGTTTCACGCCGCTTCATCTGCAAACTTTTCTTCTTGCTCACCTGCGCCAGATATTTCCTGAAAGCCGTATTGAAATGAAAACAGGCCTTTATGGAGATTTAGCAGGCACGCTTGACCGTCGCGACCCTATGGCCTCGGATGTTCTGGTCGTACCGATTGAGTGGGCCGATCTCGATTCACGCTTGGGCATCCGTATCTTGGGCGGCTGGCAGGTTTCAGATTTGCCGGAAATCCTTGCTTCCGTAGACCGCCAGTTGGCACGCCTTCAAAGAGCGCTGAAATCGTCCGCACAGTCCGCGCCCGTTGTAATTTCTCTTCCTACTCTTCCGCTCCCACCGCTCTTTTATACTCCGCCCGATGTAAGCGGAGCGGAAAAAACCCAACTCCTGTCGTCCCTCGCAAGATTTGCCGCGTCACTTTCTTCTGAACACGGAATCCGCATCCTGGATTCTCAAGCTCTGGACCTTTTATCCCCGATGAGCGGGCGCCTCGACATCAAATCCGAAGTCCTGACCGGCTTTCCGTATAAATTGCCCTTCGCATCCACGCTCGCGCAGTCCCTGGCGTCGCTAGTGCAGACGCGCGCCCCCAAGAAGGGCTTGATCACCGATCTTGACGACACCTTATGGGCCGGGATCCTCGGAGAGGTCGGCGTGGACGGCGTCAGTTGGACGCTCGATCATCACAGCCACATGCATGGCTTGTACCAGCAATTTTTGCGCTCTCTCGCAAGTGCCGGCGTACTCGTTGGCGTCGCCAGCAAAAACGATCTCGCGCTGGTCCAGGAAGCTTTCCACCGCAAAGATCTTCTGCTCAAAAAAGACAGCGTATTTCCTTTCGAAGTGAATTGGCACCGCAAATCCGAATCCGTCCAGCGCATTTTGAAAGCCTGGAATATAGGGCCCGAAGCGGTCATTTTCGTAGACGACAGTGCCATGGAAGCCGCGGAAGTAAAAACCGCTTTCCCGGACATGGAATGTCTCGTATTCAAAAAAGACGACTACCAGGCGGTCTGGGATTTGCTCGTCCACCTGCGAGCCTCATTCGGCAAGAATGCCATCTCGAAAGAAGACTCGATTCGCCTCGACAGTTTGCGCAACGCAAAACCGCTTCTCGACGCCTCGGTCCAGGACGGCGCCGCCTCCGACGATTTCTTGCAGCGCGCTGACTCCTTCATTTCCTTCGATTTCACCAAGAAAAGCAAAGACGGCCGGGCCTTCGAATTGGTCAACAAGACCAACCAGTTCAATTTAAATGGCAAACGCTACACTGAATCCGAGTGGAGAAAATTTCTCGCCGATCCCGCGACCTTCTTGGTGACCGCGTCCTATCAGGACAAATATGGCCCATTAGGCAAGATTGCTGTTCTGCTGGGCAAGGTCGAAGATCAAAAAATTCACCTTCACTCTTGGGTTATGAGCTGTCGCGCATTTTCCAGAAGAATCGAGCATCATAGCCTCAAGAAGCTTTTTGAAAAATTCGACGCCGACGAAATCGCTTTTAATTTCGAGTCCACTCAACGCAATGGTCCTCTGCAGGAATTTTTTACCGAATTGATTGGCGAGGCTCCTCAATCTGATATGCACTTGTCCCGAACTGTTTTCTTGAAAAAAGTGCCGCCGTTGTTTCACCGCGTGGAGGAAACCGAAGATGGCCGAAATTGATGATCGTCTGACGCGCTGTTTCGCTTCGGTATTTCCCGCGCTTTCTGCCAACGAACTTCCCAACGCCAGCGTGGAAACCGTTCCGGATTGGGATTCCTTGGCCGCCGTAACTCTTGTCGCGGTGATTGAACAGGAATTCGATATTCAAATCGATTTGATGGAATTGCCGGAACTCACTTCTTACGCCGCCGCCCGGAATTATCTGCTCAAGCAAACCAAACCGTAACCACCGACATGTCAAGCAGTCCTTTACGCTTCCACGCCATCCACTGCACTGAAATACGTGCAGTCTGGATGCTGAAATACGAGCGCGCTGACGCTGGCCTCCGGATCCATCATGAAGCCTTCTGTCAATTGCACACCAATCTCTTCAGGCCGCAGCAATTTCCACAATTCCGCCTGGTCCTCCAGGTTCGGACAAGCCGGATACCCAAAGCTGTAACGCTTCCCGCGATATCGCGACGTGAATCTTTGCGCCATCGTCAGTTCTGGTGGATCGGGAAAGCCCCAGTCCTCGCGTATCCGCCGGTGCAACCACTCCGCACACGCTTCTGCTGATTCGATTGCCAGCGCTTGCAAGCCGTGCGATTTGAAATAATACCCATCATTTTTTGCTTTTTCAGATCGCTCTCGCACACCTTCTCCGGCCGTCACCACAAATAACGCCAGATGATCCCTTTTCCCGTTCTGCGCCGGCAAAATGTAGTCGCTCAGGCACAACTGATCCCCGGTTCGCTGTCGCGGAAATTGAAATATGTGCAATGGCTCGTCCGAATCCGGCGCAAACAGCCGGATCGCATTGCCTTCCGCCTCCGCTTCAAAAAATTGCCACACCGCGCGCACCCTCATGAATTGCGAGGCTTCGTTCTTGATCTCTTCCATCCCTTCGTACAGTTCCACTGCCTTCGCATCGCGCTCCGCGAATCGTTTCACGAAATCGCCGCGAAATCCGAGATGGCGCCCATACAACATGAAAGGGTTGATGTAGCTCCAGATTTCCCGCAAATCCGGTACCAGGCGAACTTTTCTTTCGAGCGTCGTTACATCCGGAATCGGCAAATCTGCTCGCACTTTTGGTGAGCGGCTCACCGCGGGAAGCTCGCTGACCGTAACCGTAGTCGAAACGCTCACCCCGTTCCCCGAAAATGTGTGTGCATGCACCACCTCTTCCCGCTTCTCTGGGTCCATCAATTCGTTCATCAAACGCAAACCCGTCATCGCATCCTTGGCATAAAACACCGCCTTGCCATAACTTGGTGCGATCTTCGTTTGCGTGAATTTCGCGGAAAGCGCCGCGCCTCCCACCAGCAGCGGTACCATGATCCCAGCATCTTTCAAATCGCTCGCGGTGATCACCATCTGTTGGGCGCTCTTCACCAGCAACCCAGACAGTCCGATGGCATCCGGCTTATGTTGTTCGTATGCCTTGATCAACTCCTCCGGCGGCACCTTGATTCCCAGATTCACCACGTCATATCCATTGTTCTTGAATATGATTTCCACCAGGTTTTTTCCGATGTCGTGCACATCTCCTTTTACCGTCGCCAGCACCACTTTTCCACGTTTCGCCGTGTCTGCCTTCTCCATGAATTGCTCCAGATGGCTGACCGCCGCCTTCATCGCCTCCGCGGACTGCAATACTTCCGCCACGATAAGCTCGTTGGCATTGAACAGCCGCCCGACTTCCGCCATCCCTGCCATCAGCGGCCCATTCACGATGTCTAGCGGCGCGATTCCCTCCGCGCGCTTGCGTTCCAGGTCCGCGACTAACCCGTCCCGCGTCCCTTCAATAATGTAATTAGCCAGCCGCTCATCGAGCGGCAAGTCCGCCGCGCTAACCTTTTGTTTTTTCGTAGCCGTGCGAAAGTGCTCCGCGATCGCGGCGATGTAGTACTGGTTCACCGCCGCTTTCTGTTCCTTGCTTTGTTGTCGCCAATCATTCGGCACGTTCGCCAGCAGTGCAGCTTGCGAGTGATCTGCCGGCACATTCGCTGGTGGGTGCGAAAACAACAAATTTTCCGCCAGCCGTCGTTCGTGTTCCGGAATGGACGCAAATCGCTCCAGCTTTTCGGTATTCACAATGGCCAAATCGAGTCCAGCCTTCGTGCAGTAATACAGAAAAACCGAATTCACCACTTCACGCGCGCCCGGCGGCAGCCCGAACGATACGTTCGAGATACCCAGAATCGTCCGCGTGTCCGGCAAAGCTGCCTTGATCAGTCGAATGCCTTCGACCGTTTCTACTGCTCCGCCGATGTAATTTTCATCGCCTGTCGCGCACGGAAATACCAGCGGATCGAAAATAATATCTTCCGGACCCAGGCCGTATTTCTCGGTCAGCAGTTTGTAGCTGCGCTGCGCAATCGCCAGTTTACGCTCGCGGGTAAACGCCTGCGCTTGCTCCTTGTCTTCATCGATGCACCCAACCACCACCGCGGCACCGAACTCGTGAGCCAGCGGCACCACCCGTTCGAATTTCTCTTCGCCATCCTCCAGGTTGATGGAATTGATGATGGACTTCCCCTGGCAATAGCTGAGCGCCAATTCAATAGCCGTGGGATCGGTGGTATCGATCATCACCGGCGTTTTCACTTTGCGAATCAATTTTTCATAAAACGGCTGAATATCCTTTTTTTCATCCCGTTCCGTGCTCTGCAGGCAGACATCCACAATATGTGCGCCGCCGCGCACCTGTCGCCGTGCTACCTCGCTGGCCTCTTCCCACTTCTCTTCGGCCACTAGATTTTTGAATAGTCGCGACCCAATCACATTGGTCCGCTCGCCCACCAGCAGCGGCCGCGTCTGATCGTCCGCCTCAATCGTCTCGATCCCGGAGTAAATGGCCCGATGAGTTTCGGGCGGTCTTTGGCGCGGCTTTTTGCCCTCCACCATTTGCGCAATCGCCCGGATGTGTTTCTCCGTCGTACCGCAGCATCCGCCCACAAAATTCAGCCATCCATGATCCACAAATTTTTCAAGTTGCGCCGCCAACGTAGTCGGCGTCTCCAGGTATTTACCCTCTTCATCCGGCAAACCGGCGTTCGGATAGCACGACACATACGCGTCCGTAAGCTGGCTCAGCGTTCGAATGTGATCGGTCATGAACTCCGGACCAGTCGCACAATTCATCCCGAAAGCCAACGGCTTGGCGTGTCGCAGCGAAGCCCACAGCGCTTCCACCGTTTGCCCCGCCAGCATTGAACCCATCGGCTCAATCGTGACCGACACAATAAACGGCACTTGCGCGCCGATTTCTTTAGAAAGCTGATGAATCGCCAGAATCGCTGATTTGATATTCCGCGTGTCCTGGCAAGTTTCCACCAGCAATAAGTCAGCGCCCCCCTCCACCAATCCCCGCGCCTGCACGTAGTAACCCGCCTGCAATTCTTCAAACGTTACGCCGCCTGTGACGGTGATGGCCTTGGTCGTCGGACCCATGGCCCCCGCCACAAACCGGGGCTTCCGCGGTGTGCTGAATTCATCCGCCGCTTGCCTTGCCAGCTCTGCCGATCGCTTGTTCAGCAGATGAGCATCGTCGCCCAAGCCATATTCCGCCAAAACGATGGGCGTCCCGCCAAAACTATTTGTCTCCACAATGTCTGAGCCCGCTTCGAAATACCTGCGGTGAATATCCAGAACCACGTCCGGCCGCGTGCGCACCAGGTTTTCATTGCAGCCTTCCAGCGCCGCGCCGCCGAAATCTTCTGCGGTCAGGTCACACTGCTGCAGCATCGTCCCCATCGCTCCATCGAGCACGAGAATGCGTTGCGAGAGCAAATCTCGCAACGCTGCCGCCGATTTGGTGAAATCCTGCATGTCGTATACGACTTTCAACTCTCTGGTATCGGCTTACGGACCGCCCGGGTCCAGGTAATACCTTCATTTTACGCACGTTCTCCTCAGGAACCGAATCGCCTGCATTGAATGCGCCTTTTGTTACCTTGAATGGCAATTCCTTCGTGTCATTTGTAAACCCGCTGAAAAAAGCAGCGTAGCCGTCACGTAACGGTTCAAGAACACCGCTTTCCAAGAACCTTGCCCCTCCCAGCCGTTTTCACTACGCTGAGCAGACAGGCAAACCGTGGCTACGAAACGTGCAAGTCCCAAACTCAGCGTCTGTATTCTCTCGCCTCATCCTTTAGTTCTCAGCGAGTTTGAGCGCATCCTCGCCAAAGCTGACTTCAAAGTGATTCCCACTCAGTTGGAATCAACGCTAGCTCCCGATTTGCGCAGCTTCGAACCTCCTCCCGCACAGGTATACGTCATTGATGCCCATGCTTCGAAGCCGGCCACCGGCGCACTCTTGGCGAATTTGATGGAACGCGCCCCGGAAGCGCGCTTAATTGTCGTTGGCGAGCAGCACAACGAAGGCAACAGCTACGCGTTATTGCGCTTAGGCGTCAAAGGCCTTTTGACCTATGTCGAAGCCCGTGAACAACTTACTCGCGCACTGCCGTTGGTGGCGAGCGGTGGGTTTTGGGTTCCACGCCAGCTTCTTTCCGGCTTCGTCGACTCCATCCTCACTGGTCAAGGTCGTCGTCTAAAATCCGACTCCGTCACCAATCTTAGCCGTCGCGAACAGGAAGTCCTCGACTCTCTCCTCGAAAATCTTTCCAACAAGGAAATTGGTAGTCGTTTGAACATTGCCGAGCGCACTGTTAAATTTCACGTATCCAACTTGTTGAATAAATTCGGTGTTCGCCGGCGCGCCGATCTCATCCTGCTCACCTTCCAACGCCGCATGGCGCAAAACTAGAGCCTCGATAGCTCTTACTCCTTCTTTAAGAGCCGTACCCAGCGGCTATCTGCCGACACGTGGCTTTAGCCACTGAAGCTCCAAACCTCTCCCCGCATACTGACAACCTTGTTTCGTTCTGTTAGCGTTCCATGTCGACAAAAGGAATCACTTTTCAATCCTCCAGGGAGATTCTTCCATTGAATGTTCTGGTCACCGGAGCCGCGGGCTACATAGGCAGTGTCTGCACCGAAGTGCTGCTGTCCCGCGGCATGAACGTCGTAGCGCTCGATAATTTGCAGGAAGGGCATCGCGCCGCCGTCCCCGGCCAGGCTAAGTTTTGTCTTGTCGATCTCGGCGTCCGGTCGCAAATCGAGGATGTTTTCTCGCAAAATAAAATCGATGCGGTGATGCATTTCGCCGGTGAAGCACTGGTCGCCAAATCCGTTCGCGAACCCAGCACCTTCTACGCCGCGAATGTTGCGTGTGGCGTCAATTTACTCGACGCCATGACTCGCCACGGCGTGAAGAAATTGATCTTCTCCTCCACCGCGGCCACCTATGGTGAGCCCGACACCGTTCCCATTCCCGAGGATCACCGTAAAGCTCCCATCAATCCTTACGGGAAATCGAAACTCGTGTTCGAGCAGATTCTTGCCGATTATCGTGCCTACACCGGTCTCGCCTACGTCACGCTGCGCTACTTCAACGCCGCTGGTGCTTCCAGCACGCGCGGCGAAGCCCATCGCGTGGAAACTCATCTCATCCCGAAAGTCTTGGACGCCGCCATTGGCGCTATCCCGCACGTCGACGTCCTGGGAACCGACTACCCCACGCCCGATGGAACTTGCGTTCGCGATTATGTGCATGTCCTCGACATTTCGGACTCTCACGTGCGCGCCTTGGAAGAAATCGACCGAGTAGGTGGAGAAGCCTTTAACGTCGGTAACAGCCGCGGTTATTCCATCTTGGAAGTGATTGACGCCGCCGAACGCAGCACTGGCCGAAAAATCCCGCGCCAACTTTCTCCCCGTCGGCCCGGCGATCCTGCCGTCTTGGTCGCGAGCAAGGAAAAACTAAAAAAAATGCTGGGGTGGGAAACCAGGCATTCTTCGCTCGAGGAAATCATTTCTACCGCCTGGAAGTGGAAACAGGCGCATCCTCAGGGCTACGCCTAGGCCCATCCTCTCAGCAGCTCCGCACAAATGCTTCGTGGCAATGATGACGGCTGAGCAAGCCAGTTTCATTTTCGCGCGGTCACCGACCGATTTTGCGTGGACACGTGGTCCAGCGTGATCTATAATGGTGCAGGGGAAGTTACGTTCTCTCATAGTTAATCGATCTGCCCCCTAAAACAGCTTCCAACTCTGCACCAGGGCCTCAATTTGGGCTTTCTTTGGTCTCGCGGTGTGGCTTAACTGTTTACATTTCATTAACTTATGAACTCTTGTACATCCGTTTTTAGTGCTTCCTGTGTTTTCAATAACCTACAGACTCTTAGTCGGATTGTTATGTTGCTTAGTTTCAATAAGATGCACACTCTTTGAAATCAGTGATCTTGTATCTCCTATTTTATGAATAAGTTGTGAACTCTTGTGAAAAAGTGGTAGTGAGGGCTCGACCGCCAGAGATTTGTACTTGGTTCACACGATTCCGACCGAACCCGGGCCGCCCAGTTTTGTACGTAAACTCGTATATCTCTTCCTCCTGCGATAAAGTTCTGAATCGTGTCCACTTTCTTTATCGAACAGTTCGGATGCCGCGCCACCCAGGCCGATGGAGCGGCGCTCGAAAATCAACTGCTCCAGCGCGGCTATACGCCGGCGGCCAGAAACTTCGCTGACGTCGTCATCATCAACACCTGCACTGTAACCGCAGCCGCAGATGCCCAGGCGCGCGACGCCATCAGAAAAATCACCGCCAACAATCGCGCTGCACGCGTAATTGTGACCGGGTGCTACGCGCAACGCGCTCCCCAAGAATTGGCGGCTCTTCCGGGTGTGGCCTGGGTTGTGGGCAATTCGCACAAACCCGAACTGCCTCGAATCATCCAGAATCTTCCGCTGCCCTCGTTGTCGAGAGATTTTGTGTCCGCCACATCACTGCAATCTCCGCCGCCCCCGCTGGAGGAGCAAGCCAGAATTTTGACCGGCCCGTTTGAAAATACGCCGCTGCTTAGCGCTCCCATTTTTGGCGGAGAAGGGAATCACACCCGCCCCACCCTCAAAATTCAGGACGGCTGTAATTCGCGTTGTTCTTATTGTGTGATTCCTTTCGTGCGCGGGAAAAGCCGCAGCCTGTCGCCAGATAGCGTAATCAGCGAAATAAATTCCCTCACAAACTCCGGCGTGCGCGAAATAGTTCTCAGCGGTATAAATCTCGGAACGTACGGCAAAGATCTGACGCCTCGATTCAGCTTCGACAATTTGCTTCGCCGTATCCTCGACGAAACCCCTCTGGAACGTCTCCGCATCAGTTCCATCGAGCCCATGGACGTTACCAGCGACCTGATAGACTTTTTTGCCGCCAACCATCGCATCGCGCAACACTTTCACATGCCCTTGCAGTCCGGGACAGACCGCATCCTGGCCGCCATGCATCGTTGGTACCGTTCAGAACACTATGCTCGACGCGTCCACCTGATTCGCGAGCGGCTGCCAAACGCAGCGATCGGCGCTGACGTGATTGCCGGCTTCCCCGGTGAAAGCGATGAGGAACATTCCACAACCATCCGCTTCATCGAAGATCTTCTCTTCACATATCTGCATGTTTTCTCGTTCTCAAAGCGCCCTGGCACCGCCGTCGCGAAACTCACGAACGAAGTCCCGCCAAACATAATCAAGTGTCGCGCCCGCGAACTGCGCGCCATAAGCGAGAAAAAGTCTGCCGCCTTTCGCCGCGAGCAAATCGGCCGCCTGCACCGCGTGCTGACGCTTCGTTCAGCGTTTGACGACGACGGGCCAACAAAAACACCCGTCAGCGTGAATCCTCTCGTATTAGATAAGTCACGTGGAGACCACGAATTTGGTTACACCCCGGCTCTTTCCAGTAACTATCTGCGTGTGCGCTTGCTTGGATCCTGGCAGGCAAATCAATGGCTGGACGTTCGTATCGTCGCGGAAAAAGAGAATTATCTGGTTGCTGTGACGGCGATGCCCAATGGAATTAAGCCTGCCGCTCACGCATGAATGGTGCAGCCCCTCGCCCGAAAATATCTACGACTCGAAAATTACCTGTGCCAACGCCTGGTCCGCCGTATGCGTGATGCTGACCGCAATATTCTTTACGCCTAGGCGTTCCGCAATTTTCCCTGCTGCACCTGCGATCGCCAAGGTCGGACGGCCACTTTTTTCTCGGATCACTTCCAAATCCACCCACCTCACTCCATGTTGCCAGCCCGTGCCCAAAGCTTTCATCGCCGCTTCCTTCACTGCGAATCGCCCCGCGTATCGCTCAAACTTATTCTTGAAGCGTTCGCAATACGCGATCTCTTTTGGCGTATAAATCCGTCGCAAAAACGCAGCGCCACGTCTTTCTATCGCTGCTTGTATCCGTGCCACTTCCGCGATGTCTACTCCCATGCCTACGATCAAAAGTCCTCCTGCAAAGCCCTGCAAAACCACTTCCAGCGGTAACGCGATTATACTGAGACCATCGTGACCGGCGCTAAGACATCGTCTGGGAAGCGTTCTTCGCCCAACACTCGTAAAGTGTCACATCCGAGCGAACTCCGCAGAACTTTTCCGAACGGAATCACTGTCCTTCAGGTCCCTTTATTCCAGAAATTTCCATGGCTGATCCACGGTTTCAGCACCTCTCCAGGAGGCGTCAGTTCGCTGCACTCGAAGAAAGTTCTTAACCTGGGATTTACGGAATGGGATGACCGCGCCAACGTCGACAAAAATCGCCGGCTTTTTCTATCTGCCATCTCAGCCGACGATCTTGCTCTCATACCCCTGAAACAATTTCATTCCGACGTTGTCTGCGTTTTTGATTCGGCATCTGGCGCAATCTGCAACGGCGATGCGTCGATCACCAGGGCTCCCAATCTTTTGCTCGGTATTCAAACTGCCGACTGCGTACCGGTTTTGTTGGTTGACCCGAAGATTCGCGCGATGGCCGCCATTCATGCCGGTTGGCGTGGCACGCTTCAGCGTATCGTGGAAAAGACCATCGGCCGCATGGTAATGGAATTCGGATCTCGCCCGAACGACCTGGTCGCCGCGATCGGTCCTGCGATTGGTGGCTGTTGTTACGAAGTGGGCACGGAAGTTGCCGCAGCCTTCCATTCCCAATTCACCCAGGCCTCGGAATGGTTCGACGAATTACGCACTGGCGACGAGCCCAATCCTTTGCAATGGCTGAATCAATTTCCTCCAGGCCACCAGCCCGAGCCAAAGAATGTTCGCCTCGATTTGCGCAAAGCCAATCGCGCGCAACTCATCGACAAGGGCGCTCGCGAAGAAAATATATTTGTGAGCGAGCTTTGCACCTCATGCCGCCCTGATCTTCTTTTTAGTTATCGAAAGAATGGCGCGGAAAGCGGCCGCATGATGTCAGTAATCGGGATGCGCGCTGATTGACCCGACACCGTCGCGGAAAAAAATCTCAAATTACAACGTTACGAGGTTTGCCTCAGCGTTCCCGGAACCGCCGCTATCCAGCAGCGCCAGTTGCCCGCACGCCGCCATCACGTCTCGCCCACGCGAACGCCTAACAAACGTCGCGATCCCGCGTTCGATCAGCAGTTTTTGAAATTCGGCGATCGCTTCCTCCGTCGATTCACGATAAGGCAAGTCTCCCGGGTTCCACGGAATCAAATTTACTTTGGTCTTGAGGCCGGAGAGTAGTTTCACCACCCGCTTGGCATCTTCCAGCGAATCATTGACTCCGCCCAGCATTACGTACTCAAACATCAAATATTCCCAGCTCCGCAACGGGTACTTCTTGCACGCTCCCAACAAACTCTCCAGTGGATATTTCCGATTGATCGGCATCAACACATTTCGCTGCTCGTTGTGTGAAGCGTTCAGCGATATGGCCAGCTTCGGCCGCACGTTTTCCTGAGCAAGCCGCTCGATTCCTGGAACGATTCCACTCGTTGAGATAGTTATACGCTTCGACGGAATTCCCATTCCCGCCGGATCCTGCAAAATGTTGCTCGCGGCCAGCACCGCCTCGAAGTTCAACAGTGGTTCCCCCTGCCCCATGAATACGATGTTCGTCTGCGGCAGCAGGGCATCTTTATTTTCCTCGAGCGCGATCAGCGCTTGAGCCAGAATTTCTCCCGCCGTCAGATTGCGAATCAGCCCTAATCGCGCGGTCAGGCAAAATTGGCAATTTACCGCGCAGCCTGCTTGCGTGGAAATGCACAAAGTCTGCCTGCCCTCATTCGGCATAAATACGGCTTCCACCGACGCTGGCCGTCCGCTTTGTTTTTCAGCACCGGGCTGTAACTCGAAAAGGTAGCGAATCGATCCATCCGTAGAGTGGAATCTTTTTTTCACCACCGGTAACGTGATATTCGCGCATTCTGCCAGCCGCTCTTTCAGTGCAGCCGGTAAATTGGTCACCTGCTCCAGGCTGAATTTTCTTTCTGAATATAGGGCGCGATAAATTTGTTCGCCGCGATACGCCGGCTCGCCAAGCGATACACACAGCGCGCGCAGTTCTTCCTCCGTCTTTCCCAGCAATTCCACGCGATCTCTACTCGTCATGCGGCAAAGCTCCGATTACAAGAATACTCCGAATTTTAGTAGCCCTGCTGATGGGAGCGGCTTATTCAAGCCTGCTGACACAGAATGGCGTTATAATTTCTTGAAGCTACCGGTTCTTGGCATCCGCTTGGGAGACGCTATGGCTCACTCAAAAATTCAAGGCAGCAACGTCGTGGTCGAGCAATACCCCATCCAGGAGTGGATCAAAGGTCTGGCTGCTATTCGCGATTGCGATTTCACTCTCGAAAACGTTCAAAATTTCATCCTCCAGCACGGCGTCCGCCCCGAATCCCTCGATCAGTATTGCTATTTTTCAAAGGGCAGTTATACCCGCAACCTCATTTTCAAAAATGAAGTCTTCGAGTGCATGACCGTGTGCTGGGAAATTGGGCAGCATAGCCGCGTTCACAATCACCGCGATCAGAATTGTTGGATGTCTGTACCCGTCGGCCGCTTACGAGTCCAGAACTATCGCGTGGAGCATCGCGACAAATCCCGCGGCACCTGCGAAATCGTCCCCACGGACATTTACGAAATGGATGCTGCGCACCCCTCCTACGTGAATCCTTTGGAACCGGTGCACGAAGTAATTAATTCCTCTGAATTCAACCGGCGTGCGGTCAGCATCCACGTGTATTCCAAACCTTTCGACAGCTGCGAAGTCTATCTGCGCGACCAGGGCACCTATTCCGACGTGCCGCTTTTCTATACCAGTGAGTACGGCAAATTAAACGCCGCTGAAAAGCTGCTTTAGCACCTCGGACCGCGCACCCCTTCGCGAGCCGCACTCGCTACTGTTCGTCTCCCTGTGTCACAATCGCTTATGCCCACGGAAGCGCGCGACATCAAAAAGCATGTTTTGCCCAATGGCCTGGTGGTCATCACCGAGACCATGTCGCACGTCCGTTCCGTCTCCATCGGAGCCTGGGTTCGCAACGGCTCCCGCCACGAATCCGTCGAAGAGAACGGCCTCGCTCACTTCATTGAGCATATGGTCTTCAAGGGTACCGAGCGCCGTTCCGCCGAAGCTATTGCGCGCGAAATGGATTCCGTCGGCGGCATGCTGGATGCCTTCACCTCCAAGGAACAAATCTGCTTCAACGCCAAAGTTCTCGATGAGCATCTTCCCATCGCTTTCGATGTCATTGCCGACCTGATCCTGCGCCCTAATTTCGATTCCGAAGACGTGAAGAAAGAACGGCAGGTCATCCTCGAAGAGATCAAGATGGACCTGGACAATCCCGAGTATCTCTTGCATGAGATTTTTACTCGCGGATTCTGGCCGGAACATGCGCTGGGCCGGCCCATTCTCGGTACGCCCGAAACGGTGAAAAATTTTAATCGCCAGACTTTAAAAACTCGGTTTGCCTCCTGGTTTGCACCGGATCATCTGGTTATCACTGCCGCCGGCAACGTCACCCACGAACAGGTTCTCGATCTCGTGCATCGCGAATTCGGCCATCTCAAAGCGGGTGGTCCTCACCATGCCCACACTGCTCCTCGCACCGGAGCACCCATTCACGTTGAAAAGAAGCGCGATCTGGAGCAAGTACACCTGTGCGTTGGTGTGCCTTCCGTTCCGCTGGGGCACGAAGATCGCTACGGCGTAGCCGTGCTTAACAACTTGTTAGGTGGTGGCATGTCTTCGCGTTTATTCCAGAACATCCGCGAGAAGCGCGGCTTGGCCTACGCGGTGTTCAGCGAACTAACTCCCTATTCAGACGCCGGGATGCTCACCGTGTATGCCGGCTCGGCCAAAGAAACCGTAGGAGAGGTGCTCGATCTGATTGTCAGCGAATTTAGTGATTTAAAAAAATCACTGGTCACCGAAGAGGAACTTACTCGCTCCAAAAATCATCTCAAAGGCTCTTTGATGTTGTCGCTGGAGTCTACCAGCGCGCGTATGTCCAATCTGGCTCGCCAGGAACTGTATTTCGGGCGCTTTTATTCCTTGGGCGAAATCCTGGCGTCCATCGAAGCGGTCACTCGCGAGCAATTGCAAGCCCTCGCTAAACAATACTTCCGCGCCGATGATACTGCGGTAACAGTACTGGGCAACCTCAACGGCTTTGCTCTCGACCGTTCCCGTCTCGCCTGCTAACTCTGCACCATACCCTCGTCCTGTTCGGAATTTCCTGAGCGAAGCCAAATTTTTGTCATTGTCGTTGACGCGCTCTTCACTCTCTGCCATTATTCTCCAAATTCGGTTTTCGCTCTTGTTTCGCTGCGGTTTGGAGAGTATCGATCGGCTTGCGGGTATCCATCCTGGCGTCTGGCAGCTCGGGCAACCTGACCTTACTCGAGACCGAGCGCACCCGACTTCTCATTGACGCCGGTTTAGGTAAGCGCGAAACACTGGCGCGATTGGCCGCCATCGACTTGACCGTCGATCACCTCGACGGAATCCTCATCACTCACGAACACGCTGACCATTGCAATGGCTTACCCCAGATGCTCGCGCTGTGGAAAGCGCCGCTGTATGTTACCGAGCCCACTCTGGATTCCCTCCGCCGCTGTTTGCCGGAAACGTTTGGCAAGCGCATTGCCGGCATTGAGGCCATTCATGCCGGTCAGCGTTTCATGGTGGGCGACATCGAGGTGCATGCCTTCGCTATTCCGCATGACGCAGTAGATCCCGTCGGTTTCACCTTTCGCAGCCAGGGCGCAAAAATGGCCCTGGTCACCGATCTCGGCTACATGCCCGAGCTGGTAAAGGTTCATCTTCGCGATTCCGACTGTTTGCTGCTGGAGTCCAATCACGATCTGGACATGTTGAAGGTTGGCCCTTATCCATGGGTGGTGAAGCAGCGCGTGCTTAGCCGTACGGGCCATTTATCGAATCACGCGGTGAGTGAATATCTGTGCGATCCCGATGGATTTGACGGACGCGCCCGCTATCTGGTCCTCGCGCACGTATCGCAGGAAAACAACAACCCTGATCTGGTGCGCCTGTCCGCGGAAGAAGCGCTGAACCGTCGTCCGCCCGGCTTTGCTTTCCTGGGCCAATTGCTGGTTGCTTCCCAGCTTTTACCCCTTAAGTCGCTCCAACTTTAATTTCCTCGTGAAACGCAGTTAGGAAAAATATTTATTCTTTTTTAATTTGCCTGACGCCGGGGCGTTGAGTTATTTGGCGCGGGAGGAGCATTCGAACCCCCGGGGGCCGCCATTTCCGCGGATTTCAAGAGTTGGGGCGTCACAGAAAAAATCAACCGTACCGATTTTGTTTCGCCGCGATCAATTTGTGAGACTTGAGCGCTTTTTAGTAGCGCCAGATACGAGGAGCGCGTCGCACTTCCCGCCTTGGCGCCGCTGAGTCCTGCTCGCGCCAGCACGAGAATGCCGTTGACCATGTCCGCTAGTTGCCGGGCATGGACATCGTCGGAACTTTCGCCTTCGACGACTGTCCGCAATTCGTCGTTTTCGGGTTTTCCCGCAATGGTGACCCACTGCAACTGCTCGAGAAGCGAGGATAGCTGCGGAGAAGTAAGCCCTCCAATAGTCCGCGGCGTGGAGCCATTCGCCGGAGACTGGTTTCCCAGAATTTCTTTGAGTCCGTCATTTCGTATTACCGCAAATAGTGGTGAGCCAGCCACGCGTTTGAAGCGGGTTTGCCAGTCGTCCCGATCCCCGCTTTTTGAAAGCTCCAATAAGGGCTTGAAATCTTTTCCGTTGGTAATGGCAATGCGGTCTTTGCGAAGGAAGGTAAAGAAAATGGTTTTTCGTTGTGCTGCCGCTGGCACCAGGAAAATCTCCGGTTCTCCTCTTTTTTGATTCTCATTTATTCTTGTGCCGTATGCCTGGATTTTCTTTTGATCGAAGCGTCCATCGCCGATAGCCAAAATAAATTGCTGCCCGTCCTGTTCTTGAAACGCCACAGCCACGCGCTGCAAATCGGTTTCATAATTGAAGTGGGTATCACTTACGAATCGACGATATTCTGCGTCAACATCCTGCTTCGGCGCCCAGTCCAGCAGGTCGGTAAAAAATGGCGACTGCTGCAGTTCGCCAAGATCGACGAAAATCGCGGCTTCAGAGTCGCCAGGCAATAGCGCCACTAAGGTATCGCGTGACGGAGTTGCGAGACTGGACCACCAGAAGTAACCCAGGCACACGGCTAACGCCAGCACGACACAGCCAATTACGAGCCGCCGGTTCGCGATCGCGATGCCCGCCATGGTATGGTTATACATTAAGTTACGGCTCAAATCGGCTAGCGTTGCCGATGCGGTGACCGCGCTGGGATTATCCACAGCGGTGGCCCCTGGCGTGCTCCCAACCCTCTTGCAATCTCCTGTATCCTTCTGCTATCCTTACTCGGTTTGAGCGTGCTGGCGTAGCTCAGCTGGTAGAGCATCTGATTTGTAATCAGAGGGTCGGGGGTTCAATTCCCTCCGCCAGCTCCACCAGATGTTGTAGGGGTTTTTTCGGGGAATGAGGCGGAGCGAATCCTGGCAGTAAAAATCAACGGGCTGGTGTCTTTCGACACGAGCTCTATTTGTGTTTTTACTTAAGTATAGTTCGCGAGTGCCTGGAAGTAACCCGGCTGACAAAATGACTGGAAAATTGCATTCGTAGCCCTCGGGAATCAGGAACTGGAGGTCGCGATCTTTCCGGGACGGGTGGGTGAGTGGCTAAAACCAGCAGACTGTAAATCTGCCGCTCCTTGCGGGCTACGGAGGTTCGAATCCTCCCCCGTCCACCATCATTCGTGACGCGGGGATCAGGACGAACGGTTGTCGGGGAAGCAAGCAAACCGCATCAAGTAGGTATATGGCGTAGGTAGTTCAAAATCAAAGCCGCATAATCGGCAAAAATAAAATAGGGACACGGATTTGGCCTGGGTAGCTCAGCTGGTAGAGCGCGTCCTTGGTAAGGACGAGGTCACCGGTTCAATCCCGGTCTCAGGCTCCAGAAATTGGGTTGGCGACAAGGGTTTTCATCGGGGCGGGGGTAACTCAACGGTAGAGTCTCACTCTTCCAAGGTGATGGTTGCGGGTTCAAATCCCGTCCCCCGCTCCAGAATTTGGCGATTACAGCAATGGCGGGAAACCATAGCTTATTCAGCTTGAACAAAGGATAAAGGAACATGGCGAAGGAGAAATTCGAACGTAATAAGCCGCACGTGAACATTGGGACCATTGGTCACATCGATCACGGCAAAACCACTTTGACGGCGGCGATCACCAAAGTGCTGTCCAAGCACAATCCCAAGGTGCAATTCCGCGCGTTTGATTCCATCGATAACGCGCCGGAAGAGCGCGAACGCGGCATCACCATTGCCGTTTCGCACGTGGAGTACGAAACGCAGAAT
>Ga0182015_10000266_pt1 | contig 75386 bp, 70 predicted proteins | sample 712P3MmetaG_FD_120478 | JGI IMG/M metagenome (GOLD analysis project Ga0182015, IMG submission 120478) | Permafrost microbial communities from Stordalen Mire, Sweden - 712P3M metaG | ecosystem: Environmental > Terrestrial > Soil > Wetlands > Permafrost | place: Sweden: Stordalen | collected...
CACTGTGTTGTGCTATCTTCAGACATTCAGAAGCCTCTTTTGTTGCCGCAAACAGGTCTAGTCAACATGTTTGTAACAGAGGAGGCTTTTGTTGTCTTCAAATATATGAATAATGCGCGCTAGAGCAGACCAACTGGTGCGCCGTCGTCCCTCGAAATGTATTCGCCGTGACATCTCAGGAGCGGTTTGTAACTCTTGCTGTTTCTACCATACAAAAATCACTCGCCGCAAGCCAACCGAGGAGTTATTGAGGCAATTACCTTAGATACCAATGAGATGAACGTTGGTTGTGCGAGCTGCGAGAAATTTCCCGGGAACTCTGTCCTATGTCTAACCCTCCCGTATTTCAGAAGACATATGCGGTAAAAAGGTGCGGTCCCCCAGCATCTCGAGCAATAAGATCGCCGCTTCGTAGGTAACCTGGAAACGCCCATTCCTCAATTCCTTAGGCTAGTGGTACGATATCGGCCTGTTTGAAATTCCTGAATATATTGGCCCTCCGCATGACGAGATCCTCCCGAACTGTAGCGTCGCCCAAGGTTGTATGCATCGAGGACTTCCGTCCCATCGCCCGTGAAAGGATACCGAAAGCGGTATTTGATTACCTTGATGGAGGTGCTGAAGGCGAAGTTACGCTGCGCGAGAATTGTCGGATATTTAACGATGTCACATTCCGGCCCCGGCATGCCGTCGACGTCGCGAAGTGCAGTTTGTGCACGCGCGTGTTGGGTTTCGATCTTGCTCTTCCATTTTTGCTCGCACCGGTCGGGTACAGCCGCCTTATGCATCCGGGAGGTGAAGTAGTAGCCGCGCGCGCCGCTGGCAGAGCGGGCGCTGCCTATATTCTGTCGACAATTTCCGGACACAAGCTTGAGGATGTAAAGGCAGGTTCCACTGGTCCAGTTTTTTATCAGCTCTACCTGATGGGTGGCCGTGGGGCTGCAGAGGCCGCGATCGAAAGAGCGCGAGTGGCGGGATTCTCCGCCCTCGTCGTCACCATTGATACTCCGGTATCTGGCATCCGCGAGCGTGACTATCGCAACGGAATGAAGGAGCTGATCAGTGGCGGACCGCTGGAAAAAATCCCTTACCTTCCGCAAATATTCTCCCGTCCAGGATGGCTGGTCAGTTTCCTGATGGACGGTGGCGTACCTGCGCTTCCGAATGTCGTTGTCCCGGGCAAAGGACCGATGCCTCTGATCGATGTCGCCGCTGCGCTGGCAGAATCCGCCGTGACGTGGGCAGATCTGAAATGGATCAGGGAACTTTGGAAGGGACCGATCGTCGTTAAAGGAGTACTCACCGGAGATGATGCGCGGCGATCGATCGACGAGGGTGCGGCGGCGATTTCAGTTTCGAACCATGGCGGTCGGCAATTGGACGGAGTTCCACCTTCTTTGCGGGCATTACCAGAAGTGGTAGAGGCCGTGAACGGCCGCATCGAAGTCCTGATGGACGGCGGCATTCGTCGTGGTACTGATATTGCCAAGGCAATCTGCATGGGAGCGCGTGCTGTGCTGTGCGGCCGCGCTTACGCGTACGGTTTGGCGGCTGCGGGCGAGGCTGGCGTCGACCGCGCAATCGAAATTCTGCGGGCCGACCTGGACCGCACGCTTCGACTGCTAGGATGCCCGTCGGTGACCGAGCTGGATGGTTCCTACGTGAATGTTCCGAAGAGTTGGGAATCGTGAAGAGTAGCACCGCGCGCATGCCATAGCGTGTTGATCTCTGTTGCGTAGCAGACCCCGTTCGCGAGGAGGTTGTGATGCAGTGGACCCAGATCTACGACCCGTTCGGTCATTGGTGGCTCTCCACGCTGGTTGCGGCCCTGCCTATCATTATTCTTTTCGGGCTGCTGGCCGGTCTGAAGGTCAAACCTCACTGGTGCGCCATCGCCGGTGCCTCGACGGCCGTAGCGGTCGCAATCCTCTTCTTCAAAATGCCTCCCGCTCTCGCCGCCCTTAGCTTTGGCTACGGTGTTGCGTTCGGAGTATTGAAAATCGCCTGGATCGTTCTGGCTGCGGTCTACCTCTACGACATCTCTGTCGAGACCGGGCAATTCGAAATCATGAAAGAGTCGGTCGCTGGAATCACCTCCGATCGCCGCCTGCAGGTTCTGCTTGTCGCCTTTTGTTTTGGCGCATTCATCGAGGGAGCGGCGGGATTCGGGGCGCCGGTAGCGATCGCAGGCGCATTCATGATCGGGCTTGGTTTCAAACCATTCCATGCGGCGGCATTGAATCTGATCGCCAACACCGCACCGGTGGCGTGGGGCGCCATCGGTACACCGGTTCATACCCTCGCGGCGGTAACTTCGTTGCCGGAATCCGATCTGAACGCAATGATTGGCCGCATCCTGCCGTTCACCGCAGTCATCGTTCCCTTCTGGCTAGTGAGAACTATGGTCACTTGGAAGGAGACCTTTGAAGTGTTTCCCGCCATCGCGGTGGTTGGGGTTTCATTCGCCCTTACCCAATTCTTCTGGTCGAATTACGTGGACAGCAATCTCGTAGACATTATGGGAGGCGTGGTTTCGATTATCGCCACCCTCATTTTTCTGCGATTCTGGAAGCCGAAAAAAATATGGCGATTCGACTACGATGACCATCCCTCGGCGCCTCATAAGGCCACCGCCGCGATCATGGACGACATGGGCGCAGATTGGGCGGCCGAGAAGTTCGATGGACTCGTTCAAGTCCGCAGTTACACCGCAGGGCAAGTTTTGAAGGCCTGGATGCCGTTCGCGATCCTGTCACTCTTTGTGCTTCTATGGGGACTGCCTTCGATCAAGCTGGCCATGAACCGAGCCACCACCCCGGCCTTTCGCGTGGTACTTCCGAATGGCAAGGTGCGGCCCGGTCCGGCAGGATGGGATGTGCCTTACCTTCACAACGCCGTCTTCCGTGGCGCGCCTGTGGTTACAAAACCAACTCCCGAAGCCGCGCGTTATGACTTCAACTGGCTTTCCGCCACAGGCACCGGCTGTTTCTTCGCCGCGCTAGTATCCGGTCTATTGCTCGGACAGAGCCCGCTCCAGTTGATGAAAATCTTTTGGAGAACGCTGGTCCGAATGCGATTGGCTATGATTGCGATCTCATTCATGTTGGGGCTGGGATACGTAACGCGCTATTCGGGTCTGGACGCCGTGCTGGGCCTCGCTTTCACGCGTACCGGATGGTTGTATCCGTTCTTCGGCACCTTCCTCGGGTGGCTGGGAGTTGCGCTGACTGGCAGTGACACCTCCGCCAATGCGCTCTTTGGCAGTCTGCAGAGAATTACTTCCCAGCAGCTCGGCATTGACCCGGTTCTCATGTGCGCGGCCAACAGCGCCGGAGGAGTTATGGGGAAAATGGTGGACGCGCAATCGATCACGATCGCCACCGCCGCCACCGAGCAGGTCGGCAACGAAGGAATTATTTTTCGCTTTGTGGCGTGGCACTCAGTTGCTCTTTGCTCCATCGTCGGAATCATTGTGTTGCTCTACGCTTACGTTTTCCGATCCGCCGTACCCCACGGTTTGCTGTTCGTGAAATAGCAGGCCAACGGAATCCAGAGACGAAGACGTGTTGAGGTCGAATCTAACCTTGTCGTTATCGTTATCATTGCGGCCATGAAGGATAGACTCCCCCTGCCGACTCTGCTGTCGCACGCGCTGGTTGCTCTCACCATCGAGTTCGACAACGAATCTGAACATCAACTACCGCATCGGACGACAAATCACGGCTCGACACCCGGATCCCTCCACGCTCCGTGGTTGGTGTCGCTGGCAATGTGGGACAACTGCATGCGGTTTTGTCGGGGAGCACGGTGTGCGCGTTGGTGAGCTTGAGGCTCTCGCCCGCACAAAAACGAATCTGAACTTATGGTGAGGCGGCGGTACGTCGTGGTCGAGCCCGACTCCGCTGACAGCCGGCCAAAGCCGCCCCGCCGCAACTGGCTGATCCGCGCCACCGGTGCGGGCCGGAAAGCTCAGGAGATATGGCGCCCGCTCTTCAGCACAATCGAGAAACGCTGGGAGGCGCGCTTCGGCAAGGACAAAGTTGGCCAACTTTGGGAATCACTGTGGGAGGTGATCCGCCAAATTGAACTCGAGTTACCGGACTGCCTCCCGATCCTGGGGTATGAACTGTTCAGCAAAGGTCCGGATCAAAAGCACCGGGCGCCGGCGGTGCGCGAGGATGACACCACGTCGCGTCCTCGTCTCTCGGCGCTGCTTTCCCGCGCACGGCTTGCGTTCGCGATCGAATTTGAGCGCGAGTCCGACTTATCGCCCCCGGTTCGTAGCCGAAAAGTTCGCTCTCCAACAAAGCATCGGGGAGAGCGGCGCAGTTGAGTTCCAGCAGTGGGATAGAAGTGCGAGGGCTGGCGTAGTGAATGGCTTTGGCGAGCACTCCTTTGCCGGTCCCACTCTCACCCAGAATCAAAATCGTGGTGTGGTCCGCCTCGGCAGCTTTGCGGGCCACTTCCAGCATCTTGATCGTGGCAGGATTGTGAGTAACGATATGTCCAAAATCATAGCGCCCTTTTTCCGACTCCACCGAATCACGCACTCGCACCCGCAAAGCCAGTACCTCCGCGGCACGATGCAGAATGTTCGTCATGTCCTCGAGATGAAAAGGTTTCACGAGATAGTCAAAAGCTCCCAGCAGAGGACCGGGACGCGCATAATTTACCAGTCCGCGCAAAGTGGCGGAAATCCGCTTTGTGCCGGCGATGCACTGTTCTATTTCCCAGCGTTGCTCGTGATCGCTCGTGCTCTTCAGTTCCAATTCCAGATGCGAGAGGATGCCGAGCAGCGGATTGTTGATCCCGTGGGCCGCACCCAACGCCAGTTGTGCCAGTGTCGAGTACTTTTCATACTCAGCAAGCTGCGCCTGGAATTGGAACTTCTCCTTATCCAGTTCGCTGTCTTCATAGAGGCGGCGATAAACCTCTTCTTGGGCCTGATTGCGTTCAACCTCCAACCGCTGCCTCAGTTCGGTCGCCTGCTTTAGAGCTTCGCATGCTTGTTCCCATTCCAGTCGCTGCAGCCGCCACACGATGATCATCACCACAAGTGCGACAAATGTGATCGGAAGCGCGTAGCGGACCATGGAATAGTCGAGGCTGTTTGCCGGGGTTCCCCCGATGGAAAACAGGTTGGCCGGCATATCCATGAAAGCACGAGGCTCTGTCCAGTGCGGAATCACCCATATTCAACATGAAGCGAATGAACTCGGACCGCAGTGACGCAGGTCACCGTGCTGCGTGCGACGAGAGCTTGCGCCTAGCCCTTTCGCTCCGTCCGGATAAGCAGCGCCAGCCGAGGAAATAAGAAGTGGCCGCCGGCATCATCGACAACATTGACCTGACAGGTATAAAAGCCAGGTTTCAGGGAAGCAAGCGGTACGTCCAACTGGAAGACGGCAGCCTTCCGCTCGCGCGCGTTCAGTTCCGTGATTTCCACCAGCGAACTCTCGTAGGCTTTCGCTTTACCCTGGAAAAATGCGACGTTGGTCAGGAGCCGGATGCCAGACTTGTTCTCTCCGCTTCCTGCGGAACTTGATGCGGAGGGCCGCGCCGGATCATAAACCTCATAATAAAGAAGCAGATGTTGCGAGGCTGAGAAAACGTGTGTGATGTTGGGGATGATCTCGGAACCATCGTGGATCAGCGGGTTCAGATTCGTCCCCTTCTTTGCCGCTTGAGTCTGGCTGGAGAGGATGACTGAACTCATCTTCAGCGGCTGCGCTTTCAAATCGGGCACGTCGATGTCGGCTTCGAACGATCCCATTCGGCCGGTCTGATTCTCACGCACAACAAATTTCAGGTGATACTTGCCGCTCAGCAGGCTCATCCCGGTGTCATACTGCACATTCTTTTTCTGGACCTCGGTCGATGAGTTCACTGTGAGTTTCACGGTGTCGCGAATTCTATTCAAGGGGTGATGTTCGTTATCGAGCACCATTCCAATCACGTCCAGGGTCGCTTTGTCGCGGTCGCTGCTGCGGACAAACGGAATCTGCGATCCCGGCACGACCAGTGAAATAGGAACGAAAAACTTGTTGCCCTCTAAGCGGAAGTAGGCGACGCCCAAATACAGTGGCAAGTCCGTGGCGGGCAGTTCAGAAGCAAGTTCTTCCTCAAGCTGCCGCTCTTTGTCGTCTTGCGTGGAATGTTTGAAGTCTGCCGGCGCGTAATAGCCGCGGCGATACTCGATCTTCACTCCGGGCACGTTGCTCTTTACGATGATGCGCCGGTAATGCCCGTCGCGCGCGGGATTCGTGCTGTGATAGCCGAGCAGGTAGTAAGTCGACGTGTCCTGTTGCACGCCTTTGAAAATCTTCGTGAAGTCATTGGAATCGAGAAACGCGCGCCCGCCGGTATCGCTGGCCAACGTGATTAGCGTTTCCTGAGTCGTGAAATTCGAATTCAAGGCATTGAGTGTAGCCTGCCCGGAATACGCCGAAACGCCTCGCAGGCTGGCATTCTGCGCCTCTCCTCCCGCGACTAGCGCCTGTAGCCCGCGCATGTCCATGGTGTAGATCGCCATGTTGGAACGGACCGCGGCGTTTACCGCTGCGCGAAGCTCCGATTCGTTCTCGATACCAGTGCGGTCCATGCCACTGGAAAAATAGATCAGCGATTTCTTCTGCTGCACGTACGAAAGCTTCTCCGCCACCGAGCGCAATGCCTCCAGCCGCCGATCGGTATTGAAGATGTTGTATTCCGTATCGTCGGCAGTAAATGGCTGCCCACTATCGGGCGTTCCCTCGGTCGTTCCCGTCGTGCCTTCTTCAAAGCCTTGACCGGCGCCCGAACTGAATTGCTCTAATTGCTTTTTCAGCAGCGCACGATCCGTGGTGAAATCCTGGCTCACCTGAAGTGAACTGCCCAAAGAGACAATCGAAACCAGGTCGGCAGGCGCCATTTGTCCGTCAACGTAGTGCTCAGCTGACATAACCGCATGGTCAATTTCGTCGGGTTCCATCGCGGAGAGATCAAAGAACAAGACAATCAGACGGCGGTCCTTAAATTGTGTTGCCGTGGACTGGGCCACTGAGGCCGCTGCCGGGGGAGGAGAAGTTGGTAGCGTGGTCGAGGGCTTTGCCTGGGTAACATCCAAAGGCGAAACCGCATCCACATTCTCCACATCGAAAGAAACGACCTTCTGCGGTTTGTTGTCCTCGAGAACGGTGAAGTTCTCCGGTTTCAACCCCTGCACAAATTTTCCGCTCTTGTCCCGCACCGTCACATTTACCAGCACGAGATCGGACTGCACGTGGATGAGATAGTCCGATTGCTGCTGCGAAGGCAATGTCGTACATAGGAGCGCTAGCGTCAGTAACAAGGCTGCAGCCTTATCGGCGAATCGGTTTGGGGTCCAAATCATGGTGACTCTCTTTGTAATTGTTCCCAGCCAACTGTTTCCTCAGAAGCGAAACCGTGCCGTCATCGTGAATTGCCGCATCGCACCAACTGCCGTAACCCGGCCAAAAGTAGGCGAAGTTACACTCGTATCGATCGAGGAATAGGTCGGTATGTTGAAAATGTTGGTGGCCTGCGCGCGGAACTCCAGCATTCGCGACTCCTTCAGGGGAACAACTTTGGTGAACGCCATATCAAATATTTTTGTCCCTGGGCCGATGATGCTGTTGCGCCGCGCGTTTCCATACTGTCCGGAGGGAGGGGCAACGAATGCGGCGGTATTGAACCACTCTCTGATGGAAGGATTCGCCAGGCTCACCGATTGCCCTGGAACCACATCCGGCCGCAGCGTGCCGTTTGTTCCCGCGTTCACATCGTTGATGTCGCCCAGCAGCCGCGGGGTAAACGGCAGCCCAGAGGCAATCGTCCAGTCGCCGCTCCATTGCCAGTCGCCAAAAATGGCCCGCCGCGGAGTATTACCGGTAAGCCAGCGCTTGTCGTGACCAAATGGCAGCTCGAGCAAATAGTCGGCGGTGAATTTATGCGTCTGATTGAAACTGGAGAGCCCGCGCTCCGCCGACAGATTGAAAGGATTCTGCGCCAGGTTGGACGCACCCGCCGACGAGCCGCCGCTTGCGCTAGCCGAACTCCCGCCTCCGCCGCTCGCCCCCGTACCGCCCGCGCCTAGTCCAGGAGTGTTCGAGCCCGAAGTTGCTCCCGCGCCGATCGAGGACGCGTCATCCAGAGATTTGGAAAACGTGTAGATGCCACCGAGCGAGAAACCTTTCGACAACCGCTTGCGCAGCCGCACCGATCCCGCGTTGGCCTCGGAATCAGCTAAGGAATTCTCGTAGGTGAAGGCGTCAACCTGCTCAACCGTTGGTGGAATACGAAGCCCGGTCGGGGTCCGATTCGGCGCTTCCAGAATGTCAAGGTCCGTTCCCTTGGTCCCGGTGTAATCAACATTCAACAAGATAGTGGGCCGAATCTGCTGTTGAATATCGAGATTACGAATCTGTACATAGCCCAGCCTGTAATTCGGATTCACCGCATAATTGTTGGTAATGCCGGTCGCCGTGGGAAATCCGCTTTGCAAGGTCAACTCTCCAGTCGCCGACTGAATGTTGGTCGCCGTCGTCGCGAACGGCGGCTGCAAAGCAAGTTGCTGCGCGATGCCCTGATATGCGCCCGTGTTGTAGTTGATGCCATATCCGCCGCGAACAACAGTTTTAGAAAACGGTTTCCACGCGACGCCGATGCGCGGTGCAAAGTTGCTACGATCCGGCCTTACCAGGCTGGCCGGCAGGCTGCCGCTGCCCGGTTGAATCACCGTCACCGGCGTCGAGCCCAGCGGGAGCGCAGGATTCAACACACCGGGCGACAAGTCGAGATTCGCAATGCGATTGTTTTCTTCCGTAAGTGGTGAAACATATTCATAGCGCACTCCGAGATTGAGCGTCAGGTTCCCGCGCATCTTCCACTCATCTTGCGCATACAGATCCCAGTAATTGCCGTGGAAGTGGTCGCTCTGCCCGAACTGCTCGGAAGTCTGCTGTGGCAAACCGAGCAAGAAATCAGCGAAGTCATATCCAGTGCCGGTCACCGGGTTGCTGCTCAGGACTACAGAGGTATTCAGACCCGTGAAAATGAATGAACCTCGCGGATTCGCGTCGGTCTCCGTATTCACCTGTACGCGCCGGAAGTCGCCGCCCCAGCGCGCAGTATGCTTACCATGATTCCAGATCACATTGTCGGAGAAGGTGTAAGTTTGAGGACGGCTTAGTAGCGGAGTTGTGTCCTGAAGGCCGGCGAAATTTGTGAAGGAAAGATTCGGCAAGCCCCAGTCGAAAGGATTCTGCGACACGCCCGTAATCCCCAGGGCTCCTGTGACGTCTTCGCTGAAAACATACAGATTTTGCGTGCGCGTTCGGGCGCGGTTGAAATCCGCGCGCACAATGTTGGTCAGCTTTCCGATGCTGCGGGTGTAGGAGACGGGAATATCAAAGCTGCGGACCGAAGTGCTGCCGCCCACGCTGGGAAACGGATTGGTCAGAGTCGCGCCCGATCCGTGGTAGTGGAAGCCGAATGTCAAATTGTTGCGCGGAGCGTTGCGGCCTCCGCCGCGGCGGCCGCGCACTGGCGCTGCGCCAAAGGTGTGATTCAAGCGTATGTTCAGATCGTCGCTGTTGCTGTTGGCGGAAGTGACGTAATGGAAATTCTGATAGCTGCTCGGCAAGTTCGGCAGCGGAATATATTGCAGCAATCCTTGGGCCGCCGGGTTGATTTGCGGAATCGTGTTGTTGGGGTATTGGGTGCTTGTCCCGGGAATGAAAATCTTTACTGCCTGTCCCGCTTCAACCCCGGAAGTGTATGTGGTCTGTGAAAAATTCCCCTGCCGTTCCAGAAGCGTTGGCACGGTCGAAAACTGATCGAAAGGATTTTCTCCGCGCTTGCCGTTGTAATTGATGAAGTAAAACGTCTTGCTGCCGCCGTGGTAGATGTGGGGGATGTTCAGCGGCCCACCCACAGACCCGCCAAAACTGTTCTGCAGGTATGCCGGTTTTTCTGTGGGCTGTCCGGTGAGCGAATACGGCGAAGCGTTCAGAGCGGCATCGCCGACGCCGTAATATAACGATCCGTGCGGGCGATTGCTGTCAAAGCCCCGTCGTCCAAAAATCATCGCCCCGCCTCCGCCCCTAGCACCGCCGAAACCGCCGCCTCCAGGACCACCAAATCCGCCTCCACCACCGAACCCTCCTCCCTGTTGGCGGGCATCGTTGAAACGCTCCTGCATTTCGTCAGCGCTCATGGCATTAAATGAATTGGAAGTGTTCCCTGAGACCGCGACCGATTCCGTCGCACTATCCGGCGCGATTCCTGGGACTGGCATGCCTGACGGCACAATTTCGCTCATGGAACTACCGGCGGTGTCCTGTCCTCCGCCACTCTGCGACACCGAAAGGTTCTGAAAAGCGCGTCTACCCACATTCGCCTGCCGTTGCTCGTTGGCGGCCTCGCGTGCCCGCGAGAGAAGAACCAGTTCGAAATTCAGCTGCGCGTCCGCGTGCGCTGCATCCAGCACCGCTTCCTGCGTGCCTACGGCAAACGCGGCCATCTGCACCCGCACGGTGTATGGCCCATCGGCTGGGATCCGTAACCGATAACTGCCATCCACATCCGTCGTCCATGCATTGATCTGTTCATTGGTGGTTGCGTTCGACGCAGAAACAGTCGCACCCGGAATCGGCATATTCCCGGACTTCACCACGCCATGTATGGTTCGTGCTGCCGTCGTTGTAGTAGCAGTTAGTCCAGGAGTCTGCCCCCACAAAACATGTGGATGAAAAGCCACAACGTGAAACAAGAAAACCAACTGAAAGACAAATTCCGCCCGGAGCCTGCTCTTAATGCCTGGAAATTGGAAACTGTAAATCCTGATTTGCATGGCGCTGGATTTTGGCGCGGTCTTAATTGGGATCATATCGCTCCCTTCGGCACCAGACTGTAAAATTTTGTGCCGTCTTTTGTCGTCCGTTGCGTTTCGTAAAGTTATGCAAAGATTGGCCAGATCTGGTGTTTTCGCGCAACTAATGGCGCATAATTCCGTTCATAGACTCAGACCGATCGCTTTGCAAAGGAGATTCTTATGTTCAACAGGTATCTGCTTGTTCTGGTAGCGGCCAGTGCCCTCTCGCTCACCGCGCCGTTCGCCGCTGCTCAGGATAGCCAATCCAACGATCAATCGGCCCCGCCTTCGCACGAAATGGGTGGCCGGCACCACGGGCCGCCCGATCCCGCCCAGCGCACTGCGGAACTGACCAAACAACTGAACCTCACATCCGATCAGCAATCGAAAGTCTTGGCCGCTCTTCAGTCTGAACATTCTCGGATGGAGAACCTGCACCAGGATACTTCGCTATCTCAACAAGATCGGCACGCCAAAATGATGGACATCCACAGGGCAACGGACTCTCAGATCCGCGAACTCCTCGACTCTAACCAACAGAAGAAGTGGGATGAGATGCAAGCCAAGCGGGACCAATGGATGCACAACCGCCATGCGGGGCCGCCTGACACCAACTCGGGCCAGCAGGGACCACCGCCTCAGCAATAGCGGGACGATTCAATAACGTTTTCGCAACCGGGCGAAACCCGATCCGCCAAGACCGTCTCCACTATTGCCACGGCGGCAGCCTTCCCGTCCACTAGGTCACACCACGGGAAGGCTGCGGCTGGGCAGCGTAATGAAGAACAATCCGAATGGTGGGTTAGGGAATCTAATCCACCATGCGAAGACGGTTCATCAGTTTCATCGTCATTATTCAGTCTGTTCTTTTCTTGACCCATATTTTTCTCTATGAGACTTGGACATTTTCACCCTCGGGAGGACCCGATGCCCCAGGTTCGCTATGGATCAAACTAGTTCTCGGCTTTCTGTCCGTGAGCTTTGTCGCCGCCTCTCTCCTTGCCTTTCGATACACAAATGCTGCTCTTCGCGCGTTTTATCGAGCTGCTGCGGTTTGGCTGGGTCTGCTGACGTTCCTGTTCCTCGCGGCGGTATTCTCCTGGATTGTTTTCGGAGTTGCCCAGCTGGCTCGGCTGGACGTGAACTTCCATCGAACCGTGGAATCATTGTTTGGAGTGGCGCTAGTTGCCGGATTCTACGGAGTTTTCAACGCCGGCTGGACGCGGATCACGCGAGCCACGGTACGCCTCGCGAACCTGCCGGCGGCGTGGCGGGGGCGAAGAGCAGCTCTGATCAGCGATCTGCACCTCGGGCACGTAAGAAACGGCAGTTTTCTGCGGCGTATGGTTGCCAAGATTTTGAGCGAAGAACCGGACGCGATTTTTATTGCCGGCGATTTGTATGACGGCACAGCCATCGACGCAGGCCGGGCAGCCGAGCCCCTGAACAAGCTCACGGCCCCGCACGGTGTCTATTTTGTCGCGGGAAATCACGAGCAATTCGGGGATGACAGCAAATATCTGCGTGCCATTGCGGCGACCGGCGTGCGGGTGCTGACCAATGAGAAGGTGGAAGTCGATGGCTTGCAGATTATCGGCGTGCCCTACCGCAATGCGCAAAACGGGACCTTTGCGTCGATACTGCATAACATCCGCTTGGATCGCGACCGCGCCAGCATCCTGCTGACGCATGCGCCTGATCATCCGGAAATCGCCGAGGCTGCGGGCGTTTCCCTGCAACTCTCCGGGCATACCCACCTTGGGCAGTTCATCCCTTGGAGTTGGATGGCGCGGCGGATTTACCGGCAGTTTGTTTATGGCCTAAGCCGGATCGGAAAGATGCAGGTTTTCACGTCGAGCGGAGCAGGTACGTGGGGACCGCCGCTGCGACTGGGTTCGAATCCTGAAATCGTAGTGCTTGAGTTCGAGTAGAGTCTGTGTACTCCCCCGGCCGAGAATCTGATCAGCAAGATTGCCGATCGCTTTTATTCTCCAACCCCGTCTCGGCGGAAAGCCGCCAGTCGACAATCTGGCTCAGCTATAATGTTTTTTAACGCTGGTTGTTTTTCCTGCCTCGCTCCCTGCAGTGCCAGAGGATGGATTCAGCCCTCGTTATAGAACTCAGCTGAAGGAGTGCGCATGGCAATCGAGAAGACGGAAAATATCTGGCACAACGGCAAGCTCATCCCCTGGGATGACGCGACGATCCACGTGATGTCGCACGTCATCCACTACGGCTCCTCGGTGTTCGAGGGGATTCGCTGCTACGCGCCTCCCTCTGGACCCGCGATTTTCCGTGCCAATGAGCACATTCAGCGCCTGCTCGATTCCGCCAAGGTCTACCGCATCGATGTGGATTACACCCGTGACCAGCTGGTGAAGGGCATGCTTGAAACCGTTACCAGCAATGGCGCCTGGCCGTGCTACGTGCGCCCCATCGTTTTTCGCGGCTATGGCGAAGCGGGAGTGAATCCATTCAACTCCCCGACCGAGGTTTACATCATTAATTATCCGTGGGGTAAGTACCTGAGCGGCGAGAGTGACGGTTGCGACGTCTGTGTTTCATCGTGGACGCGCCTGGCTCCGAACACACTGCCTGCAATGGCCAAGGCCGGCGCCAATTACATGAACTCGCAGCTCATCAAGATGGAGGCCATTGTCAATGGCTACTCCGAGGGCATCGCGCTTGACGTCAGCGGATTCGTCAGCGAGGGCTCCGGTGAAAACGTATTCCTGGTGCATCACGACAAACTGATCACTGCGCCGTTGGGCAACTCGGTGCTTCCCGGCATCACTCGCGATGCGGTTCTGCAGATCGCGCGCGACTTGAACATTCCAATCGTCGAGCAGATGATCCCGCGCGAGATGCTCTATATCGCCGATGAAGCCTTCTTTACCGGAACCGCAGCGGAGGTCACACCAATTCGCTCGGTCGACAAAATCAAAGTGGGCAAAGGTGTAGCCGGCCCGATCACCAAGGCGATTCAGAAAGAGTTCTACGCTATCGTGCATGGCGAAAAGAACGATCGCCATGGCTGGCTGACGCCGGTTCCGGTGCGCAGCAAGCAAACGGTAGGCGTATAATCCGGTTGCTTTAGAAGGAGGACCCTGTGTCCAATCCACAAGCTCCCACTCCGGAATTCGCCCTGGGCTACCGGCAACTCATGCTCGACGGCCTTGGCCGCGAATTGGAGATCACGAAAAAAGTTATCGCTGCAATTCCCGATTCCAAGTCAGACTATCGTCCCGACCCGCACGCGCGCAGCGCCTGGGAGCTCGCCTGGCATCTGGCGAATACGGACATTCAGTTTCTGAATGGAATCGCCGACCTGAACTTCACCATGCAGTCTCCGAAGCCCGAGGACAAGCCCAAGACCGCGGCTGAACTAGTCGACTGGTATGACACCGAATTCAAGAGCGCCGTGGACCGAGTGGGTAACCTCACTGCGGATCAATTGCTCACCCCGGTCAACTTCATGGGAGTGTTCAATTTTCCCGCAGTCTTCTATCTGGGCTTTGTGAACAATCATTCCATCCACCATCGTGGCGAGTTGGCCACTTTCCTGCGGCCCATGGGATCGAAAGTGCCTGCTATCTACGGAGGCAGCTTCGACGAACCCTTCCGCATGCCGGAAGCAGCGGCCAGCGCAGCATAACAATTTCGCAAGATGCAAAAAGCCGTCTGCGATATGGGCGGCTTTTTAGTCAAAACCTCGCAACATCTGACCATCAATCCGGCGCGGACTTCGGCAAAGTAAGCCTATTCGGCGCTGCCTGGAACGGCTGCGACACCGACCCAGACCAGCGACTACTTTCCACGCGCATCCAGGCTCCACGGCCCGGAACCCAACTGCGTGATGAGAAGCGCACCGCCCAGCATGGAAACATTCTTCATAAACATGACGAACTGCATTTGGTACATCATCGGATCGGTGACCACCCAGAACTTGTGCATCATCGGAGTCACTCCAACAAGAAACAGCACAATCAGCCAAGCCCCAAGTTTGGCGCGGTAACCAAGAAGTATGGAAAGGCCTCCAATAAACGCGAGCACCCCCGAAAAGGGCACCGCGACGGACGCCATGGGCACGCCTTGCAACGCAGCATAAGCAATGGTTTGACTCATGAAATGCCGCGGTCCTGACATCACGAAGATCAGGGCGAAGAGCAGTCGCCCCAAGAACACAATTGGACCCGCTCCCACGGACGGAACAGAGGCTGTTAGCGATCGATTGGGATAGGCAGGGTTGCTGGCTGACATTTTGATTCTCCTTCAGTATCGACTGACAACTGTATGGACTAACAACAGGACTCCGAGATTCAAGACGATGGAGCAGCTGACCCAGCTGCGAATTTATGCCTGTAACTCTGCCGCATCCACGTGTCGGGTGGCTGCCGTGACTGCCTGCTGCAGTTGTTCGAGGGCCGCTTTTCGCGAGGGCTCCGCAAGCTCTCCTGGCTTCTGATTTTCAGCATGGATGAACGTGATGTCGATCAATCCCATGAATCCAAGAATGTGCCGGAGATAGGGCTCCTGATGGTCGTATTGAGCCGTGGGTGTGCCCGGCCGGAAAGAACCGCCGCGCGAAGTCAGAACAACAACTTTCTTTCCCTTCAGAACGCCTTCTGCACCGTTTGGTCCCCACAGGACTGTGCGGCCCGCGCGCACAACTTGGTCGATCCAGGCCTTCAATGGCGCGGAGACGGTAAGGTTGTACATCGGCGCTCCGATTACAATCGTATCCGCGGCTAGCAGCTCGTCCACCAGCGCGTCTGAAATGGAAAGGGTTTCCCGCTGCGCTGGAGTGAACTTGGCTAAGTCGGAATGAGCAGCGAGCATCCATTCGTCGCTAATGGGCGGGAAGTGGGTGGTGGCCAGGTCGCGCTCAATCACTTCACCGGCCAGGTTCTGGTTTTTCCAAGTTTCGACAAACCTTTCCGTCAGCTGTCGCGAAACTGAGTTTCGCCGAGCGCTGGAATCAATGCGAAGCAATCTCATGAGGCCCTCCGGCTTTCAGTAACCTTAGATAAAGAGCGCCGGCATTTGGTTACAATAAATAACTATTGGCTCTTTACATAGTAGGCACTTTATAGTAACCTAGTATCCATATGGCTCCCCGTCGATCGACTCAATCCCCGTCTCCGTGCGCCATTGGCGGACTCCTAGAGCTGCTGACGCGGCCCTGGACGATGCATATTCTGTGGGCGCTGAGCACCAACGGCCCGATGCGGTTTGGCGTGCTGCGGCGGCAGATCGATGGGATCTCCTCCCGCGTGCTGACGGAACGGCTGCGCACACTGGAGGACGCACACTTTATCTTCCGCCATTACGAACCAACCATTCCTCCCGCCGTGACCTACGGCATCACCGACCGCATGAAAGATATCGAGAAGGTGCTGCACCAACTCGAGGACCTGTCGCGAAAATGGCAGCGCGAAAGCGCGACCTTGCCCACCGGCCACGCGACCGGCGCCAAACCGCCCCAACTTACCCAGCACATCTAAGGCTGGCGCTTGGACGCACCGAAGGCGCTGTCCGGACGCAGGGCGCGGGCCATTACCTAGGTCATCTTGGGGAAGGTGACGGTTCGGTTCATCATAGGCAAAGCTCGTGAGGCAGTGTGCCTCCCCGGGAATCCTTCTGATGAATATTGATGATCTGCTGCGGATTGCTACGGAACGCAAAGCCTCCGACTTGCATTTGAAGGTAGGCAACTATCCTCACCTGCGGATTGACGGCGAACTGGTCCCCTTAACCGACCAGCCGCGTGTGAGCGCCGAAGACATGCTCACCATGGCGTTCAGCATGATGTCCGCTCGCCAGAAGCAAAAATTCAAAGAGACCACGGAAATCGACATGGCCTACGGCGTAGCCGGCCTGGGACGGTTCCGTGTGAACATCTTCCAGCAACGCGGCAACGTGGGATTGGTGTTGCGCGTCATTCCCACCAAGATTCGCGCACTCGACGAACTGTTCTTGCCCAAAGTCGTCGAGCAGATTTGTGAAATGCCCCGCGGTTTGGTCCTGGTCACGGGCGTCACCGGGTCGGGTAAGTCGACAACGCTGGCTGCGATGGTCGATCGCGTGAACTCCAGCCGCGCTGAACACATCATCACCATTGAAGATCCCATTGAATTTCTGCATCGCGATAAGAAAGGCTACGTTAATCAACGCGAGATCGGCGTTGACACTCCGTCGTTCAGCGCGGCCTTGCGCGCATCACTTCGTCAGGATCCGGACGTGATCTTGGTGGGCGAAATGCGCGACCTGGAAACGATACAAACGGCGCTGCACGCGGCCGAAACTGGCCACATGGTTTTCTCTACGCTCCATACGCTGGATGCGGTGGAAACCATCAACCGCGTCATCTCCATTTTCCCGCCGCCGGAGCAGAAGCAGATTCGCTTGCAGTTGGCGGCGGTATTGCGCGCCATCGTGAGCCAGCGCCTGGTTCGGCGTTGCGATGCCGAGGGCCGCGTACCTGCGGTCGAAGTGATGATCAATACCGCCTTCATCCGGGAATGCATTCTCGTGCCCGAGAAGACGCGCTCCGTGCGCGATGCCATCGCGGCCGGCACATCACAATACGGCATGCAGACCTTCGACCAGTCGCTGTGGGACCTTTTTCAGGCGGGCCTGGTCAACTACGAAACCGCGCTGGAAAATGCTTCCAACGCCGACGACTTCAAACTGCGCATGCAGGGCATTGCCTCCACGGCCGACATCTCAAGGCAGTCGATGCAATCGGCCGGCTTCGGCGGACGGTAGAAACTCACATCTTAAGGCAAGCGCACCCCATGAGTTCGCCCGGCACAGGCAAAGCACAGCGTATTTCCGGCTTCCTTGTGTGTGCCGTCGCAGTAGCTCCGGTGCTTGCGTTCGTAATTTGGTTGCGATCGTCGATTCGCATCGCTCTGGTCGTCTCATCTGCCGTGCTTCTCCTCGTTTCCTTTCTGAGATCACGCAAAGTAAGCGAAGAGGAAAGCACTCGCCGGCAAGACCGAGCGATGGGGAAAGCCAAGGATGATCCCAATGAGATGGCACGCTGGGTACCGTAGATTCCATCTTCTCCCGCGACCAAAAGGTTTATCTTTAAATACATGCCATTCTCGCGACCCAAGAAGCGGTCGTACTCCGAAGATGAACTCTACGAGTATGCCGTAGGAGCGCTGGCCCGGCGCATGCGAACCGTCGCCGAACTAAAGCGTCTGTTTCGTGCGCGAGTGGAGGATGCTGAGTCGGAATACGGGCAGACTCTGATCGACCTCGTCGTCCGCCGCCTCAAGGATCGCGGCTATCTGAACGATTCGCAGTATGCCGCTTACTTCTCTTCCCTACGCCGGGATAACCAGAAATTCGGACGGCTGCGAGTGGTCACCGATCTGAAAGTGAAGGGTGTGCATGGGGACGTAATCGAGAAAGCCGTCGATGCAGCGTTCGAAGGCGTCAGCGAAGAACAGCAGGCCCGCGAATATCTTCGACGGAAGCGTATGCTGAAACCGAAAGATCAAAAAGCGGCGGCGCGGATTTTCCGTCAACTGGCTCGCGCCGGATTCGGTACCAAGACAATTTTCACCATCCTCAAAAACTGGGACGTGGATGAAGAGACCTTGAGCGCTCTCGAGAGCGAAGCTTCCTGATCACAGAACTGACTTGGCAAGGACCGCCCCGATGATGCATACTCCTATGCCGTCCCCGATACCGTTTCTCAGGAGGAGCGATGAAAGTTAGCTTGAAAGCAATTCTCGCAGCAGTGTTGCTCAGCGCCGTGCCCTTCGCGCTGGCGCAGGACGTTAGTTCGGACGTAAAGAAAACCGCCAAGGATACTGGCACAGACACTAAGAAGGCGGCTGACAAGACAGGCCATGAGACGAAAGTCGTGGCCAAGGACACAGCGAAAGACACCGACAAGGCCGCGAAGGCCACTGGACACGCGACTAAGAAAGTCGCCACAACCGCCGGCAAGGATACCGAGAAAGCGGCGGACAAGACTGGTCACGAGACGAAGGTAGTAGCCAAGGACGTGGCGAAAGGCACCGACAAAGCCGCCAAAAAGACCGGTAGCGCCGTGAAGAAGGGCGCCGAGGATACCGGGCATGAGATGAAGAAGGCCGGCGACGCGATGAAGTAGAGCGCGCGCGAAATTCGCATTCAGGCCACGCAGCAAGCGCTGCGTGGCTTTTTTTCGGTGGTCAAGCGGTGGCATATGGGTTCTACTCGGCTGTGTCTCATTTAGGTTTTCATTTAGAATTGTCTGTCGTCTCCATCCAAATGCTGACTGGCTCTGACATCCGCCGCAAGTTTCTCGACTTCTTTGTACAGAAGGGCCACAAGGAAGTGCATTCGTCGTCGCTGGTGCCTGCGAATGATCCCACTTTGCTGTTCACCAATGCGGGCATGAACCAGTTCAAAGACGTTTTTCTGGGACTGGAGAAGCGCGACTACTCTCGCGCCACGACATCGCAGAAGTGCGTGCGTGCCGGTGGCAAGCATAATGATCTCGAGAACGTCGGCTTCACCAACCGCCATCACACGTTTTTCGAGATGCTGGGCAATTTTTCCTTCGGCGATTATTTCAAGAGAGATGCCATCGCCTACGCCTGGGAGCTGATCACTTCGAAAGAGTGGTTCGGGATCGACAAGCATAAGCTGTACGTCACCGTTTTCAAAGGCGAAGCTGGCGTGGAGCGCGATATCGAAGCCTACGACTTGTGGTTGGCGCAAGGCGTGGAGAAATCCCGCATTTACGAAATGGGGCTGAAAGACAATTTCTGGCAGATGGGCGACACCGGCCCCTGTGGCCCCTGCAGCGAGATTCACTACGACATGGGAGCGATCGCGTCCGATCAGGAACACACGGATTGCGCCTTCGGTTGCGACTGCGGCCGCTATGTCGAGATCTGGAATCTGGTGTTCATGCAGTTCGACCGCGATGCAAGCGGCAAGTTGAACCCGCTGCCCCAACCTTCGATCGATACGGGCATGGGGCTGGAACGGGTGGCAGCAGTGCTGCAGGGCGTGATTTCGAACTACGATACAGATTTGTTCACATCGCTGATCAAGCGCGCTTCAGAACTTACAGGAACATCGCTCACGAAAGAACTGCAGAAAGAGGCGAAAGCGAAATCGGCCGCTTCCCTGCGAGTAATCGCGGACCACTCGCGCGCCGCAACATTCTTGATTTCCGACGGTGTCGTGCCTTCGAACGAAGGACGCGGCTATGTGCTGCGCAAGATAATCCGTCGCGCCATTACGCACGGGCGGTTGCTGGGGCAAACGAAACCTTTTCTTCATCACATGGTCTTCGCCGTGCGCGATTTGATGGAGGATGCTTATCCGGAGCTAAAGCAGACATCCCAGCGTATCTCCCAGAATGTGCTGACCGAAGAAACCCGATTTGCGCACACTCTGGACGTTGGCCTTGAAAAGCTAGAGGAGCTTCTGAAGACATCGAAAGCTGAACTCGCCGGAGCGGAAGCATTCAAACTCTACGATACTTTTGGTATGCCGCTCGACTTCATGCAGGACGCGGCCCGCGATCAGGGGGTTGCGTTTGACCATGCGGGGTTCAACCAGGCCATGGAAGAACAGCGTTCTCGTGCTCGTGCGTCCTGGAAAGGTGCAGCCAAGCAGACCGCGAATCCCGCTTACCAGCAGCTTCCGAAATCCATCTTCGAAGGCTACCGTCAGACCCGCTCCGACGGATGCGAAGTACTGGCCATCATCCACAATGGCCAGGCTAGGCGGGAACTCAAGGCCGGCGACTCCGGCGAAGTGATCCTCGACCACACGCCCTTCTATGCCGATTCGGGCGGGCAGGTGGGCGATAAAGGATGGTTTTATTCGGACGATCACAATACTGTCGTGGCCGAAGTAACGGGATGCTATTCGCCGATTCAAGGTGTGCGTGCCCATCAGATTGTAGCGAAACAGGTATTGCGAGTCGGCGACAAAGTCGATGCGATGGTGAATGCTGAGATTCGTCAGTCCACCATGCGAAATCACACGGCTACGCATCTGCTGCATGCCGGTTTGAGAGAGGTGCTGGGCAAACATGTGAAGCAGGCGGGATCGCTGGTGGCGCCGAATCATCTGCGGTTTGATTTTTCGCACTTCACTGCAGTCGAAGATGAAGAATTGCAGGATATTGAGGACATCATTAATAAGGAAGTGCTGCGCAACCAGATTGTTGAGACCATCACTGATGTGCCCATCGAAGAGGCGATCAACCAGTATCACGCCATGGCGCTGTTTGGCGAAAAGTATGGCGACAAGGTTCGCGTGGTCCGCATCGGCGATTTCTCGACCGAGCTTTGCGGCGGCACGCACACCGGGGCGACCGGTGAAATTGGCCTGATCAAGATTCTGAAGGAAGGCAGCGTTTCGTCGGGCGTGCGGCGGGTGGAAGCCGTAACTGGCGAGGGATCGCTCGCGCACTTCCGCAAGGATCATCAACTGGAAAACTTTGTCGCGAGCGTTGCGGCACATTCCGACGCGGCCTCTCCCACCGAAGCATTGCGTCTGGAAATGGAAAAAAAAGACGCCGAGATCAAGCGCCTGGCACGCGAACTGGATGAAGCGCGGATGAAATCCGCCTCGTCAAGCACAGCGAATATCGGCGACAAGATTAAAGATGTGAAAGGCATCAAGGTTCTTGCGCATCGCGTGGATAACCTGGAGCGCGCACAGATGCGGACGCTCGTCGATCAACTCCGCGACAAGATCGGTTCCGGCGTGGTGGTGCTGGGTTCGGCGTCGAACGGAAATGTCTCGCTCATCGTGGGCGTGACCAAGGACCTCACCAGCCGGGTGCAAGCGGGAAAAGTAATTGGGCCAGTAGCGCAGAAAGTCGGCGGCAAGGGCGGAGGCCGTCCTGATCTAGCCGAGGCTGGCGGCAAAGATCCCGCAGCGCTGGACTCTGCGCTGGCCGAGGCGTATACCATCGTGGACTCGCTTTTGGGACCTTAGCATTTCAGCTGTAGGCAGGTACCCATGGAAGACCGCATCCGTTTCATCGAACACAAGGGCAAGCAAGTCTTGCTCGCGGACCTTTCTCACTGCACACCAGCAGAGGTCGCGAAGATTGCGCTGGTGGTCCCCTCTTATGTGACCAGCGAGCCTCGGGGCTCTGTCCTGTTGCTTGCCGACTTCACCGGAGCGGAGTTTGACCGGATTGCGATCGAGCGCCTGAAAGAAAGCGCAGTCTTTGACCGGCCGTACCTCAAGCGTTCGGCGTGGGTGGGAATCGAGCGATTACCCAAAGTATTTTACGAACACATCAAGAATTTCTCTCAGCGCGACCTGCCCGCCTTTGAAAACCGTGAGAAAGCGATGGACTGGCTGGTGAGCGGCGAAGAGCTGCGGGTATCGGGCCATATACTGGGAGACCTCCCGAAGCGGCGCAACCCCCCATCCTCACGCAAGTAATCGCTTGGCCGTGGTTCATCGGGTAAGAGACTCAGTCGAAGTCAGCTCCTCCACTTCAGCGTCACCGGTCCAGACATAGGATGCTTCATCTCGCCACCGCTGCGCTTGGCTTCGAGGTGCGCCGCCTTTAGTTGGAAGTACCATTTCGCGGGACGGTCGGCGTCATCAATCAGCATGAGATGTGGATTGTGCTTCAATCCTTCGGCCTGCAGTTCCATAGTGCGGCGGTCTTGCTCCACGAATTTGGCGAAGACGAACTTCAGCAGCTCCGGACCTAACGGAAACCAGCGGAACAGGTTCCACGCGGCAACCACATCGATGCGGCACTGATTGCGCGTAATCGGCGTCACCGTGGTAAGCGACGAAAACCAGAACTTCCCTGCCCGGATGGTTTCGCTGCGCAAATTGGGCAGAGTGAAGTCGATCGTAGTGGTGATGGAATCGGCGGCGGCGTAGAGGCGCAACAGCTTGTAGGGCGCCGAATTTGCGCTGGGCGTATGTGCGCTCATGCGGAAGCCGTTGGGAATGGGCTCAAAGTTTTTCTTCTTTTCGTGAATGCTGTGGCGGCTGCGCCACCACCAAGCCTGGTGGACGAACGGTCCATGCGCCGGATCCATCAGGCCGATAATTCCATGATCAATGCTCACCGGCATGTCGGCAGTTAGGTAGGCGATCTTGTATTTGTCGCTGAACTTCGTGATCTGCGGCGCCGGCTCAGGCGCTCCCTCCCGCTTGCTGAATCCCGCGCCATGTGGACTCGGATCTGGCACGAATGCCCAGATAAAACCATCCTGCTCTTCGCAGGGATAGCTGCCCGCGTAGATGCGCTCCACTCTCAAATTCTGGTCGGCGGTGAGTGAGGGGACGAGCTGACACTGACCGTTGTGCGCGTCGAACGTCCAGCCGTGGTAAGGGCATTCAATATTTTCTCCATCGAACTGACCGCCGTTAAGTGGCATGCCGCGGTGGGGACAGGCGTCACGCAACACGAAGGGGTGGCCGACGCGATCGCGCCCCACAACGAGTGGAATCTCCAGCAGCGTGGCTTTGTGAAGTTGATTACGGTGGACTCGGTCGGCTGGCAGGGCACGATACCAGAAGCCGGTAAGCATCAGCGAATCAGGCGCCTGGCGTTGAGGAGAGTCGAGTTCGGGCATGGGGAGATTGTTGATGGCTGATTTCCTGATGGTCGATGGAACCCAATATGCTAGCATTCGCAGAACTTTTCGGCGCGTACTGACTAACGCGGAGGAATCCAGATGGAGTTTGTAGGCCACTTTCGCCGGCTTACGCCGGTGCAGAGGAACACGTTCACCGCGTGCTTTCTGGGCTGGTCGCTGGACGCGTTTGATTTTTTCATTCTGACCTTCTGTGTCAGCGCCATCGCCACGCAATTCCAAGCCAAGATTTCAGCAGTCACTGAAGCCATTTTTATGACCCTGGCTTTTCGTCCCGTCGGCGCATTTCTTTTTGGACTGATGGCCGACCGCTACGGCCGGCGAGTCACACTCATGCTGGATGTCATCGCCTACTCGTTATTCGAGTTGGCATCAGCGTTCGCTCCTTCCTTGAAAGTATTTCTGATCACGCGGGCATTATTCGGAATCGCCATGGGGGGCGAATGGGGCGTAGGCGCGGCGTTAGCATTCGAGACGCTGCCGACGAAGGGACGAGGATTTTTCTCTGGATTGTTACAGGAAGGCTACGCTGTGGGCTATCTGATGGCGGCTTTAGTCTACGGGACAGTATTCCGCTTCACGGGATGGCGCGGGATGTTTGTGATCGGCGCCCTGCCGGCATTTCTGGTGATTTACATTCGCACGAAAGTGGATGAGTCTCCGGCGTGGTTGCAAGGCCAGTCGTCGAGAACCGCAGAGCGCCGCCTGGGCAAGGACATCTTCACCTATGTTGGCACATTTATTTTCCTGGTGGTGCTGATGTTCAGTTTCAATTCATTCAGCCACGGGACACAGGATCTCTATCCAACCTTCCTGCAGAAGGACCACCGGTTTACTCCACAAACGGTTGGACTGATTGCCATCATCGCCAACCTCGGAGCTCTGCTGGGGGGAATTCTTTTCGGCACATGGTCGGAAAAAATCGGACGAAGGCGGGCGATCGTGATCGCCGCGCTGCTGACAATTCCTCTCATTCCCCTATGGGCATACTCGCACACTGTACCTATGCTGGCGCTGGGCGGATTTCTGATGCAATTCATGGTGCAGGGCGCGTGGGGCGTGATCCCGGCCCATCTGAACGAGCTTTCTCCGCCAGCCGTGCGAGGAACATTTCCCGGTTTCGCCTACCAACTGGGAAACCTGCTTTCCTCGCGAAATGTGATAGTGCAAGCCAGGCTCGCCGAACGGAATTTCGGTGGCATGTTCGCCCCGGTGTTGGCCTGGACAGTTGTGATCGTTGCAACTCTCGTGGCGCTGGTTACCGGCAGCGGGCGCGAACGCCGAGGCGCGGATCTGTCGAATACCGATTCGGCGCCTCAGGATGCAAGAGTTGGCCCGCCCGGCTATTAACCCCGCGGTACTGGCACGACAGTATCATTGTCATGTCGGGGCTCCTGTGGTACGGTAGGTTAAATTTCACGCCTTCGTAAATACTTTCAAGGGCTCTTTGGCGTTGCAGTTTGCGTGAGTGCGTGTGCAGGAGTAGCGCCGCTATGAAAGAAACCATGGATCCGACTCCGGCCAAACCGTCGGACGAACAGGATAATTTTGCCAATCGCAAGTTGATCCGTCCGGCGCTGCCGCGCGTAGATCACAACCACGGTAATCACAATTCCAACCATAACCCAGGCCACATGCAGTTGGCCGAGCGCCGCGACCGGCACGAACGTCCGGAGCGGGGACCAGAGCGTGTATATGACCGTGGCGATCGTGGCGACCGTCCCATGGGCGGGGGCGGCGGACGGAAGACGGCTCCGCCGGAGCAGACCAACGCTGAGAATTTCTATTATCAGAAGCAGATGCAGTCGAGGACTCCGATGGTCATCGTGCTCCGCGATGGCGAAGAAGTGCACGGCATCATCGAGTGGTACGACAAAACCTGCATCAAGGTAGTCCGCGAAGACGGCGGCCCCAACCTGATGATTTACAAACCCGCCATCAAGTACATGTTCAAGGAAGAAGAGAACGGCCGGTAGATCCGGCGTTTAAGATCTGCCGGATATACTGCCGATAGCCGCCCTTAGGGATCTGGTTCGATCTTCGCCCCATCTCAGCGATTCCTTCACAACTTCGGCAGCACAATTCCCTGCTGTGACTGGTATTTCCCTTTGCGGTCGGCATAGCTCGTTTCGCAGACTTCGTCGGACTGGAAGAACAGAATCTGGCAGAGCCCTTCGTTGGCGTAGATCCGCGCCGGCAGTGGTGTCGTGTTGGAAATTTCGAGGGTGACAAAGCCTTCCCACTCGGGTTCGAAGGGAGTGACGTTGACGATGATTCCGCAGCGGGCGTACGTGCTCTTGCCTACGCAGATGGTCAGAATGTCGCGAGGAATTTTAAAGTATTCGACAGAGCGAGCGAGGGCGAATGAGTTCGGCGGGACGATACAGATATCAGTGCGCACCGTGACAAAAGATTTTTCGTCGAAATTCTTGGGATCGACGATGGTGCTGTTCACGTTCGTGAAAATCTTGAACTCATCGGCCACGCGCAGGTCGTATCCATAAGACGACAATCCGTAAGAGATCACACCTTCCCGCACCTGCTTTTCAGAGAACGGATTGATCATGTCATGTTCGCGCGCGGTCTTGCGAATCCAGCGGTCACTCTTCAGCATGGAACTCCTTGGGGAATTTGATGATGAGGCAATTTCGTGTTTGGGTGAGGTAAGAACCCTCGAGACTTCCATCAAATCGGTCTTGTAAATTTGCTCAATTGCGTGCGGCCAGTTTACGGTACAGATGCTCCCGTTGACAATCTCCCTTATCTCCCATAGCATCAATCACTTGAAACATAATCTTCACAGCGCATCGGGGAGCCGTTCGTGATTAAGCTCGACATCATCAACGAAGTGGTGGCCAGAACTGGCATCACCAAGACCAAGGCCGAGTTGGCGGTGGAAACCGTCTTTGAGAGCATGAAGAAGTCGCTAGCCCAGGGCAGCCGCATTGAGCTGCGAGGCTTTGGCGTCTTTAACGTGCGCCCACGCAAGACCGGCATCGGACGCAACCCGCGCACCGGCGCCGAGGTTTCCATTCCTCCCGGTAAGGCTGTGCGCTTTAAGCCGGGCAAAGAGCTGCAGTCGATCGATTAGGCTGGCAGCTTCTGCCCGCTGGCCGTCAGTTCCTGGTCTCGGCGAAAAGCCCCTTCCACAGTTACGGTTGATCGGCGAACCCATTCAACCTGCGTTGCCGCCAATCGTAGTAGCATCTAGAGAACGGCCTCGACAAAATCTTCGGGGCCGAGAATCGCATGTCGGAACCTACTCCTCCCACATCTGCTCCTACCCTCGAATACTTCCGGCCGGTGCCGCAGTGGTCGCCGCCTCCTCCCACGCCCCGATACTGGCTTCATATACTGCTGCTGCTGGCGACGTGCTTCACCACGCTGGTGATGGGCGCGCGCATGGAGTACAACTTCCAGCACGGCCAACCGGCTCTGTCCGTCAACGACGATTCACTTCCCTTCTTTCCCGCAAGTTGGATGTTTTCCCATCCAGACCGCCTCCTCGGCGGCGTGCCCTTCATGGCCACATTGATGTTGTTCTTTCTGGCCCACGAAATGGGCCACTACTTGTACTGCCGCCGCTATGGCGTTTATGCAACGCTGCCGTTCTTCATTCCCGTTCCGACTCCCATTGGAACGATGGGAGCGGTCATTCTGATCCGGTCGCGGATTCGCTCTCGCACTGCGCTATTCGATATCGGATTTGCTGGACCGATCGCGGGCTTCGTGGTCGCTTTCGCGGTGCTCATCGTTTCGCTGGCATGGTCGAAGCCTATGACCGCGGGTCTTGGTGGAGCAGAGTATGAACTGGGCTATCCACTGATTTTTCACGTTATGCATCGCTTGCTGGCAGCGACAGGTCTGATCCACGGAGCGGCCGCGCTTCCGCTCGATCGTGTGCTGCTACATCCCACCGCGATCGCGGCCTGGGTAGGCATGCTGGCCACCTCGCTCAACTTGCTCCCCGGCGGCCAGCTTGATGGTGGACATATTATTTTTTCGATCGCCCCGCGGGCGCACAAGATCGTGTCGCGCCTGACCATTCTGATTCTTCTTCCGATGGCGTATTTCCTGTGGACGGGATGGTTCGTGTGGGCCATTCTTCTGCAACTGAGCAGTTTGCGGCATCCGCAAGTGGCCGAGTGGCCCAAGGTTTCGGGCGGACGAATATGGCTGGCTCTCTTTGCTTTCTTGATGCTGGTGGTCTCGCTGACACCAGCGCCGCTGGCGCACTCCTCTCTGCGAGAGATTCTTCCGGCAGAAGCTGTGAGTCATATGCTGCAGAGCGCGCTCGACTGGATTTCCCACTTGCTCGTTCACTGACCTCGCAACACGACTCGGCCTCAGGCTGGAAATTTAAGGTCATTCGCCTCGCAACCGCCTCTCTCGCGTATACTCCTTTATTCAATCGTTTTAATACACCGACGGAGGTGGTTTCCCTTGAAAAGGCTGCCCGCGGTTCTTCTCTTCGTCTCTGTGTGTTTCGCTCTTGCACTTTCTGCTCAAGCTCAGACCATTACGGTGGACGCCTCACATCCCACCAACCATTTCGTCCCGAACCAAACGCTAGGTGCCGGTGTAGATCGCATCGCAGTGGAGGCGATCGACAAAGACCTCCTGCAGCCGACGCTGGAGAAAACGATGGCTTCAGGCTGGCAGCCGGTTACCTATCGTCAGAATACAGAACTTGCGGTCGAGGCCTGGCACTGGAATCCGCAAGGCACCTGGAGCGACGCCAGCGGCAAAGGATATTTCACCGGTTCGGCGACTCCGACGGAGATCATCCGTTATTCCTATGGCTATGCGCTGCCGCGCCGCGGATTCACGCGCAACGACGGCACCGACAACGTGGGCTTCTCGCGGCTCACCGATGGAGATCTGAATACTTTCTGGAAAAGCAATCCGTATCTCACGCAACGCTTCACTGGCGAGAGCGACACGCTTCACCCACAGTGGGTGTTGCTGGACTTGGCGCAAGTACAGCAAATCGACAGTATTCGCATCGCCTGGGGCGAGCCGTATGCCCGGCGGTACATTGCGCAGTACTGGACGGGCGACGATCCCATCAAGGCAGTGACACGCGGAGTCTGGCAGACATTTCCGCAAGGTGCGCTTACGGATGGAAAAGGCGGGACCGCAACAATTCGCTTGAGCAGCACTCCCATGCCGGTACGGTTCGTGCGGATATGGATGACCGAGTCATCGAACACCTGTGATGCCGATGGGCCGGGTGATCCGCGGAATTGTGTGGGCTATTCGATTCGCGAACTCTATCTGGGCACAACCACAGACGACGGTGCATTCCACGACGTTCTGCGCCACACCCCGGATCAGGAGCAGACGGCCACGTATTGTTCTTCGGTCGATCCGTGGCATCAGCCCTCCGATTTGGGATCGACCAAACAGGCGCAGGTGGGATTTGATCTGTTCTTCACAAGCGGCGTTACTCGCGGACTTCCCGCCATGATGCCGGTCGCGATGCTGTATGACACTCCGGACAATGCGGGGGCGGAGATTGCATATCTGGAAAAACGCGGCTATCCGATTTCCTATGTCGAGATGGGCGAGGAAGCTGATGGGCAGGACATGTTGCCGGAAGATTACGCCGCGCTCTATTTGCAATGGGCGACCGCGATTCATCACGTGGATCCCAAGCTGAAGCTGGGCGGGCCGTCGTTTCAGGGAGTGAATAAAGACATCGAGGTCTGGCCGGATGCGAACGGAAAAGTCTCGTGGACCGCACGTTTTGTCGATTACATGAAGCAGCATGGCCGCATGAACGATCTCGCGTTTTTTTCCTTCGAGCACTATCCGTATGAGCCATGCAGAACCCCGTGGGGCGTGCTGTATGACGAGCCCGAGTTGGTGAGCCATATCATGCAGGTTTGGCATGAAGACGGAATTCCCGCGGATATGCCAATGTTCATCACGGAGGGAAATCTCTCATCAGGCGCGAGCGAAACCTATCAGGATATCTTTGCCGGAGTCTGGTTGGCCGACTACATTGGATCGTTCCTGAACTCCGGCGGGAAGGCCGTTTACTTCTTCCATTATCTGCCGCTGCAGATGGAGCCGGGATGCAACAGCTCTCCGGGAACGTTTGGAATGTTCACGATCGATGCCAATTATCAGATTCAGCAGCCGCTGGCCCAGTTTTTTGTAGCGCAGTTGATCAACCTGAAGTGGGTACAGCCCGGCACAGCGGAACATCAAGCGTTTGCCGCGAAGAGCGATATAGAGGATGGCGCCGGCCATGAATTGGTGACGGCGTATGCGGTAAAGCGTCCCGATGGAAAATGGGCGGTGATGGCCGTGAACCGCGATCAGCAAAATTCACACCGAGTACGAATTGCGTTCGAGGGACCGGCGGAGAAGGCAAGCACGTTCTCCGGGTCGGTGGAGGTTTCCACTTTCGGCAGCGCACAATATCAATGGCATCCGGCGCAGACGCGGTTCATGGCGCACGCGGAAAATTCCGGCGAACCCACGATCGTGGCCACCAGCAAAGGTTTTGCGGATCCCGACGGGCCAATCGTACACACAATGCAAGACGCAACCAAAGACGCGACGTATGAATTGCCGGCGGCGTCGGTGGTCGTGATTCGAGGAAACGTCAGCGGAGCAAAATAGGCTTTACATCAGCCAGACCGCGTCTACATCAACAATCACCTGGGTGCGCGGAATTTTCTGCTTAGCGGCGTAGACCAACATAGAACGAAGCGCAGAGTTGAGCTTTTCGCGGCTGGGCGACTTCAGCACGAAGTGGTACCGGTAATCGCGCTTCAGCCGCATGATGGGCGCGGTGGCCGGGCCAAGCACGCGCACGCCTTCATGACGCGTCTGCTCAAACCATTTTCCCAGCGTGCCCGACCACTGGAGTGCTTCGTCGAGTTTGTCGCTGCGGACCAGCACGTTGGCGAGCGCGGAGTAAGGCGGATAGTGCATCCAACTGCGGAAGCGCAATTCCTTTTCGTAGAATCCGGCGAAGTCGTGGTGCGCGGCGTATTGCACCGCATAGTGATCCTGAAAATAAGTTTGCAGGATTACTTTGCCAGGAGATTGGCCGCGGCCGGCTCGTCCTGCAACTTGGGTAAGCAATTGGAAAGTGCGCTCGGCAGCACGAAAATCGGGCATTCCCAGCGCGTTGTCGGCTCCCACTACTCCCACCAGTGTGACGCCATGAATGTCGTGACCCTTGGCGATCATCTGGGTCCCGACGACTAAGTCGAGTTCGCCCTCGCCGAGCGCGTTCAGAGTTCGCTCGAAATCTTCGTGTCCGCGGACTGTGTCGCGATCGAGGCGAGCAATGCGCGCCTGCGGAAACATGCCGTGCAGGAGCTCTTCCAGCTTCTCCGAACCCGTACCGAGAAAATACACATACTCACTGCCGCAATGGACGCACGCTTTGGGCACGGGCGCGGTGTAGCCGCAGTAGTGACAAATCATCTTATGCTCGCGCTTGTGATGCGTGAGGGCGATCGCGCAGTTCTGGCATTCGAGCGTCTTACCGCAGGTGCGACACAGCACCACCGGTGAATATCCTCGGCGATTCAGCAGGACCATCACTTGCTCTCTACGGTCGAAGCGCTCTTTGATCTCCGCCGCGAGCCTGCGCGAGATGACTTGCTCCTGGCCGGTCTCCTGGAATTCCTGTCGCATGTCGATGATCTCGACTTCCGGAAGAGGACGCTGCTCCACGCGATCGGGTAGCTCGACCAGGGCGTATTTAGTTTTCTTCGCGTTGAAATAGGACTCCAGCGAGGGCGTGGCCGAACCCAGGACTACAACTGCATTCGCCATCTTGGCGCGCATCACGGCAATATCGCGAGCGTGGTAGCGCGGCGTCTCTTCTTGCTTGTAGGAGGAATCGTGCTCTTCGTCGACGATGATGAGTGCGAGATGGGCAACTGGTGCAAAGACCGCGGACCGCGTGCCCACGACCATGCGCGCTTCGCCGCTCTTGATGCGATGCCACTGCTGGGCGCGTTCTTTGTCCGACAGTGCCGAGTGCAGGATGGCGACCTCATCGCCGAAAATCTGATGCAGATCGGCGGCGACCGCCGGCGTGAGGCCAATTTCTGGAACGAGCAAAATGGCGGAGCGCCCAGATTCGAGCACACTTCGCATTCCCGCAAGGTAGACAGCGGTTTTGCCGGAACCCGTGACGCCGTGCAGGAGGATGCCGGAAAACTTTCGCGTGTCCACCGCTGCGCGCAGGCGCTTGAGGGCGGCTTGCTGCGCTGGATTGAAATCGAATTCCAGACGCGACGGCCGCGGCTTGCTGCGCGAAACGGCGAACGCCGCAGGCTCTTCGATGATCTCAATCAGGCCGCGTTTGACCAGCGTGCTTAGAGTCGTTCGCGGGACTTCCAGCCCTTGGAGTGTTTCGACTAGAACCTGGCTGCCTGATGCGGCAAGGGTTTCGATCAGTTTTCGCTGATTGTCATTCAGTTTGTCGTCCACAGATTTCAACTGAGCGATCTTAGCGGTCCGTCTCGCGTCGCGCACGGCGGAAACATCTTCGCGCGCTAGCCACTTCTTTCGCACCATCCCGCTCAAGATTAATTTCGAGACGCGCGTGGCTGAATGCAGAGTTTCTTCGCGGACTTGAGGCGTTTCTCCGGGTGCGGATTCTTGCGTCGCAAGATAATCCAGCACGCGGAACTCAGCGGACTGCTCCTCCGGAGTGCGTCGCGAACGGGCCGACGATCCCGACATACCCGCCAGATGAAGCGCCATCTGGCCTTCTGCGGTGATACGGTAAGCGACGCCGCGTTTGAACTCCGCATTGAGCGGAAGCATGGTGCGGAAGACTTCGCCGAGTGGGGCGAGATAATAGTCGGCGATCCAGCGGCCTAGACGCAGCAGTTGATCGTCGAGAACCGACACATCGTCGAGCACGCTGAGAACATTCTTGATGGTGACCGTGGGCTTGCGGTCGTGCAATTCAACGACAATGCCGGTCATGCGCTGCTGGCGGAAGGGCACGAGCACGCGGCCACCCACCACCGGAGTGGCGTCGGCGGGAACACGGTAGGTAAAGACCATGTCGAGCGGTACGGGCAGGGCGACGTCACAGAACTCGGGCATCGATTGGAAGGATAACCTAGAGAATCCTGCCCCGGCTGAGACTGGTAAAGCGGGTAGGGATCCTTCGTTTTGCTCAGGGCGACAACTCATCGTCACGAAGCAGTCACTATTCAGCCGCTTTTTTCGGAGGCAGGATGCCCAGGTACTTCATCACCATCTGCAAATCCTTCCACGCCTCGCCCTTTTGTCGTGGATCGCGGAGCAAAAACGCCGGATGGTAGGTGACGGCAAGGCGCGCGCCCGGCCATGACGGATCGCTTCCCGCTGGTTTGAAGTCGTACCAGCGACCGCGCAGCTCGGACATCGGGGCGTTGAGGGCCAGAAGGTTCTTCGCTGCCGTCGCACCCAGCGCAACAAGCGCCTTGGGCTTGACGGTCGCAATCTGGCGCATGAGGAACGGCGAACACGTGTCACATTCGTCGCGCTCCGGCTGGCGGTTGCCCGGCGGACGGCATTTGACGATGTTTGCAATGTGGACATCCTCGCGCCGCAAGCCCATCGCCTTGATCATATTGTTCAACAACTGGCCGGCGCGGCCGACAAACGGCTCACCCTGCGCGTCTTCGTCAGCTCCCGGGCCCTCGCCCACAAACATCAACTCCGCGCGCGGATTGCCCACGCCGAAAACGATCTGCTTGCGGCCCTGCTTGTGAAGTTTGCAGCGAGTGCAATCGCCGAGATCTTCACGAATCAGTTTGAGCGCGGCCACAGGATCGGCCACTCCCGACTCAGGCTTAGGGGGAACGATTTCGAAAATATTTTCCTCAATGATTGGCACAACGGCGGATTTTCTTCCCGGCATTTCCTCTCGCAGTTCTGACTCGGACAAAGACTCGGATACGGCAACCATATCGGGTTCAGCAGATTCAAGTACTGTTAATTCAGAGGGCCGCGGTTCGCGCTGGTAGAAATCATAGATCCCCATCTCGTGGCAGAAGCGAACGCGCTCGGCAAGAGCGCGCCGCAATTGGGGATCCAGTGTTCGGGCCATTGTTATTGCTACTTAACAGTCAGGCGGAAGAAGCTCGAATCAGTGCTCCACATCAAAATAGATTTTCGTCGTCGCCCGATAGAGCACTACCTTGGCGCCCTCGAGTTGCATGTCGAGCGAATCCACATGCGCCCACTTGATACCGCGGACTGTCTTTGCTGCCTCGGCCACTGCAGCCTCGGCGGCTTTGGCAAAGCTGTCCTTGGACGTTCCAATCACTTCGATCGCTTTCTGCGTCATCACAAGCTCCTTAAGATGTTTGACGGAATTGTACGCCAGCTATGAGAAACGCGCCGCCCTTACACCCTCACCATCGACTTCCGGCGGTCACGCAAGCGCACAACCTGGTTGAGTACCCGTTGCGCAACTTCCCACTTGGTCGTCTCAGGAACCTCGACGACCTCGTCCTGCGTAATGATGGTCACTTCATTGCGATCGGAGTCGAAGCCGACGCCTTCGCGGGAGACGTCGTTGACTACGATGGCATCGAGTTGTTTGGCAGCCAGCTTCTGACGTGCGTTTTCGAGGACGTTCTCGGTTTCTGCGGCGAAACCCACGATAATCTGCGCCTGCTTGCGAAGAGAAATTTCCTTGAGGATATCGGGGGTCGGCTCAAATTCCAGAGTGATTGGCCCTTTGCGTTTGATCTTCTGCGGAGAGGCTGACTTCGCGCGGTAGTCCGAGACGGCCGCAGTCTTGATCACGACAGTAGCGTGCGGTAACAGATTCAACACAGCATCACGCATCTGTTCCGCAGATTCCACGCGCGTGACCTCGGCTGCTCCCGGCGGCGTCAGTGCGGTCGGACCGCTGACCAGCAGCACGCGCGCGCCACGGCGTAAGGCGGCTTCGGCCATGGCGTATCCCATGCGTCCGCTGGAGCGGTTGGTCAGGTAGCGGGCAGGATCAATCTTCTCGCGGGTTGGTCCGGCAGTGATCAGTACGGTTTCGCCAGCGAGGTCCTGCGATGCGCCCAGCGCTTCGAGAAGCGCTGCCACAATTGCCTCGTTCTCGGCGAGCCGCCCAGCTCCCGTCATGCCGCAGGCAAGATATCCCGAGCCCGGTTCAACGATCTTCACCCCACGTTGGCGCAGGATTTCTAAATTCGCCTGCGTCGCCGCATGATTCCACATGTTGACGTTCATCGCCGGAGCAACCACAATTGGCGCGGTGGTCGCGAGATAAAGCGTGGTAAGGAAGTCGCTGGCTATACCTTGCGCGAAGTGTGCGAGAACGTCAGCAGTCGCGGGAGCAACGAGCAAAGCATCAATCGACTGCGCGACGGCGATGTGCTCGATGGCAGAATCGATGTTCGGAGTATGCTCTTCACCCGGCGAGAACATTCCCGTGATCACTTTTTCCCCGGAGAGTGCCGCGAAGGTCAGCGGACGAACAAACTCCTGAGCCGCGTGCGTCATGATGACTTGAACGCGAATCCCGCGGTCTTGCACAAGGCGTACAATCTCAGCCGCCTTGTAAGCCGCGATTCCACCCGTCACTCCGAGAGCAATTTTCATAATGGTGGGAACATCGCTCTCCCGGGCAATACGCTAAGCATCGTGCCCGAAGGCCTGATCCAAAACTTCCGCCGCTTGCTCGGCAGCGCTGCGGGTTTCAGGAATTTCCCACTTCACCTTGCCCGCGCGAATTTCATCCTGTGCGATACGGCACGGTTTGCGGGAATTAGTCTGGACCACAGGCGGCGCTCCAGATTGCAGTTGGCGGGCCCGCCGCGCGGCTACCAGAATGTAGCGATAGTTGCTGTCGAAGCCTTCGATCAATTTCATGGATTCTCTCCCTTTTTAACGGGACACAACGTTTTGATTGCCGAAAGTCTGCACCCTGTGTTCTTCGCCAGCGAAGCCAAGAACTCCGCTCCCTATTTTCCCATGAAACTCGATATTGCGGGGGCAATGGGGCGTCCAATATCGTTACCGAGGACTAATCCCCCCGGAATCGTCGAGCGGCTTAAAGGAGTCCAGAATTTGCTTCAGGCGGTCGCGCACATTGGCCAGCCGACAGCAGTCTGCCAAGGCCACGATTTTCGCTTCTTCTTCGGAAAGCGCCCGGCCCGAGCGCAGCAGGCGTTCGCCCCGCACAATCGCGCGTAATAGCCTGATTGAATCCTCGAGTTGATCGTTGATGAGAATGTAGTTGTATCGCGGGTAATTCTCAATTTCACTAGTAGCTTTATCCAGGCGCCGCTGGATCACCTCGTCGGTATCCTCACTCCGCTTGCGCAGGCGTTCTTCCAGGATCTTGCGATTCGGGGGCAGAATGAAGATGCTGGTGGCTTGCGGCAATTTGTCCTGGATTTGCTTGGCGCCCTGCACATCGATATCGAGCAAAAGGTCGCGCTTATGTTCTTCGGCTTGCTGCAGGAAACGGCGCGCCGTTCCGTAATAGTTACCAAACACCTCCGCATGTTCGAGAAATGCCCCCTCGCGAATCATCTTCTCGAACTCGTCCCGCGAAATAAAATAGTATTGCCGTCCATTGGTCTCGCTGCCACGCGGAGCTCGCGTGGTGTAGGAAATAGAAAACTCCAGGTCACTCACCTTCTTCAGCAGTTCATTGACTAGTGTCGATTTGCCCGAACCAGAAGGTGCCGAGATGATATAGATCAGTGGCTTGTGAGGAGAACTCATTCCAGGTTCTGCACCTGCTCGCGCGATTTTTCAATTTCCGCTTTCATGCTGAGTCCGGCCTCCGTAATCTTCAGGGCTTCTCCAGCTAAACCAGACGTTTTCGAAAGCAGGGTGTTGGCCTCTCGGTTCATTTCCTGCAGCAGGAAATCGAGCTTCTTTCCCAATTCTCCATGCTCGTCGAGAAACCCCAAGAAATGCTGAATGTGGTTCTCCAGGCGGACGATTTCTTCCTGCACATCGCTTCGATCAACCAGGAGCGCGGCTTCTTGCAGCACGCGTTCGCGCTCAGGACTGGCACCCAACAACTCCTGCAGCCGAGATTGCAGCCGCTCCAAGTAGCTCTGCAGCATGGTTTGCCGATGCACCTGTACTACTTTGACTGCTTCCCGTAGATGTTCCATGCGCTCGCGAAGTTCCCGCTCAATGCTTTGCCCCTCTTGCTCACGCATCTGATTCAATCGATCCAGCACCTCCCCGATCGTTGCCATCACTGCCGACTCTAGCGCTCCGTCAACGGTGCTACCTGCGGAATCGAGCGCGCCGGGTATGCGCAAGATGACATTGAGGTCGGGTTCAGCGGGCACAGAAAACTCACTGGCTGCCGCCCGAAAAGCTGCGATGTAAGCGCTGACCAGCGAACGGTTGAGCGCCAATGTTTCGCCACCACCGCGGTCCACACTCAGCGTCACTTCTACGTGGCCGCGAGCAATCTTTTCCTTCAGCAGCCGCCGAAGCTGCATTTCGATCGAGTCGGATCCCGACGGCAAACGAAAATGCAGGTCGAGGAAGCGGTGGTTCACGGATTTCAAGGAGAGGGCAAAGGCGACGCGGCCATTGCCTTCCGCCTGGCTCGCCAGTTCGCCCTTCACCTGCGCAAAACCCGTCATGGAACGGAGCGGCATAAGTGATTTTCCAGTTCTGGTGCCAAACGTCAGCTCGGTCGTGCCGGCTCCAGCTTCTGCTCGAGATCGGCAAACTGTAATTCGTAAAGACGCCGGTAAGTACCCAGCTTCGTCATCAAATCTTCATGCGTACCAATATCTGCGATGGCGCCGTTCTCGATCACGACAATGCGATCGGCGCGGCGCACCGTCGACAGCCGGTGAGCGATCACAAACACGGTGCGGCCAATCATCAGATTGTGCAACGCCGACTGCACTAAGGCCTCCGATTCGCTGTCGAGCGCCGACGTAGCTTCATCCAAAATAAGGATGGGCGCGTTCTTCAAAATTGCGCGGGCGATGGCGATCCGCTGCCGCTCGCCGCCGGAAAGCCGGACACCCCGCTCGCCGATCACTTCATCGTATCCCGCAGGCAGTGCCCGGATAAAGTCATGCGCCAAAGCCGCACGGGCCGCGGCCTCAACTTCTTTCAGCGGTACATGCGGCTGGCCATAAGCAATATTGTTGCGAACAGTATCGTTGAATAGGACCGTTTCTTGCGTCACGATTCCTACTTGCTCCCGCAGAGATGCAAGAGTCACGTCACGCACGTCGATCCCATCGATCAGTAAATGCCCCTGCGTAGCATCGAAAAAACGAGGAATCAGATGAACCAGCGTACTCTTCCCTGAACCGCTGGATCCGACGATAGCCATGACTTCTCCACGGCGAACTTCGAGATTGATATCGTGCAGGACCCCAGCGTCTGCCCCGTCGCCGTAGGCGAAGCTGACGTGATCGAATTGTACGGTCTTCGAGAAAGCGGGCAAGCGCGCGGCGCGCGGCTTTTCGCGCACATCATCCTCAATATCCATGAACTTGAAGATCTCGCTGGAAGCGCCCAGAGCTTGCTGAAAATTATTATTGAACTGGGCAAACTTGCGGACCGGATTATAGAGACTGAACACCGCCGTAATGAAGGCGACGAAAATGCCCGGTGTCATCTCGCCATGCTTCACCTGCTCCCGGCCTAAGTTCAGCAAGAGCGCAATTCCGATCACGCCAAAAATATCCATCAGGGGAGAACTGATGGCAGTCGCAGCGACGGAACGCAGGTTGGCACGAAACAGTCGGCGTGCAGCTCCGCGAAAACGCGAGATCTCCCATTTTTCAGTGTTGAACGCCTTTACGATGCGGTTGCCGGTAATGGTTTCGTGCAGGATGTTCTGGATCTCCGCCAGCTTGTCTTGACCCTGACGTGTCGTGGTGCGCACACGGGAGCCGATCTTGCGCGAAGAATAAACAATCACGGGAACGAACAGCAGGAGCACCCAGGCCAGCTTTCCCCCCAGGACCACTACCACGGCGGCGACAGAGAGAAAGGTGAAAAACTGCTGCAGGAATTCCGCCAGCACCGTGGACATCGCATATTGTACCCGCTCGATATCGTTGATGATGGCGGAGAGCAGTGTTCCCGTAGTGTGCTTGGAAAAAAATGCCGCCGACCGACGCATGATCGCGTTGTAGAGGTCGTCGCGCAAATCGGTAATCATGCCGAAGCCGGCGTGGTTCACCAGATATGTTCCGGTGTAATCGAAGGCTCCCTTCAGGACGGTGGACCCAACCAGAGCAACCGCAACCATCGTCCACGCATTCGTAAAGCGGGAAGGCACGAGTTGTTGCAAGAAAACCGGGTGGTGCGTCACCGGAATAACAAATAGTTGAATATCTTTCGATCCGGTAGACGGATTCAACACTCGGTCAAAAATCGGACGAATCAGCAGAAACTTGAAGGCGTCCAGCGCTCCCACCAATGCCATGAGCACTACCGAACACGCGATTTGCCACCAGTAAGGAAGCGCGTAGCGGACCAGGCGTATCAGTTGGCGCATGGGGCTCCGAGCAGGCCGCGGGGGCTCACGGGCGTTGGCATAGGCATGGGATGCAAGGGCTTATTTTACTGCTCGGGTCTGGAATCCCCAAGTGTCGCATTGAGCCCTAGCCTAGCCTATTTCGGCATATCGCGATGCACAACTTTCATGCGGTAGCCGGCTTTGTGCAGACGCTTTCCCACTTCCTCGGCAATCATCACGGAACGGTGCTGGCCGCCAGTGCAGCCAAAACTGATCGTTAAATAGCTCTTGCCTTCGCGAATGTAGTGCGGCAAAAGGTAAACCAGAAGATCGGAGATTCGGTGGATAAACTCCCGCGTCTGCGGAAATGACCGGATGTACTTGGCCACACGCGGATGACGTCCCGTAAGTTGTCGAAATTCTGGAACGAAATGCGGATTGGGAAGAAAGCGAACGTCGAACACCAGATCGGCTTCTTCGGGTACGCCGTGGCGAAAACCAAAGCTCACGCACGACACCAGGATGCTTTTCTCCGTCGCTTGTTCGCGGAAACGTTCCGTGATGTGTGCGCGCAGTTCGTGCACGTTAAATTTAGAGGTGTCGATGACGATATCTGCCAAAGCACGAATAGCTGCCAGGTGGCGTCGCTCGGCTTTAATCGAAGTATTGACGGGCGAGTCCGTACCCAAGGGGTGGGGACGACGCGTCTCGCTGAAGCGCCGCAATAGCGCCGCGTCGGAGGCTTCCAAAAAAGCAACCTTGGTCGGAATCGTACGACGAACCGCTTTCAGAATGCTGGGAAGTTGCTCCAGCTTGGAACCCTCGCGCACGTCGACCACCAGCGCGGTGCGGCGGATCTCAGCCGACTGCAGGGCCATTTCCGCGAAGCGCGGGATCAGTTCCACGGGAAGATTGTCGACGCAGTAGTAACCCAAATCCTCGAAGGCCTTTAGCACGGAAGCTTTGCCGGAACCGCTCATCCCCGTAACAATCACTAACTCTGGAGCGTGGGGGGCATCGCGTCCGATCGCCTTGGCCGATTTCTTGCCCGTGTGCACCGGCCTTTTGCGTTTCGCGGAGGCAGACGATTTACGGGGTGTCATGCACTGGATAGTAGCATCGAAGGCAGCATTCATGGGAGGCGCTCGCATTTCTGATTTGTCTAAGCCCCCTCGGAAATGTAAGCTACTAGGTCGCCATGAAGAAGTTTCAAGAACTTACCGAACGCGAAGTGCTGGCTCTGGCCATTTCTTTAGAAGAAGAAGATGAACGGGTGTACTCCGATTTTGCCGAAGGACTGCGGCAGGATTATCCCGCATCCGCAGCGATGTTCGAAGGCATGCGCGAAGAAGAGTCCGGACATCGCAGACGATTGATTGAACTCTACCGGCAGAAGTTTGGCGAACACATTCCATTAATCCGCCGCCAGGACGTGCGTGGATTCGTGGAGCGCCCGGCGCTGTGGCTGATCCGGCCGATGCGCATCGACGCGGTCCGCAAGGAAGCCAGCACCATGGAAGTGGAGACGCGACGCTTCTATGAAAAGGCATCGACCCTGACTCAGGATGCGAGCATACGGCAACTTCTCGACGACCTTGCGACAGAAGAACGATCGCACGAACATCGTGCCCAGGAACTCGACGCGGAGAAACTACCCACCAACGTGAAGGCTGACGAGGAACGGGCTCAACGCCGCCTGTTCGTGCTGCAAATTGTGCAACCCGGGCTCGCGGGGCTGATGGATGGTTCGGTTTCCACGCTGGCCCCGGTGTTCGCGGCCGCCTTCGCCACCCACAACTCGAATGACGCATTTCTCGTGGGCCTCGCCGCTTCCGCGGGCGCGGGCATCAGCATGGGATTCGCCGAGGCGCTCTCCGATGACGGAAGCCTTACTGGGCGCGGGCATCCGTGGGTGCGCGGTTTGATCTGTGGTGCGATGACCGCCCTGGGCGGTATCGGACACACGCTGCCGTTTCTGCTGAAGGACTTCCGTGTCGCGCTGTGGGCTGCGGGCGCGGTAGTGCTCGCTGAACTCGCAACGATCACATGGATCCGCCACCGTTACATGGATAGCCCGTGGATCTCAGCGGCACTGCAGGTCGGCCTGGGCGGAGTACTGGTCTTCATCACCGGCGCGTTGATCGGAAACTCGTAGCCGTTACAGGTGGTTCTTGGGTCCTAGGTCTTAGGTCATGGCCTAACACCTAGGCCTATGACCTGAAAATCACGGCTGCGTATCGAGTGGATGCTTGCTCTTTTCGTAGAACTCATTCTGCAGTTTGAGGCTCACGTCATCGGCTTTCACGGCGCGGATTGTCTTTGCCAAAGTGTCGATCCACCAATCCATTTGAAACTTGCCTAACTCTTGTGTTGCGGCGGATCCGTCGCCGGAATAATGGTTCGGAAATCGAGCGTACCACCAGATGCCGGTGTAGACATCTTCGGGAAGATTCTGCCGATGCTGGTCGGCGCCGGATTCGGTAGAGGCCCGGTCGATGTGAACTGTGTCGGGGCGCGCGATCATCATCTTCGAAGTTTCGCTTTCGCCGGCGTGCATGTCGATGGAAGTCTTCTTCGTTGGTCCGCCCGACGATGGCGTGCGCTCATCGAAAACGTAGACTACATAGTCGTGTGGCTTGTCGAGTTGCGTTTGGGCGAAGTACGGGAGCAGGTGCTCGTTGCCGCCGTGTCCGTTGACGATGATTACCTTCTTGCATCCATTACGCGCCATCTCGTCGGCGGTTTCCTGCAACAGCGCAAGTTGCAGATCGCGGCCGTAAGCCATGGTTCCGGGCTCGTGGCGGGCCTCAGCGATCTGTCCGAAATAATATTCCGGAAAGACGACAGCATATTCCTTTTCAGCCGAATGCAACGCGGCGTAACGGACGTCCAGCAGATCGGTGCCTAGCGGCAGATGCGGGCCGTGCTTCTCTAGAATGCCGAAGGGCAGAAGGCATGTTCCCCGCGAGCGGCGAATGCCCTCGCGGAAATCGGCGGCGGTAAGTTCTTCCCAATGGACGGAGAGCTTCCCCGGTGGCGGAACAGCTTGCGCTGTCGCAGGCCTCGAAGCGGTCAGGATCACAGACAGAAGGAAAAGGATCGTGGGGAGAGTACGAATGGTCGGCATATCTTCCTTGGCCGCGAATTCTAGCATACGGAATGCCTCTATTGAAACGTATCAATAGCCAATAAACGAACGGGCCGGACAGAGTGGTCCGGCCCAGAAGATTAAATTCTCTTACTTCTATTTCAAGAAAACTTCTTGCAGCAACTCCGAGCTGATGACCTCCCGGATTTCCGCTCGCTTCTCATTCAGCTGCTGCGCCGGAGCCTTGCCGCCCAGGATTTTGTCGCGTATGGCTTCGCCTTTGGCCGTCAGGCCGTCTAAGGCAGCATGGTTCTTATATTCGACGGCAATACAGATGTCCCAATCTTCTGGATTGTTCTTCGTCTCTTTGAGGAAAACCTTGTAATCGATGATGGAACCCTGCTTCTTACTCTCCTCATAGACCGATTTGGTGCTCTGGCGCAGCATGGTGAGGTAGTCGTCCATGTGCGTTGGTTTAACGCGGATCAACGTTACGCGCCAGATGGGGCCTTCGGTGTAATGCTCCTGCGCGAACAATGCAGGCGCGAGCAACAACAGACAAACGACGAGACCGCACACCTTCTTCATAGGCATCTCCTGTTTTGGGTGAATTTACGGCGGGAGGATCATACGCTCAGTCGTGAAAATCAGAAAGCGCTTGATCGCGACACGCATCGGTTCGCGGTATGCAGGAGACTCGTTCCTGAATCAGGTTCTTAATTCTCTTCCTGAGGCCTCATCTTTCCGCATCGCAGATAGCGGTTGTGCCACCCCATCGATTCGCCGAGGAGATGCGGGGTATGTTTGCCGTACGACAGCCTCTCGGAGCGATTGAAATAGTCGAGGAGCTGGGGTTCGTAATCCGGGCTGGAGCACTTCCCGATGATGAGCTGCGCCCGCTGGCGCGGAGAGAGCCCGCGCAGATCGGCTAGTCCGTGTTCCGTGACAATGACCTGAACGTCGTGTTCGGTGTGGTCGACATGCGAGACCATGGGAACGACGGTCGAAATGGTTCCCTTCTGTGCGGTCGATGGCGCCATGAAGATGGAGAGGTATCCGTTGCGAGCGAGGTCGCCGGAACCGCCGATGCCGTTCTGAATGCGCGATCCCATCACGTGCGTGGAATTCACGTTGCCGTAAATATCGGCTTCGATCATGCCGTTCATCGCGATCACGCCGAGGCGGCGAATGATTTCGGGATGATTGGAAGTCTCCTGAGGCCGCAGAACGATGCCCTCGCGGTAGTTGGCCATGTCGGCATTCACCTCGGTCAACATTTCGGGACTGAGCGAGAATGCCATGGCTGAGGCCGAAGTTACCTTACCCGACTTCAGCAGACGAATCATTCCATCTTGAATGACTTCAGTATAAGGCGTGAGCCCTACAAAGGGGCCTTCCTCAAGCCCAAACAAAACTGCGTTAGCAATGTTGCCGACGCCGGATTGCAGCGGCAGCAGGTTGGCGGGCATGCGGCCTTTCTGCACCTCCCAATTCAAGAATTCGAGAATGTGTCCGGCGATGAGTTTGGAAGCTGCGTCGGGCGGTTTGAAGGCGCTGTTGCGGTCGGGAGAGTCGGTGAGCACGATGGCGACGACCTTCTCCGGGGGAACCTCGAGGTAAGGACTGCCGATACGCTGGCCGGGACGCACTAATGGAATTGGTCCACGATTTGGTGGCGGCTGGAGGCCGTAGTAAATGTCGTGCATCCCTTCGAGCGCGGCCGGCCGGCTGCCACGAGTTCACCTCAAGGATCACGCGATCTGCTTGATCGATCCAGGTTTTGTTGTTGCCGATCGAGGAACTCGGAACCAGGCGTCCGTCCTCGAGCACGGCGGTGACTTCGATCAGGGCGACATTGAGCTTGCCTAGGAATCCATATTCGACAAACTGCGCGACATGGCTGAGATGGATATCCATGTAATCCATTTCGCCCGCGTTGATGCGCTTGCGGGTTTCTGGATCGGATTGATATGGCAGGCGCAGGTGAATGCCTCCGGCCATGGCGAGTGCGCCATCGAGTTCGGGTCCGGTGAAAGCTCCGGTGAAGACGCTGACCTGGAACTTCTGGCCGTGGAAGTGAGCATCCGCGATGCGGTGCGCCAGTTCGATGGGGACAAGCTTGGGATAGCCAGATCCGGTGAAGCCGCTCATACCAATCTGGTCACCGGACTTGATGAGACCGGCAGCTTCTTCGGCGCCCATGATCTTCTGCGCCAGAGCGGAATTCAATACTCGTGTAGTCGTAGGTAAGACAACAGTAGCCATGCGGTAGGCCATTCGATGAAAAATGACTTAACTACGCTCTAACTTCACGGGCGATGCCTTGGACCGTCTGTGAGCTACGTCACGTGGGACGGATAACCCGGCAGCTGTGAATTCCCTGCCGAAAATAAATCAGAGCGATTCACCTTCGTTTTGGGAAAAATCACGCCGGATCCGTACCATCCGCGGGTATATACCCACTCTCCCCTCCCCTCTGAAAGGCATGCTGGGCGCGGGGTTTGCGAAAAGTGTCCTGCAAAATCTAGATTGCAAATAGTTTAAGGGTCAGGTCAAAATCCAGAGAGCAAAGGACTTAGGAACGGCCCGATGCGGCCTTCCGGAGTACGTCCTCTTCGGCCGTGATCGCGATTCGGAAGCGGGGGCAAGGTTGGATGTCACGGTGGGGCGGTGGAAAACATCCGAGTCGCCCGTTACTCGACCGGAATGAGATATGAACTGAGAGGGATCCTTCGACTGCGCGGCTGATTCTCTTCGAGAATCAGCCGCTTCGCTCAGGATGACAGGGGCTAGCAAAATTGACACGGCGGCTGCGCGTTCGAAACCGCCATCCGTCATAACGATCTCAAGAAGTTAAGGATGTTTTGCTGCTCCGTACTCGAAAGATGGTGAAAGCTCCGCACTACTTGATTTGCTTCTGATCCTGGAGAGGCGTGTTGGTTAATTGCATCCAACAAGTCCGAGGTTCTTCCGTCGTGCAGGAAAAACAACCTCTGACCGATACCCCACAGCGGAGCTGTTCTAAATTCGTCACCCGTAGCCATCCCTTGATTCACCCCGTCCGCCAGGTTCGTGCCCATGTGATGCAATGCAAAATCGGAGAACGGGTGATACTGGACATAACTCATACCTGTGGAGAACGATTGGGAGGTGGTTAACGTTTGAGAGTGACACAACACGCACCCAACTCTTTCAAATGATTTACGTCCAGCCTCAATATCAGCAGTGGGTGGAGCTGGAGTAGGCAGAGCAGAGAGCCGAATGGCGTCTACAAATGCATCAACGTCGGAACCGCCGGCTTGTGAATGCGAATCTTCCGGAGTGGGATTGAAGACGCATCCCTTAACCACGTTCCTCTCGTTCGGCATTACGTCATTGCTAATGCCCATCTCGACGTTATAGGCTTCCCCGGCAAAGATTGTGAGAGATTTGTTCTGGGCCTTCCAGCCAAATTTCATGATCGTTCCGTCGTTGCCACTGAGGTTAAACCTTCCTCCGATTCCTAAATCTCGCCTTTTGTCGGCGGTGCTGGCCAGGTTTGACTTCAACGCAAAATCGGGAGTGTTTTCTACCAACCCCAACCCAAACAGTGGCGTCGGAATCCGAAAGATCACGTTGTTAGCAGCCAACTGAGCCGCGAAGTCAGGCTGCTGCAGGTTACAACCCGGAGCATCGGTCCTCCCCGCGATGGAAAACAGGTTGTGCACTCCACCATCGAGTGTTCCATCGGGATTCTGGATGAATCTGGCTTCTCTTACCGGACCATTTGGCGTAATAAACGATGGAATCGTATTCGTAGCTCCCATTTCGAAAGCAGCCGCTATTTGCGGATTGGGCTGAGGAACCTGAGGACTTGAGGGACTCGGACTCGAGCCTAAAGTGGCTGGCTGGGAATGGCATGAGCCGCAACTGGTGCTATTGAATCCCGGCCCCAGCCCTCCGTTGCCTTGCGGAACGTCAGACACTGGTTCATCTTCGATGAACTGAGAAATACCGTTGGCGAATGCCGCTTGTTCGGCTGCATTCAGAGTTGGATAGTATCCAGTGGCTCCTCCGGCCGCAGCCGGACCTGATCTGGGGCCTGGATCTTTTGCTCCCTGACTGGCAAAGCTAACGGTAATCAATGCAAACGCGAGTACTAAAGCTCTCCACCGTTGCATGGGCCTGACTCCTTGAATCGGATTTGACGAATGGGATTATTTCCGCTTTACGGGTGCGGCGCGGCACGGAGCCGGGCATGCACACGTCAGGCGTTGGGGGAGTTCTTTTGTGACGCTGGCGCATGTCTCTTATCTCAGCTTGTTCGGTCAGCCCTGAGACCCAGACGAAGGGTGTCTTTGTGTTTTCGCTCGGCCAGTACTCATCGGAGCAAGTCCGGAGTCCGCCGCATTTTTCCGTCCGCAGGCTGGGAGATTCGGGAACTTGTTGCAGAGAACTTAGATTGGGCGTGGAACTTCGTCAAGAACCAGAGGTGCAACGCTCGCATGCTCGTATGGGCAGCAAATCGGCGTCTGGCGGCCCATTTGGAGGATGGCCGGTGGTACACGGGAGCAGCATGCAAGCGATGAGCCTGAGGCCCGATGCGGAGGGACGGACAATCCGAAGCTGAGAATGACGAGTTGCTGAAGCTTAGCCAGGGAATCATCCGCAGGGTCAGTGCACGAAATCAGCTAGTCGGACGAATTGATTCGGTTCGGATCAGCGGCCTGATGGCGGAAGTGAGGATTTCGACTGGCGGCCAGCAGATTACGTCGATCATTACGGGGCGGTCCGCAAGCGAAATGCAATTGAAGCCAGGGCAGACGGCGGCTGCCCTAATAAAGGCCACCGAGGTGATGATCCTCCGTGTTTAACCTGAGAAAGTACTCGGTGCTCCCCGCGCTGCTGTTTGTCGTGGTTCTTCACGTGGGATTGGTGCATTCCCAACAACTGGCTGTTCGAAATGAGAGTGGGAAGCAAGCCGTATTGACGCGTGCCGATGTTGAAGCGCTGCCGCATATCAAAGTGGCAAGCAGTGTGCGTGCTAAACTTTTCGCCTCAATCGATCCCCGGGGGATTCATGTTCCGATTCATGTTGGTGTGGATGTCTTTGTTTGCGCTGTTCACTACTGCGGTTGCGCAGAGTCCTGATATTGCCGAGCCTGGATCGGTTGAAGCGATCGCGGCGGCCACGACCGATTCGCATTTTGTCTCGCCTTGGGTCGCATACATTCCGCAATCGGATACCGTTCCGTCTCCAGAGAAATTTCTGAGGCGGATTATGGGCGCTCCGGGAGAGTTGCTGGGAACGGACAAGACCTACGCCTATGCCCGCGCATTGGCTGCAGCCAGCCCGCGGGTTCGTTTGTTTACGATTGGGCATAGCGAAGAGGGGCGCGAAATTATCATGCTGGCCATCGCGGATGAGGCTGGGATTCGCGACCTCGATAAGCTGAAAGAGGCGACTGCAGCGCTGGCGGATCCGCGGCGCACAGACCAGGCGGCTGCCGACAAATGGATCGCGACCTCGCGTCCTATTTATTACTTCAACGCGGCGCTGCATTCCGATGAGACTGGATCGACGGAGGCGATGCTGGAACTGGCCTACCGGCTGGCGGTTTCAGAGCAGCCGATGATCCGGCGGATTCGAGAGCGGGTGGTGGTGCTGATCAATCCGATTTCGAATCCTGATGGCCGCGACAAAATGGTGGATTGGTTCTACCGATACCTCAAGGGCAAGACTGACCGCAACACGTTGCCGCGGCAATCGCCGCCGTACTGGTCGAAGTACACGTTTGTCGATATCAACCGCGATACGCACCAGCAGACGCATGAGACTACGAAGGCGGTGCACCGCATGTTTCATGAGTGGCATCCGACGGTGGTGCACGATCTGCATGAGGGCTCGCCGCTGATGATGACGTGGAACGGAACTGGGCCTTACAACCCGAACATCGATCCCATTACTTATACCGAGTTTCTAGAACTCAGCTTTCACGAGGTCGAGGCCATGACGGCCATGGGCATGCCGGGAGTTTCGACGTGGAATTTTGGGGAGGCGTTCGCACATCTATATCTCGATTCCGTGGCCATGAACCACAACAGCATTGGGCGCGGCTATGAAACGTTCGGCAATGGCAGCGCGGAGACGGAGAAGCGGGCGGTGTCGGCATCTGCAGCGACGATGGAGTGGTACCGTCCGATGCCTGGGCCGCGGGAGGTCACGTGGTCGGCGCGTGACAATCTGAACTATCAGGAAACGGGCGCGCTGGCGGCGCTGGATGACACAGCGAGCCAGTCCAAAGAAATGCTGCATAATTTTTATAAGAAGGGATGGGATTCGTGGCAGAAAGGTTTGACGCAGCCGCCTTATGCGTTCTTGATTCCTCAAGATCAGGGAGATCCGGAGCGGGTGGCGCAAATGGTGGGGCGGCTGATGGGGCAGCACATCGAAGTGGCACGGGCGCAGAATTCGATTCAACTGAAGGACGGAATCTTTCCGGCGGGAACGTACGTAGTGCAACTCGATCAGCCTTACCGTAACTACGCGGTGGATTTGCTGACGCCGCAGCATTATCCGAAGGATGGAGAGCCTCCCTACGATGACGTCTCCTGGGAGCTGCCGGCAAACTATCATTTGCACGCGATTCCGACGGCCGATGCGTCGATCCGCGAGGTTGCTTTGACGCGGCTCACCGAGGCTCCGCATGTTGCTGGAGACGTGAGCGGCACGGGGCCGGTTTATTTGCTGAAGGACACGGGACAAGAATCTTTCTTGGCGGCGCGCTATCGTCTGGCGAACTTTGAGATTCAAATTGCGGAGCGTGAGTTCGAGGTTGGCGATACTAAGTTTCCTGCGGGGTCGTGGATTGTGACGGATCAACGTGGATTGCACGACGCGATTTCTTCGGCCGCTCAGGAATTGGGGCTCGACTTCACTGAGGTTTCGGTGCAGCCCGACGTGCCGCATCACCGCGCGAAGCCGCCGCGGATTGGGGTGTGGGTGCCGTGGGCCGATACCGACTCGATCGGGTGGATTCGCTACTCGCTGGATCAGCGCAAGGTTCCCTATACATATTTGCGAGATGAAGATATTCGCGCGGGGAATTTGAAGTCGCGCATCGACGTGCTGCTTTATGGGCACGTCGATCTGGAACTGGCAGAGCAGATTGAGGGTCTGCCGAAGACCTGGTCGCCCATGCCTTTCAAGAAGACAGCGCAGACGCCGAGCTTCGGAACTCCCGCGGAGTCGGAGGACATCACGGGAGGGATCGGCTACGAAGGGTTGGGACAGATTCAACACTTTATCGAGGATAGCGGGCTGATGGTGACGCTGGGGAGCGGGAGCATGCTGGCGCTGGAAGGCGGGCTGGTGCGCTTTGTGCGGCGGTCTTCGGGAGGGGTTCCGCGGAGCACAGCGGGAGGCGGTGGAGCATCGTCGGCTGCGTCGCAGCATGCGGCAACGAGAACCCCGGGAGCGCATGTGAGAGTTACGTTCGATCGCGCCGATCATCCGATTGCGTATGGATATCCTGCACACACTTACGTGTTCCGGCAGAATTTTCCGCTCTATGATGTTCCGCGGCGGTGGATGCGGATGGCTTACTGTACGACGTGCCTCGACGGCCCCGAAGACCGCAGCGGCGTGGTGATGGAGTGGGGCGACAGCGATGGGAAACCATTCGTCGTGAGCGGGCAGGCGTGGGGAGAAGAGAATCTGATTGGGCGGCCGGCGATTTTGGACATGCCTGTCGGCAAGGGACATGTTGTGTCGTTCAATTTCAATCCGATACACCGCGATTTGAATCGTGGGGATCAGCGGCTGTTGTGGAATGCGATTTTGAACTGGCAGGCGATCGTTGCGGGGCAGCCGAAGAATTCTGCGGTGGAATCGGCACCGGCGCCTGAGCCGGATGAATAGAAACTGCCCCGCGACGTTTTCCCAAGGTCTCATCAGCGGAACGCCGCAGCGTTTTCGACCGCCCATTGCTCCAACGCGATTGGCTTCCGCCCGAGAACGCGTTCGACGGTGTTCGTGACGGTCGCGAGACGTCCTTCGCGAATCGCGCGCCATAGCGAGACGTGAGCGTCGACGTCCGGTGCCGACGCACCGGTGGCCGCATAGCGCTGGCGGGCTTCCTCATCGGACATCGGTTGAAACCAGAGCCGCTTGCCAATCGCGGATCCGATCTTGTCCGTTACGTCGGCGAAGCTTAGCGCTTCCGGCTCGGTGATCGTCAGCGATTCTCCGTCATATTGACGCGTCGTCAGGGCCTTGGTTGCGACAGCGGCGATGTCGTCGGAGTGAATGAAGGCTCTCCTGCCGTTGCCGGTGGATGCGCGAACTATCCCTTCGGCTTCGATAGAGGTGGCCCACGCGAGCAAGTTCGACATGAAGCCTGTGGGTCGCACCCAAGTGAATGCTATTCCGCTCGCGCGGATCGCTGCTTCACCTTGTTCGTGCCACGCACCGATCGCTAGGCCTTGCTCCACGTCCATCGACGAAAGTTTAACGAGATGCCGCACGCCGGCGGCCTTGGCACCCTTCGCTGCTACTTCATCTCGCATGGGGATCTGAGGACCGGTATTGACGAGGAAGAACTCGTCGACTCCGGCAAGTGCTGGCTGCAGGGTCAGGGGATCCGCGGGATCACCGACAAAGACCTCGACGCGATCGCTGAAACGCGACCGCGCTTTCTCCGGGTCGCGCACAAAGACTCGCGGCCGGTCGCCATGTTTGAAGTAGTTTTTTGACCACCTTGGACCCTACGTCTCCCGTCGCCCCAGTAATGGGATATGTCATGTCGTCTCCTCAGAATGAGCAAATCCTAGTAATATGAGGTTTATTCATAAATTTAAGCAAGACTACGATGAAATATTGTCCGTGTAACTCGCATTCCTGCGTCATTTATTCTTTGGGTCTTCAAAGGGATAGGATTGTCAGTAGAATATTGCTCACATATTTTGTATGCCGTCTCAGTGACAACGCGGGGCAAGCGACGCCCGGTTCGACGGCAGCCGAAGCAGCGCCGTGCACGTCAGACAGTCGACGCGGTAGTTGAAGCGGCAGTCAGGGTGCTAAAGCGGGAGGGATCCGATGCGGTGACGACGAACCGTGTGGCCGAGGTGGCCGGCGTAAGCATCGGTTCGGTCTACCAGTACTTTCCCGATAAAAACGCGATCTTTGTAGCCTTGCACCAACGCCACATCGAGGAGATTGATCGGCTGGTCGAGACCAAGCTCCTCGAACATGCTGCATCGTCGATCGACGACCTTATCGGTGCCATGGTTGAAGCGATGATCGATGCCCACGCGAACCGACCCAGAACTTTATGAATTGCTGATGACGGAGGTTCCGCACCGGGCGGGACGAAGGATTTCGCTGTGCGCCTTCATGGCGCCTTTCGCCTGGCGATTTCAGCGGGAGCGCCCGAGCTGAGAACGCGTGGCGATCTCGACAAAGTGGTGTTCGTTGTGACGCACATGGTCGAGGCGCTTTCCCACGGAGCAGTCCTCCGTCGGCCGCCGGGCCTGTCGCTGGCAGACGCGAAGGCGGAGGTTGTGCGAGCCGTCCTAACTTATCTCCACGCATAACCCACATACAGCACGGTCTGTCATCTCGGTTCTTTGGGATGGGTGGCGTCAGGAGCGCGCGCTGGCACGAGCGCCACTAACGCGATACCGATGACGGCAAAGGCAAGTGAGTCGACCCGCAGATGGGTGCGTTCGCCCAAATCATAAAATGACTGCACCGTCATTACGCCGGCACGAGGCAAGCTCGACCATGCGGTAAAAGCGATCAGGCTGCGATTCGCGGATGGGTTCCGTGACGCGAGCAGCAGGAAGACTCCCAATGTGACGTAAATGCTGAGCATCATCTGCAGGGTCTCTTCCTCACGCAGTTGCAGCACCCAGTAAACATTGGATATGAAGAGCAACCCCACTATCACCAACACGACCTTTAGCGCTCGCATTCGAACCATGTTGTCCTCCGGTCAAGGCCTTGCACCTACAACAGCCAATCAGGGCGCACTGAGTTTCTGTAGCATCTTTACCGCGCCGCTGTTCTTTGGATTTAGCTGGAGAGATTTTTGATAGTTAGCGATGGCCAGCGGTTTGTTGCCCTCGTCCGCGTAAGCCTCTCCGAGACTGTCGTAGACGTTGCTGGATTGCGGGTAGGCTTCGACGTTGAGCTGCAGAATACGAATCGCTTCCTTGAGTTTGTTGGCGCGAATGAGTTGATAACCCAAAGCGTTGAGTTCGCCTTCGTCAAAGTTGTAGGTGGCGGGTGCGGTGGCTTTCAGGTCATGGTATTGCTTCGCGGCCGCGTCGATGCCACTGGTCGCGATGGTGGCAGAGAGAGTCTGGGAGATGGATTTACGAGGGTCGAAGGCGGCTTTTACGTCAGGTACCCACACAGCCATCGTGACGGCAAAAATTCCAGCGCCCATGACGAGAGTGAGTACAAAGAGCATGCCGGCCGTAGCCATGCGCCGCAGCGCACCGGGGCGGTCCTGCGCGCGCAGATAGATTTCAAGAACGGCAAGGGGAATAAGTATTGTGCGAAAGACATGAAAGTAAGGAACGGACCCTGAAAGGTTTGCGGATCGGAACCGAAAGGGCCCTTAAAGATGAGAAACGACAGGAAAAGTCCTATGCGGTAAAACCACGACGCGCTCACCACCATCAACAGACGCAATGCCCAGCGGCGATGAGTTTTGAAATCGCGCGCCAGCGCATAGCGCAACGCTATGCCGGCGCACAGCCAGATCAGGATGGCGTTTACGGCGCTGCCGATGTGTTGTGGCAGATCGCCAACGCTTCCCCGGATCCACTGCATATAAAGCCCCGCCAGGCTGAGGGCAACAGCGGTCAGCATGTAGACTCGTCCGTTCCAGCGGTGAAAAGCAGGAAAGCGATTCCGCACTGGCGGAACCAACTGAACCGCTCCGGCGAGCATTACAATTACGGCCGAGATAAGGTGCATGGCAACTGCGAGATTGCCTTTGGTCACTCCGGGGATGTAACCATTCGTTATCTTCCATCCGTGGAAATCCCCACGTAGCGCCGTCAGACCGTAGAATGACGCTACAGCAAAGGCGAAGACCAGTTGGCCGATGACGGCCACCCCAAACCAAAACCGCGCGGCTGCTTTCAAGGCGGTATCGGCGACGGAATTCAGTTCCAAGCGGGTGGTCATTACAGCTGTACTCATAGTCGTTCTCCTTATCAATCTCGTTTCAACGTGCAGCCAGTGCTGGTTCTGGGCCGCCCACCACCGGTGCTCTTTTCTTGTATGCATTTACGAAGCGCACTCGGACCAGCCAGAAAATCATCAGTATCAGCGGCAGAAAACTGAGCAGAAAAAGTGCGCCGGTCTTGCGTAAGAAAGCGGGGAATATTTGTTGCCGTGCCAGGAAGATGGACGCCGCCGCGATGAACAGCGCGAAGCACATGCGCCAAAGATGCCGCGCGATACGTTGCGTGCCAGAAATCCCGTTGCGCACGAACATGCGAACGTCACCGACGGAAGCAAGCAGGGCCACGGAACCGAGGAAGAAATAAGGGCCTGGGGGATAATCGTGCTTTAGCCTCGCCGGGCTAGTCGCCGCTTGGAACCCCCAGGTCACATTGAGAGCTGCGACCGCCGAAACAACCAGGAGCGCTCCCCAATCGAAAACGCCCGGTTCCCCGTCCCTTCGCCTGGCCGTCATCCATGCCGTCGCTACCAGGTAGAACGTGAGAGTGCCTCCCAAAATATTGCCCGGTTGGGATTTCATGACCGCCAGGTACACCCCACTGGCCGACAGGCACAGCATTGCTACGACAAACACGTTTCCAGCCACGCCATGCCGGCGGGAACCCTTGCGGAGAAACACTGCGACAAATCCAGACAGCATTCCCAAAGTGCCCGCGATAATGTGAAGCAGTAATATTGGCGATCGCATTCTTCCGCTCCATTAACTCGTCATTCCCCGGCGGCGCTGGCTTGCTCCCGCGGTCGTTGAGCGGACAAGGTTGAAGAACGCAGCGAGCAAAGGGAGGCTCCGGCTCACGGGCTTAGACAGGTCATAGAACAGAGCCGTCACAGCGACATAGGACGTGGTAGCGATGAGGTCGACTAGCAACGCCCACCTGCCGTGGACGAAGAGGACGAGTCCTCCCATCAGAATCGTGAGCAAATAAAAGGCAGCGGTAATTCTGGCCCTGAAGCGGGGTGAGGCTTCTGCATTCCGTTCCGTCATTACTGCTGTGCTCATAACTCTTTCCTCCTTATCCGAGTGATTGAATCAAGTGCATGCGGATCAGAGCGGGCCGCGATAACGACGCTGCCGGGCCGCAACCACTAAGAATGCCGCCGCGACCGCCAGCCCGAGCCACAGACCCGGAGTGCTCAGGAATCTCCCCGGAGTGAGGTGCGCCATCATCATCGGATCGATCGGGGAGTTACCCGGCATGGTGGAGGCCTCCGGACCGCCCGTGAAGCGGTACTGCAGGAAGGCAGCGAAATGCGAAGTATTGAATGCAAGTTTCTCGACGACGCAGATCGCGGCCGGCGGCAAGGCGGCCCATAGAAATGCCGCGCGCCGCGCCCAGCCGGAGACCAGTATCAGCCAGCCGTAGATTGGCGCATGCCAGAGGATATGCACAGTCACGAGGTGGTAAAGCAGCCCCACCGACATCGGGAACAATGCGGACTGGGTCCATAGCGTCGAGGCGCTTAGGCTGCTCCCATGCAGTACGAGCGTGCTCAGCAGCAGCATGATGAACTGGGTAACAATGGTGAGCGCGAAGGCTAACAGTGGCAGAATGACAAGCGGAACGCTCGCCTTCGACAACACGGTGGTGAGATCGGAAACCGGCAGGGACTTCCAAAACAGGATGCTGCGATCGCGGCGCTCGCCGTGCAGCGCGTCGAGACTGTAGAAAATGGCAACGATAAAGGCGGTCCCCATGATCACACCCATCGCGAAGGTGTAAGGTTCTTCGAGTACCCTACGCCGCTGAGCCAGATCGGTCACCGAGAGGGCGCGACCAATGCTGGCAATCAGGTAGCCGAACAGAGTGACGGCGGCGACGGCCAGCGGTGCGATATAGATGGAACGGTTCTCCCACAACTCGCGGCGTATAGACCAATACATGGGCCGAGTGGTCTGCATGACGGTGGGTGCGATTCCCTGCGCGTGAAGGGACTCTGCATTCGATTGAGCATTCATAGAGCTACTCCTTGTGGCGCGCCGGCCGGATTGCCCGGCTTATCTCCCCGCTTATCCCCCAACAGGGCAACAAACAAGTCGGCGATGCCGGGCGTGCGCATTTCGCCGAGCGCGGCGAGTTGCTGGCGATCGGCGCGAATGGTCTTCAGATCAAAAAGCAGGATGCTGCGGCCGAGCCCCTGGCGCTCGTGAATCGGCTTGAGGGCCCGTGCAGCGGCGAGCTGCTCGGGACGCACAGTCACTTCCAGATAGCGCGACTCGAATTCTTCCATGGTGCAATCGAGCACGATGCGACCGCGGTTGATGAACATGAGATCGGTGAGGATATGCTGGATATCTTCCACCTGGTGGGTGGTAACGACGATGGTGCGGGTGCGATCGAAGTAGTCATTCAGCAGCGAATCGTAAAACTGCTTGCGATACAGGATGTCAAGGCCGAGCGTGGGCTCGTCGAGCACCAGCAATTTCGCGTCGATGGCCATCACCAGAGCAAGGTGCAATTGGGTCACCATGCCCTTGGACAATTCCCGGATCTTGCTGGCGTGCCGGATGTCAGTCTTGGCGAGAAAACCTTCCGCCTTGGCACGATCGAATCGCGGATGCACGCCGGCGAGGTAGTCGAGCGCCTGCGAAACCAGCATCCAGCGCGGCAGGACGGCGACATCAGCGATGAAGCAGACATCGCGCATAAGTTGATCGCGCTCGGTCCAGGGATCGCGTCCGAGTACCCTCAGTTCTCCCTGATACGGCGTGAGGCCGAGAATCGCGTTGAGCGCGGTGGTCTTGCCTGCCCCGTTGGGACCGATCAGTCCGAGGATGCGGCCCTCTTCTACATGCAAATTCACGCTATCCAGCGCGACGGTTGTGCCGAAGGCCTTGCGGAGGCCCCGCGCTTCTATGACGGTCATGGCTTCTTCGTCTCCTCTGGAGTGTTCGACGACGGGCGAGTTTCGGAAGCGGCACCATCCAGCAGTTCTGCCGCTGTCAGGCCGAGCCGCTGAATGGTGGCGTGGACTCTGGGCCATTCTTCCGCAAGAAACTTCTGGCGCTCGCCCTGTAACAACAGACTGCGCGCACCCGCATTGATGAACATGCCGAGACCTCGCCTACTCTCCACCAGTTGCTCGTCGACCAATTGCTGATAGCCCTTCAGAACCGTGAGTGGATTGACCCGATATTCGGCCGCGACCGTGCGCACCGAAGGCAGTGGGTCGCCTTCTTTGAGCACGCCGTCGAGGATCATGGCGACGACGCGGTCGCGAAGCTGGCGGTAAATCGGCTGACTATCATTCCACTCACGGTCCATGATGTTTTCCAGATACCCTCGAACGATATGCTCTCCCTGTCACTTGGTGCGCTGTAAGTCCAGGCGCGCGTGGACCGGCTTGTCTCCCGGCATCAGGTACGTCCATTCCTCGGTGTGATGGTTGGCGTCGATGATGTTGAACACTGCATGTTGCATGTGTCCGTACTGCGTGCTGCCGGAAACGTCGAGAAAATCGAATTCCACCGTTTTTCCGTCCGGCGACGTCCGGGCCGCCATGCGGGGCCGATTGCCGGCGTCGCAATAATGGGTCAGGAGCAGGCGATCGCTGTCCAGGTAGAACATGGTGATCGGATGGTCGTAGCGAGTCGGATCGTCGGCCGTACCGGCTTCCTTCATTTCATGCAAAAGCGCGTTTCCTCTGGAGGTCACTCGCAGCGAGACCTGCGTGACGGCCCCGTTCCCCATCTCGGGTTGCGGCGGGGTGGTCGTCACCGGGCCCTGCCAGGAACCCGCCAGAGTTTTCAGTTTGTCGAAGGATTTTTGCGCGTCCGACTGTTGTGCGTCGGTCTGGGCAAAAGCCACGGTGGAGAGTGAGAGCAGAACAACGGGCAACATAAAACGAAGGTATTTCATGATTCATTCTCCTTGGAGAGCTCATTTCTTTTTTGCTCTCGGGCCAGCGTTCTTCGCTGGCCGTTCTCAGTTCCGAGTGGTCAGAACTAAGCTGCAATAGTGTTATAGTTAACTATAACAGTATATGTCAAGGATTTTCTTTCCGCTTACCCACTTTTCGCTATTCCGCAGAAAATGAAGGGTTTATTGGTACCAATCGAAGCAGGTACAAGATGGCTCGCGCTGCTGGGGAAGAGTCGGCACAACGCATGCCGCTAAGAATTCAATGAGGCGGGTTCGATCTTGAACACGCAGAGTCCGCCGCCACTCACCCCGTCGCGCTTGGCAGTACAGCGGAGATCTTTGAATTCGGACTCGGTGCAGGTGCGCGCGCCGGTAGCGGACCATAGATCGGTCACGACATAGTTTTTCCGCTCACCGAGGCCGATGTCCGTCAAGACAATGTTCAGCGTCAAATGTGCGTCTCGAGTTTTGTTTCGGTTGGCAACAATCACGATGGCGGCGCGATCGTCCCATCGGATATAGGGAACGGGCACTTCAATATCGGCTTCGTGTTGAACCGCCTTCAGATTCGGCGCCTGGCCTCCGGGAGACATGGCGAGGACCGCTGAATGCTGTTTCCGGATCGCCATCATTTTCTTGACATCGTTGAGCATATCCTTGTGGTCGGCCTGGCTCAGTTCATTCCAGTCGAGCATGGCGCCATATAGCCAGCGGCCTTTCCCGGCGTTGCTGCCGCCGTAGAGATCCGGCGACAAGTCAGGTAACGCATGAAAGGTCGCGTTAAATTCTTCGCCTGAAAAGAAGATCGGGATCATGGGCGAAAACAAGAACGAGTACCCGAAGACGGACCGGCTACCCTGCGCAACGTAAGGATTCTTTTCCGGAGGAAATCCTGTCCAGCCGTTGTCATGACAACTCAGTTGAATCGACGATCCCCAGGCGAGCGTGCCGATGTAGATGTCGATTCTCGGTCCAACCACCAAGGGCCCGAGGGACTCGGGGGCATCCACGAAGATCGGTCTGCTAAACCATTCTTCCGCGCGCAACTGCCACTCTTCGCCCATATCGTTGCGAACGGTGATGTTTGCGATTGGCTTGCGGGAAATGTTTTCGAGCCTTATCTGGACATCGGGAAGTCCATCTGCTTTGGCGGGCTCTTCTCCGATTCTTCGGCTGACACGATCCGCTGAGAGTCCGACGAGATGAACGCTGAGTGGACCATCGCCTTTGGTGCTTCCCTTCACAGAGTCGCAGTCTCGATACTGAATCTCAATTTCGTAGTAGCCACGTCGGCCGAATTTGCGGTCATAGAATCCAGGCAAATCATTGATCAGTACCTCATTTAGGATGCCCTCGCCGGGGGAACTGATCACGTTCTCGCGCTGCGTGAAATCGGTGACTCCTGGAATCGCGGAATTGATCTCCTCCCAGATAACGATGGGATGACCGGCTGCGGCAGTGTTTCTCCGAATGCGCTCCCACAGGTCCGGGCGATAGATGTTGACATCCAGGCGATACCCATCGACCCCGTAGACAGTGACAAACTCCGTGTATATCTTGACCCACCAGTCATCCAAATCGGTGTGCCCGCCGGTCCAGTCGAAATCCGTCATACCCCAACTGCCGCCGCGAAGCCATGCGAGATGATCTTTGATCACAGGGCTGTCTTTCATTAACCCATGCGTGATTACATCAAGAAATACCTTGATGCCGCGGCGGTGAGCCTCCTCAATCAGTTCTTTAAATTCTTCAGACGTACCGAGAGTGGGATCGAACTTATCGGGTTCGATCACGGCATATTGCGTCCAGATGTTGTAAAAGTGGTGAGGGTCACATAGGGAATAACCAGTCAGCCATAGACCGGTTATGCCTAGCGCTTGCAGATAAGTCAACTTGGAACGCAGGCTGGCGAATGTTCCACTCTCTGGACCGTTTGGAGAGCTGAATCCCTTCGTGGCGACTTCGTAGATGATGAGATCCTTCATCCATTCTGGCGCAGCCGGTTGTGCCGCATCGGGCGGCCGTTTCGACCCTGAATCCTGGCTTGCCGGTGCAATCGCCTCGGAGAATGCCGGTAGAGGGAGGGAAGGCATTAGGGCGAAGAAGGTTCCTGCCTTTAAGAATCCTCTGCGAGATAAGCGCGCAAATCGATCGTCTGTTTCGGCCACGAGCTGCTTCTCCCCTTTCATTTCTCTTGCATTGCGAAAACGCAAAGACACATTTGAGCGGAACGGTCGGTGCTCGTCCACAACTATCGCTAGAAAGCTGGCTGTCCGTCATTTACTATGGGCGACCAGTCCAGAAGTTACAAAGATAAAAGATTAAAGATGGGCGCAACCACGCAAACCAATCTGGAGAACGACGTCGGGTTTGCCGAGCGGGCGGCAGGTCCTTGCGTGTTCGTGCTGTTTGGCGCGGCTGGAGATTTGACCAAGCGCAAACTGGCGCCCGCGCTCTTCAATTTGGGGAAGGCAAAGCTGCTGCCTGACAACTTTGCGGTCATCGGCGTTTCCGTCGACGACTTGAGCCAGGAAGATTTTCGCACCCAGGTGACGAGTTTCCTGCCGGCCGGAGCTGACTCGGCGGAAGCCTTGGAGTGGTTCCGCAAGCGGCTGTTCTACGAGCGCGGAGATTTTGCCGATCAGACCACTTTTGCGAAACTGCGAGAGCGGCTCGCCGCAATCGACGCCGAGCAACATACAGAAGGCAATTATCTTTTCTATTTGGCGACTGCACCCAAGTTTTTTTCGCAGATTGTGGAGCAGTTGGGAGCAGCCGCGCTTTCCACTCAAGAGAATGGACGCTGGCGGCGGGTGGTCATTGAAAAGCCCTTCGGGCAGGATTTGGACTCGGCTCAGGTGCTGAACCGCGCTATCAAGAAGGTCCTGCAGGAAAATCAGATTTATCGCATCGATCACTATTTGGGCAAAGAGACGGTGCAGAACATCATGGTCTTTCGTTTCGATAACGCTATTTTCGAGCCCATCTGGAACCGGCGGTATATCGACCATGTGCAAATCACGAATTCCGAGACCGTGGGAGTGGAGCGGCGGGGCGGGTACTTTGACACGGCAGGAACATTGCGCGACATGGTTCCCAACCATGTGATGCAACTGCTCAGCCTGACCGCCATGGAATCGCCAGTATCTTTTCAGGCGGACGCCGTGCGCAATGAACAGGCGAAAGTTCTGCATTCGATTCAACCGTTGAGCTCAGACGAGGTGTTGCAGCGCAGTGTGCGCGGGCAATATGGCCCGGGACTGCTGGGTGAGGAAAAAGTGGCTGCCTATCGAGCGGAACCGGGAGTCTCTCCAGAATCGCGCACCGAGACGTTCGTGGCTCTGAGACTCAACATCGACAATTGGCGCTGGGCGGGAGTTCCCTTCTATTTGCGGACCGGCAAGCACCTGGCGCTGCGCCACACCGAGATCGCCATCCAGTTCAAACGCATGCCGTTCCAACTGTTTCGCAAGGCTCCCTTTCACAAGCTGCACACCAACACGCTGGTCATACAAATTCAGCCGGTGGAAGGAATTTCGCTTAGTTTTGGAGCGAAGATTCCGGGACCGTTGCTTCGGGTTGGGTCCGTGAACATGAGTTTTGAATACTCCAAGTACTTCGGAGCGGACGCTTACACCGGCTATGAGGTGTTGCTGTATGACTGCATGATCGGAGATGCAACTCTGTTCCAGCGCGCCGATATGGTCGAAGCTGGTTGGAGCGTGGTAGATCCGATATTGGACGTGTGGAAAGCGCTGCCGCCACGCAAGTTTCCGAATTATGCATCCGGCAGCTGGGGGCCAGCGGAGGCCGATCAACTGCTGCAGCAGGACGGCCGCCAGTGGAGGAGGATCGAACCATGATTCCTGTTGAGCAATGATTCTCGCCGGCGAGATCGGCGCAACGCGCACCCGGCTGGCCGCTTTCGAAACCGAAGGCCACCGGCTGCAATGCGTTGTGGAAAAAACTTACCCCAGCCAGCAGCACGACGGCTTATCCGGCATTCTGGCTGACTTCATTAAGACCGAAGGCATTCCCGTCCACAGCGCATGCCTCGGCGTTGCCGGACCAGTGCGGGCGGGACGAAGTAAAATTTCCAACCTGCCCTGGGTCATCGATGCCCTGGAAGTGGCCAAGCAACTCCGACTGAATTCGGTGGGGCTGCTCAACGACCTTGAAGCTTACGCCTATGGCATCGATGGCCTAGACTCAAAAGACTTCATTTCATTGAGCGCGGGCGCGGAAGAGGCGGAAGGCAACCGGGCCGTTATCTCGGCCAAAACCGGACTGGGGATGGCGGGGCTTTACTGGGACGGATTCCGTCATCATCCTTTTGCGTGCGAAGGCGGACACGCCGACTTCGCGCCCAGGAGCGATGTGCAGATGGAATTGATGGCGTACTTGCAGAAGAAGTATGGCCGCATCAGCTGTGAGCGAATTCTCTCCGGGCCCGGGATCAGGAACATTTACGACTTTCTGCGAGATGCGCACAAGGCCGAGGAACCAGAGTGGTTGCAAACGGAGTTGCGCACTGCGCCCGATCCTCCGGCTCTGATCTCGCGAACGGCATTGGAGGGTAAAGCCGCGATTTGCGATCAGACTTTGTCGATTTTCGTCAGCGTTTTCGGTGCCCAGACTGGCAACTGCGCGCTGAATTTCATGTCTACGGGAGGAATTTTTATCGGCGGCAGTATCGCGGCGAAGATCGTGCCCAAGATGAAGGACCCCGTGTTCATGGAGGCTTTTCTGGACAAAGGGCGCATGGAAACCATCCTGAAGGACATGCCAGTCAAGATCGTGGCGAATGACGACTGCGGCATGATCGGGGCGGCGCGTTGGACGCTCGTCCAGAAAGCATTTCGCACTGCGAGTTGAGTTATGGAATCACAAACGACCGAAGCTGTTGAGCTAGTCGGAAACTAAATTCCAACTGCCGGCTTGCGGGCATGCGGTCGCTTCCCCGAAATCCAGCCAAATATTCCTTGCAATTTTCCTCTTGACAGAAAGAACAGTGTGCAGTAACGTAACACTGTTAACTGAACACCGTTAAGTACATAACCGGCGTTATGGGCTGCGAGATATGACTGTTAAGGAGAGACGCGAGCGAGAGAAGTCCGAGACCAGGGACAAGATCCTGGACGCGGCGCGAGAGCTATTCGTCGCCGAGGGCTACGAAGGTGTGTCCATGCGGCGGGTGGCGGAGAAAATCGAGTACTCGCCCACCGCCATCTACGTCTACTTCGCCGACAAGCAGCAATTATTCCACGAGCTGTGCCAGCAGGATTATGCCCGCCTGGCGGAGGTCATGCAGAGTTCGGAGACGTCGCCCGATCCCATCGAACGGCTCAGGCAGATCGGAAGAACCTACACCGAGTTTGGCGTGCGCTATCCGAATCATTACAAGTTCATGTTCATGACTCCGCATCCGCCGCACGAACCGGACGAGGAAGACCGCGAGGTCATGGGCAATCCGGAGGTAGACGCCTACGCATTTTTGAAGTGGGCGGTGCAGCAGGCGATCGACGCGGGCCGCTTGCGCGAAGAGCTTCAGGATGCGGAGCTGATTTCGCAGACACTCTGGGCTTCGGTGCACGGCGTGATTGCGCTGCACATTGCCAAGTGCTCCGATCCGTGGGTGGACTGGCGTCCGCTGCAGCAGCGCGCCGAGATGATGCTGGACATAACGATGCGGGGAATGGTGCGCAATCCGGACAAGGTGAAATAACCATGCCTCCTCTGGCACAAAGAAACCTGTTTCACGACAAGGTCCGGCTCGCGGTCACGCTGACGGGAATCGCGTTCGCCGTGGTTTTGATCGTAGTGGAGTTGGGATTGTTTGTCGGGTTCACGGTGACCACCTCTGGGCTGATCGATCACTCCGGCGCGGATTTGTGGATTACGTCAAAGAATGTGCCTTACGTGGAACAGGGCGTCGCTTTCAGCGAGCGGAAACTGAATCAGGTTCGAGCGGTGCCGGGCGTCGCTGACGCGCAGAAACTTATCGCGCACTGGACGCAATGGAAGCGGCACGACGGTGGCGAAGACTCGGTACAGATTGTCGGGTTCAACGTGGACGACCCGCTGGAACAGCCGTGGAACCTGGTTGAAGGAAGCGTCGAGGACTTGAAGTCCCCGGACGCGATCATCCTCGACGAACTCTATAAGAAAAAACTCGGCGTGACGCGGGTGGGTGAGGTTTTTGAAATCAACGGCCATCGCGCTCGGGTGGTGGGATTCACGCGCGGCATTCGTTCGTTCACGACTTCTCCTTACGTTTTCACGACCTTCAAGAATGCTCAGACCTATACCGGATTGAGGGAAGACCAAACCTATTTCATCCTGGCAAAGTTGGCACCGGGAGCGAATCTTGAACAGCTGCGGGGGGAGCTTCTCGATCGCGTCAAGGATGTCGAGGTGTTTACGACACCGGAATTCAGCCACATGACGCGTTTCTACTGGATGTTTACGACCGGCGCGGGCGTGGCTGTACTGATCGCGGCGGTGCTGGGACTGGTGGTCGGATTCGTAGTTGTGGCCCAGACCATCTATGCCACGACCATGGATCACATACGGGAGTTCGGAACGTTGAAGGCGATGGGCGCGCCTAACAGTTACGTTTACAAGGTAATCATGAAGCAGGCCGCCATCAGCGCGGTGATCGGCTACGTCCTGGGGATGATCGTCAGCGTGTTCGTGGTGCGCGCCAGTCAGGAAGGCGGCGCCGCTATTCTGATGCCCATGCCGATGGCGGTGGGAATGTTTTTTCTGACGCTGGCGATGTGCATTGGAGCGGCGCTGGTTTCGATCAACAAGGTGACGCGGATCGATCCGGCCATGGTGTTTAAGGGATAGGTCCGTGAGAAGGCGAGAAACAGCGGATGCCTCGCTTCGTTCGGAATGACAAGGCTGTAGCTGTAGCTGTAGGAGGCGCGCATGATGCAACCTGCAATCGAAGTTCGCCAGCTGACGAAGACCTATGCGGAGGGCAACACGGGAACACTTGCCCTGCGCGGAGTTGACCTCGATGTTCATCCCGGCGAGCTTCTCATGCTGATGGGGCCATCGGGTAGCGGCAAGACTACGCTGCTTTCGATCATGGGATGCATCCTCAGGGCGAGTTCGGGAAGTGTGCGGATTGCGGGTCGAGACATTACTCAGCTGACGGAAAAGCAGTTGCCAGGCATCCGCCTCGAGCACATCGGATTCGTGTTTCAGGGATTCAATCTGTTCCCCACATTGAGCGCGGGCGAGAACGTGGAACTGATGCTCGACCTGAAAGGGGTGACGGCGAAATCCGCAAAGAAGCGCGCGGCGGAATTGCTGGATCAGGTTGGCCTGGCCGACAAGTACGGAAGCTTTCCCGCGGATTTAAGCGGAGGCCAAAAGCAGCGAATCGCGATTGCGCGAGCGTTGGCGGGAGAGCCCGAAATCATTCTCGCCGATGAGCCCACCGCGGCGCTGGATTCTCACACGGGAAAGACCGTGATGGAAATGATGAGCGAACTGGCGCATAAGCGCGGCCGCGCGGTGGTGATTGTCACACACGATTCGCGTGTGCTGACTTTCGCCGACCGCATCGTGAAGATCGAAGACGGAGCGATTGCCGGGCCTGAGACGCTGCGCCGGGAGCCGGTTCCGGCGGGAATGCTGACGCACACTTTTTCGCAACCAACCGTGAACATAGCCTGAGAAGGCGCAACCGAATTTATGGAGTAGTTGTCATGGCAAACATTTCTGCTGGAAGCTTCGCGAAGAACAGAACCGCGATCCTCATTGGCGTAGCTGCATTCTTGCTAACGGTTTCTTTGGTGTTCGCATCGCGGCGTGCTCATGAAAACGCAACAGCCAGTGCGGCAACGGCCAAGCCCGGCCCAACCCTGATCGCCGGGCCGGGTCGAGTAGAACCGTACTCGGAAGATATCAAGATCGGCTCGGAGCTGAGCGGCCGGTTGAAATCTGTTTTCGTCGAGGAGGGAGACGCGATCCACCGCGGCCAAGTCCTCGCCGAACTGGAGAATGCCGACTACCTCGCGCAGGTCGAGTCGGCAAGGGCAAGCGTGGTAGCCAAAGAAGCGGCCTTGCGCAAGGTCATCAACGGCGCACGCCGCCAGGAGCGCGATGAAGCTTGGTCTTCGGTGGACGAGGCCAAGGCGGTGAGGGAGAACGCACAATCCGAGTCGCACCGCCGGCAGGAACTTTTTGCCGCGGGAGTGGTTTCACGCGAAGAATTGGATCGCTACGCCAGCGAGGCCGATGTAGCCAAGGCGAAATATGAATCCGCGGTTCAACAACACTCGCTGGTCGACGATCACGCCCGCGAGGAAGACCGCTCTCTGGCGGAAGCCGAGTTGCAGCTGGCAAAAGCGCAGCTCGACGAAGCACAGGCGCGCTACGAGAAGACTCTCATCCGCTCGCCCATCGATGGCAGCGTACTGCGTAAGCATCATCGCAGCGGAGAGAGCGTTTCTAATTCTTCTACTGTCCCTGATCCCGTCTTGACCATTGGCGACCGGAAGACGCTGCGCGTGCGCGTCGATGTGGATGAAACCGATGTCAGCAAGGTGCACGTCGGACAAAAGGCCTACGTCACTGCCGACGCTTACGGAAAGCAGAAATTCTGGGGACGCGTGGTGCGCGTGGGCCAGCAACTGGGTCCCAAGAACGTCCGCACCGACGAGCCGACGGAAAAAGTGGATACCAAGATTCTCGAGACGCTGGTCGAACTCGAACCCGATACACAACTGCCGGATGGCCTCCGCGTGGACGCGTTCATCGTCCCAGACAGCGGCGAAGTTGCACAGGCTCGGTTCTAAATTTCTGTCATTGTCTATGGCGCTTCGATCAGCTCCATTTTGCCGTCGCGGGTGCGGTGCAGGATCATCACTTTGCCTTTGGGATCGCGGAAGACGAAGACGTCGCGGTCGCGGAAGTGGGCTTCCTTGATGGCTTCCTCGAGGGTCATGGGGCGCATGGAGACGGCTTCGTCGGAACGAACCAGGTGAACCTCAGTGGTTCTGGCTACGGGAGGATAGCGGTGCACGGCGACCGGGACCGCCGTCTTCTCGGTTAAGCCAACTTTGGTATGGACATCGGCTCCGTCCCCTTGCGGAGAGTGGCCATTCCACTTCTTCACTTCTTCGCTCTTGCGGGCGGAGCGCTTCTTCGATTGCCATTTGGTTTTGTACTTCACAGCCTGCTTCTCGAGGTGGTCGAGAGCTCCGCTCACGGCGATCATCATATCTTTGGCTTGCGCCACGCCGACGAGCGGGCCATTGCGCGGGTTGATGGTGATTTCGGCTTTATGACGGTGTTTTTCAACGGCTAGGATGGCTTTGGCTTCGAAGCGGTCGCCCAAGATTTTGCGGATTTTTCCGAGGCCGGTTTCAACTTCGTTGCGGATGGCGGGAGTTACTTCGTAGTGTCTTCCGGTGTATTCCACGTTCATGAGCGCCCCTCCTTAGATTCTTAATCGAGGAAAATCGGCACTACATTTAAGGCAGCGAGCCAAACGCGCGATTATTGGCCCGCAGGAAACGCGGGCCGTCGCGCGGCTCGCCCAGATTCTTCAGGCCGCAAAAGCGGCGGCTTCAGGATGACAATCTGATTCTTTACTTTCTACTCGTGCATTGCTTCTATGCTTCATTATCTTCCTTCTCGCACTCGGCGCTGATGAGTGCTCGGGATGCGCATGTCCTCACGGTACTTCGCGACGGTGCGGCGAGTGACTTGAATGCCTTGCGACTGCAGGATGCGCGTGAGCTGCTCGTCGGTCAGCGGACGGGCGGGATCTTCTTCGTCGATCAATTTCTTGACGCGGCGTTTGAGGATGAGCAGCGAGGTGTTTCCGCCCTCGGGTCCCTGCACACTTTCGCTGAAGAAGTAGCGCAGCTCGAAGACGCCTTGCGGCGTGTGGGCATATTTGCTGGCCACGGCGCGACTGACGGTGGAAGGATGCACGCCGATTTCTTCGGCGACCTCCTTGATCATCATGGGTTTCAGGTGGTCGATGCCTTTTTCCAGGAAATCCTGCTGGCGCGCAACGATGCAGTAGCAGACTTTCGTGATGGTTTGCTTGCGCTGCTCGATGTTCTTAATGAGCTGGATGGCACTCTTGTAGCGCTCCTTCACGTAGTCGCGGGTATTCTTGTCGTTGGTGTCGCGGGTGACCAGTTTCTTGTAAGCGGGGTTGAGGCGAAGCTGTGGTAGGTCATCGTCGTTCATTAAGACAAGCCATTCGTCACCGTGTTTGACGAAGGCGACATCGGGCTCGATCAGGCGCGCCGTAACTTTGTTGTATTGCAGGCCGGGGCGGGGATCGAGAGTGCGAATGTAGTCGAGGGCGTGCTGTACGGCCTCATAAGGGCGGCCAATGGCCTTGGCGATTTCTTTATGCTGTTTGTTTTGCACGCCGCGGAGATGCTGGTCGACGATTGCTACGGCGTCCTGCAAAACCTGCGCGGTGCCGTTGCCGTTTTTCTCTCCGTTTTTGTGGAGCGCGAGCTGTTGCTGGTGGTAGCGCAACTGGCGGAGCAGACATTCGCGCAGATCGCGGCAGCCTACGCCGGGAGGATCGAGTTGGCGAACCACTTCCAGCGCCTCGTGAAGATCTTCTACCGTGAAACGGGCGGTCTGCGGACGTGGCGTGGGCGGCGCGACCGGGGCCAGTGCGGGCACGGAAGCGACAGCCGCGGCTCCGTTTCCGTTGGATGAGCCGAAAGAAGTTTCTGGCGGGGCGGTTGCGGGCAGACCGTACCGACCGGTGTCAGAGTTCCGGTGGGCCGCACCTGAGGGCGCGTTCGCGGCACTGGAGTCCGAGAAGACGGATTCATCCAGATCGTCGAAAGCAGCCGACGCATCAGCATGTTCGGCGGCAGATGCCGGTTCCTGAGCTGTGGCTTCGTCCAGGCCCAGAGCTTGCGCCTCGCTGACGATGTTTCTGGCGGCCTCGGCATCGGCTTCCGGGCTGGCCGGCGGCGCCACGCCTAACATTTCGTCGTCGCTGGCGATGAGATAACCGTCTTCGTTGAGATTGCCGATAATCTGCTCGGCGGCTTCCCGAACTTCGGGCCGCAGGCTCAATGCGCCGATTTGCCAGGCGAGGTGGTCGGTCAGAGTTGTCGGCTTGGAGAGAAAATTTTCGAACGATGGGCGCTCGATTTCTTCCATCTCGCCGCGGGTGCGATAACCGGGATCAAGATAATCCTGGAAGAAAGATCCGAAGTCGATTTCCTCGAAGGGATCCTTCTTTTCGACAGCGGTGATGGGATTCTCATCGGTGGAAGTCTTGGTGGTGGCGCGGTCGAGGTCTTCCTCTTTTCGTCCTACTTCGTCGATCAACGGGACAGATTCTTCGAGCTCTTCGAGGACAGGGTTCTCAACCATCTCGCTGTTGATCATGTCCTTGAGCTCGAGCTTGTTGAGCGCGAGGACGGAGACCATTTGCACCAGGCCCGGAGTGAGGATCTGGCGTTGGGACAACTTGACGCTTAGTTTGTGCTGAAGTAAGACCATGTTTCAAAGTTTCAAGGTTCCAGAGTTTCAAGGTTCAGACTGTGCGACTCTGAAACCTCGAAACTTTGAAACTTCACACCAAAGAGAAGCTCTCTCCCAAATACACTTTTCTGACTTCCGGATCGCTGGCCAGTTGTTCGGGCTGGCCGTGCCGGAAGATTCTGCCGTCGTCGATGATGTAGGCGCGATCGGTCACCGTAAGCGTCTCGCGCACGTTGTGATCGGTGATCAACACTCCGATGCCGCTAGCCCGCAGGCTGCTGATAATTTTTTGCAAGTCGAGAACGGCGATGGGGTCGATCCCGGAAAAAGGTTCGTCAAGCAGGATGAAGGTTGGATTGATACACAGGCAGCGGGCGATTTCCACCCGCCGACGCTCGCCGCCGGAAAGAGCATATCCCCGATTCTGCCGTATGTGCTCAAGCCCAAGTTCATCGATAAATTTCTCCATCTTCTCGCGGCGCTCGTGCCAGGACATCGGCTGCGCCTCTAACACCGCGAGGATGTTTTCCTCAACCGTGAGTTTGCGAAAAACCGAAGCTTCTTGCGGGAGATAACTGACGCCATACTGGCGCGCCCGCAGGTACATGGGAACGTCAGTGATGTCCTGACCGTCGTACAGCACGCGGCCAGTATCAGGGGTGATCAGGCCAACGATGGCGTAAAAAGTTGTCGTCTTCCCTGCACCGTTAGGGCCTAACAAACCAACAACTTCGCCCTGCTCGACGCGCAGGCTGACACCGTTTACCACGCGACGGCCACGATACGATTTGCCTATTTCATCCGTGGCCAAAGTACGCATTTATCGTGCCACTCGCGTTTGTGTTACCACAGGAGTACTTGCTTCGCCCTCTACGAGCACCCTATCATCGGCCCTAAAGAAAGTCAACGAAACCCCGGTAATCTTGCCACGTTCGGCATCAAAAATGCTAGGCGGTCCGCCGGTGAGTACAAATTTGTCGTCGGAGGCGGTGTAAACGAGGGTCTGGCCGTGGGCGCTGCGGGCGGGTTGCTGAATGACAACATGGCCTTCAGCCACCATCCGATCCAGCCGACTTGGACTGCTAAGCGATTTATTATTATAGTCTTGGCTTCGAGCCACGAAGTACACGTCCATGTCATCAGCCGAAGCTTGAAAGCCGTTGCCCCGGGCCGTCACGCCTCCACTGTAGTGGGCACGGCGGTCAGCATCGGCATAGGTGAGCCGGGCTGAAGTTATGGTGACGGGACTGGCCGCCCCGAGGTTTTCATCAGACTTGTTCGCTTTATGTTCTCCTTTTCCAGAGGCTTTCTTCGGCCTGGACTCTTCCGGCTGGGCTTCATTCGGCTGCGTCAGTTTCTCCTGGACGAGCACGGTCGAGACCGGGTGGGCCGAAGTACCTTGGGCGACCAGGGAACGTTGTTCACGGTCAAACTGAATGGAGGGGGCCTCGATGATGTTTGAGTCCTGCCAGAGGCGGGCGCTTCCCTCGTAGAGGGCAACAGCGGGAGAGTTGTGCGCGGTCATGGTCGTTGCCGTGACGTGGATCGGAGAAGAAGAGGCCAGCAGGGCACCGTTGGGTTGCTCTTTCAGATCGCTGTACGTGCCTTTCACGTTTCCGTCGGCGAAGGCGTCGTCCGTTATGCGATTGATGCGAATGGTATTGGCGGTGGTCATCATGCCGCCGTCGGAAACACGTGGGCTGCCGGTGAGCAGCAGAATGCGATCGGCGGGAGTGTAGAGAGCTTTGTTGGCCCAGGCCTGAGTGCGCTTTTCCAATGGCTGGCCGTCGGTGTAAATGACCGTTCCCTGCTGAATGATGGATGCAATTCCGCCCTGCGGGAGAAAAGTGGCATCGAGCATTTGACTAGTGCTGACGCGGTCGGGCTGGCCGGGGGCCACGCTCACGATCCTGGCATCAGGCGCGCCGTGCATTGAGGTTAAACGGCTGGCGCCTTCGGGAGTCGGGGAGAATTTTGCGTCGAAGCGGCCCGCGGTGATGACAGTGCGTGGGGGCCGGGTACCGGTTGTGCTTTCGGGTTGCGCCGGCGAAATTGTGATTTGCGCGGCGCCAGAAGTCTGGGCGCGGTCGAGCCGGCGTCCATCGGCGACGAAGAAATCGATGGCGGGCACGGTCAAATCGAAATCCTGTCGCTCAGAGGCATCTCCCGACGGGCTGCTGCTGACGGCATGCTGCGCCAGATGGACCCCGTCGGCGGCATGCACTTTCTGGAGTTCATTCTGACCGTGGAACATTTGCCCTCGAAAATCCAGAATCACATGGCCGGCATCGCCTTGCATGGGTTGCGATCCTTGACGCTCGACGTGGACGTTGCCGGTCAGCGTGGACGTGCGCAGCAGGTTTTGCTTACCCGTGAGCAGCAGCTCGGCCTGATCGGCGCGAGCACGCAGCGGATCAGGATCTTTGATTGTGGACTCCGCGTTCACGTTGCCCCTGGCCAAAACGCGCTGCACCTCGTTCTCCGGTCCCAGAAAGAATGTGGCTTGATCGGATTGCACGGTTCCGGTATCCCGCTTCATAAGTGCGTGGTCTAGCACAATTTCCCGCGGCTCGCGGGTGATCGTGCCATGCGCGGCAAAAATGCTGGCCGCATCCTGTCCACTTAAGGTGACGTGAATCTGTGAGGCCAGCGTGAGGGTCGCGCTCTTGGCCGAATATCGCACACCTACGGCCCAACCGGTGGCTTGGGGAGTGCGGAAATCAACGCGTGCGTCGGTGGAAGCATCGCCGCTATCGCGGTTGAAGACCAGGTCGCTGGTCTCGAGATGGATGGGATTCTTGAGTTCTTTCGGAGTCGTCTGGTCAGGTGCGGTCACACCGCTGGGGTTCGCTTCCAGATCGATCTGCACTTCGCCTCGCGCGGTAACGTCGCCGGATTTCGGGTCGAAAGTGAAATCGTCGCCATAGATCTGATCGAAGCGGGAGGTGTCACGGCCATAAAGGATGATGCTGACATCGTGCAGTTCAGCACGGCCATTGAGCTTGAATTCTTTAACGTTCTTGGCGCGGATGGTAAAGATCGTGCGGCCGCCTTCGGATTTTGAAAACTGGAATCCGCTGGCAGTTTGCTTGATGTCGTAGGAGATTTTTCCGGGAAATGCTTTGAGGACACTGTGCTGGCGCAGACGAGCATAAAGATACATCCCCGCAACCACCGCGCTGAACAGCACGGCGATGACAGCCAGCCAGCGTCGCAGGCGGTAGACCGGGAGCGGCATTGAGTTCAGTGTAATGCAAGCCGCAGGTGATCAAGGCGAGTGGTAAAAGAAGCTGGACCGGTCCCCTCTCATCTACACTTGGGTGAAGATGAATTCGGAAACGCCGCCCCTTCTGGACTTGCAGCACATCCGCGTGAAGCGTGGGCAGAAAATCGCGCTCGATGACTTCAGCCTGCGCATCCGCGCCGATGAACACATCGCGATCCTCGGACCCAACGGATGCGGCAAGTCAACGCTGATCAAGACGATCACGCGCGAGTGTTATCCGTTGGTACAGGAAAATTCGTCGATGGCGATCCTGGGGCAGGAACGCTGGGACGTATTCAAATTGCGCACCCTGCTAGGCATCGTCTCGAATGACCTGATGCTCTCCTGTACAGGAGATGCCAGCGGACGCGATGTCGTGCTGTCGGGATTTCTCAGCAGCATCAGGATCTTCCCGCACCATATCGTCGATCCGCAGCACCGGGAACTGGCTGATGCCGCTCTGGCGCAGCTGAAGGTCTCTCATCTGGCAGACCGGCCCGTTTGTGAGATGTCTTCCGGAGAAGCGCGGCGCGTGCTGATCGCGCGGGCTCTGGTGCACAATCCGCGGGCATTGTTGTTCGACGAGCCGTGCAACTCTCTGGACCTCGCGGCCCAGCAAAGTGTGCGGCAAACCATGCGCGCGCTGGCCAACTCGGGAATTGGAATTGTGCTGGTGACGCACGAACTGGGCGACATTATTCCGGAGATCGAGCGTGTGGTGCTGATGAGCCGGGGACATATTGTGTCCGATGGTCGCAAGGATGAAATTCTGCAGAGTGAGCGGCTGGCGAAGGTGTTTGGAGTTCCCATCGACATAGCCCGTCGCGACGGTTACTACCAGATGTGGTGAGGGCTGGACTTACTTATCCGCGCTGAGGGATGGAGTAAGTCAGATCCGTCTTTGTATCTTCCGAGATTTTCTTTTCACTCCTGAAATCGCGCAGAGTGAGTTCAAGGCCACCGAAATCGGGATGGTCATTGTGGCCGATGGTGAAGGCGATGTCGACGGCATCGCCGGCTAAGAGTGGGGATTGCTGCAGGCGGTCGGCCATGTTCCAGCCGAGGGCGTCGAAAACAGTTCTCAGTTGCCGGTTCTCAGTTCTCAGTTCCTGAACAGCCTCCGCCTTTTCGCTGCGGCGAATTGCGGCGCCGTCGGGATGACAGCGTGGCGTCGTCACGATCGCGATCGCGGAGAGTTCTTGCGGAGCGGATTCTCTTTCTCCTGCTTTCAGTTTCAGCTTGATGTGTTTGTCCTTCAGGATTTTGGGCGGAGCGAGTAACTGGACGTTGCGGGCAGTGAATGCTGGCTCGTGATTTCCCGTTCCGTAGGGTTCTAATAGGCTCAACATCTGAAAGAGTGCGGGAGTGACTTCACTCAGATCCAGCTCGGCTTCGACAACGAGGACGGGATCGAAATCGGCGGCGGTCAGCCGCAAGCGGGCGAAGGCATCGAGCTCGGCTCGCAGTTGAGGAACGTTCGCCGAGGGCATGGCGAAGCCGCAGGCGTGGGAGTGTCCACCGTAGCGGGTGAAAAGACGGCTGCTGGATTCGACGGCTTCGAGGAGATGAAACGGGCGAATCGATCGGCCGGACCCGAAGGCTTCTTCGCCCTTGCTGGAGATGACGATCGCGGGACGGTGGTAGCGCTCGACGATGCGGGTGGCGGCGATGCCGATGACGCCGCGGTGCCAGCCTTCGCCATCGACCACGATGCAGTAGGCCTCGCAGAGCGCGGGATCACTGGCGATGCGTTCTTCGATTGACAGCAAGATGCGACGCTCTTCTTCCTGACGCTCGGCATTGAGACGATCGAGTTTCCCGGCCAGCAGCCGGGCGCGATCGGGATCTTTCACGCTGAACAGTTCGATCACGTCGCGGGCAACATCCATGCGTCCGGCGGCGTTGATGCGCGGGGCGATGCGGAAGGCAACTTCAGTGGAGTTCGGCGGACGCTTGCTGGAAACCTGCGCGACCTCGAGCAGAGCCTTCAGGCCGGGATTCACGGCGCGGCGCAGAGCGTCGAGGCCAAGGCTGGCGAAGACGCGGTTCTCGCCGGTGAGGGGGACGGCGTCGGCGATGGTGGCGATGGCAACAACTTTCATGAAGGAGAGCAGCAGGCGGGTCTGATCTTTTTCGGGCAAGCGGCGCTGCATCAATCCCTGTGCGACTTTGAAGGCAACGCCGGCGCCGCAAAGATGCTTATAGGGATATTCGCATCCCGCTTGATTGGGATTGACCACCGCCTGCGCTTTGGGAACGCCGTCCGGGCCGGGCAGGTGGTGGTCGGTGACGATGAGGTCGACGCCGAGGCGGTGCGCGGTTTCGGCGGGAGCAAAAGCGCGGATGCCCATGTCGACGCTGATGATGAGGCGAATGCCGGCGGAGGCGGCGCGCTCGATGACGTCGTCGCGCATGTCGTAGCCTTCGCGGATGCGGTGCGGGACGTGGAAGTCGGCAGTGCCACCGCAGAGTTCGATGGCAGTTTTCAGGATGATGACGGCCATCGCGCCGTCAACGTCGTAGTCGCCGTAGATCAGGATGGGATCTTTGCGTTCGATGGCCGCGTCGAGGCGGTCGACGGCGAAGCGGAGGCCGGTCATCTGTTCGGGCAAGTGAAGGTGATCAAGAGAAGGGGTGAGAAAGCGCGCGGCAGAATCGGCGTCAATCAAGCCGCGGCGAATGAGCAGGCGCGCCAGAGTTCGAGAAGCGGTGGCGCGTTGTGAGGCCTGTAGATTGCTACGGTTGAAGGGGAGTTGAGGGAGCTCGCAGAGGCCTGCGGCCAGAGTCTGCACCTGCGCCGGATCTGCAGCAGCCAGTTCCCAGCGCACGGCTAGTTCTCGTCGTCCTGGTCCGGTTCGTCGATAGGAATGCCGCCGAAGTCTTCTGACATCTCCAGCAGATGCTGGTAGCGCTCATACCAATCGGTGCTGACTTCGCAGAGTAACATCGATCCCTCATAGGCCCATCCGAGCTGCAGGAATCCGACTTTGCCGGTGTGGGCGCGCAGCCAGCGCGCATCCTCGATGTCGTCGCCATCGGACAATTCGGAGTGAGAAAGGCGTTGCACCAGCTCGTCCAATTCCTCGCGCTCCAGCTTCCAGGAATGCATGGTGAGAAATGGAGCACCGGCTTTCTTGGCGAGTTCGACGAAATCCTTCCAGGCATCGGGATTGTCCCCGGTCTCCCACATGATGCACTGCACTTCCTCATAGTCCACATAGCCGTGAAAGCGGCTCATGCCGTGGCCTTCGATGAAGGCAATCATGTCGTCTTTAATGATGGTTAGGTCGTCTGGGGTGGGTGACATGGTAATTCTGCTTACGACTGCATTGTATTCTGTTTGGAGGGGAGGGTGCCAGCGGAGCGGCCCAGCTGTGTAGATGCTCCAAGATAATGTCACCCCATAACTGCAACGAGACTTTGTCACTCTCTAAGGATGGTGACGATGAGTCAGAAAGAGTTCCAACGAGTGAAAGTGATAGAGAATGCAGCAGGCG
>Ga0182015_10000267_pt1 | contig 75235 bp, 67 predicted proteins | sample 712P3MmetaG_FD_120478 | JGI IMG/M metagenome (GOLD analysis project Ga0182015, IMG submission 120478) | Permafrost microbial communities from Stordalen Mire, Sweden - 712P3M metaG | ecosystem: Environmental > Terrestrial > Soil > Wetlands > Permafrost | place: Sweden: Stordalen | collected...
CTGGCCGTGGACGCCGCGCATGTCGCCAAGGACGCCTGGGGCCGCACCAGCCCCGCCGAACGCTCGAACCGGCTCAACCGCATCGCCCAGGTGATGGAAGACAACCTGCCGCTACTGGCGGCGGCCGAGACGTGGGACAACGGCAAGCCGATCCGCGAGACCACGGCGGCCGACCTGCCGCTGGCGGTCGATCACCTGCGCTACTTCGCCGGGGCGATCCGCGCCCAGGAAGGCGGAATCTCCCAGATCGACGACGACACGGTCGCCTACCACTTCCATGAGCCGCTGGGCGTCGTCGGTCAGATCATCCCGTGGAATTTTCCGCTGCTGATGGCCGCCTGGAAACTGGCGCCCGCCATCGTCGCCGGAAATTGCGTGGTAATCAAACCGGCGTCCAACACCCCTCTAAGCCTGCTCGTGCTGATGGGTCTGATCGGCGATTTGTTACCACCCGGCGTGCTCAACGTCGTTACTGGCCCCGGCGGCGAGATCGGTAAAGCCCTGGCCAGCAATCCGCGCATCGCGAAAATCGGATTCACCGGCGAAACCACCACCGGACGTCTGATCATGCAGTACGCGTCTGAGCCCATCATTCCGCAAACTCTGGAGTTGGGTGGCAAGTCTCCCAACATCTTCTTCGCCGACGTAATGGATGCCGACGACGAATACTTCGATAAGGCTCTCGAGGGCTTTGCTCTATTCGCCTTCAACAAAGGCGAAGTGTGCACTTGCCCATCTCGCGCCCTGATTCAGGAGTCCATCTTCGACAAGTTCCTGGAACGTGCGGTTGCCCGCGTAGGCAAGATCAAAGTTGGCAATCCGCTCGATTCTTCAACAATGATGGGGGCACAGGCTTCTCGCGATCAGCTCGAGAAGATTTTGGAGTACATCAAAATCGGCAAGGGCGAAGGAGCACGTTGCGAAATCGGTGGCGAACAAGCTCATCTCGGCGGCGATCTGGAAAATGGCTACTACCTCAAACCGACCGTGTTCAGTGGCCACAACAAGATGCGCATCTTCCAGGAAGAAATCTTTGGTCCCGTGCTTTCCGTGACTAAGTTCAAGAACCTCGAAGACGCCATCGCGATTGGCAATGACACCGTCTACGGTTTGGGGGCAGGCGTCTGGTCGCGCAATGCCACCAACGCATACCGCGTGGGCCGGGAAATTAAGGCGGGCCGCGTTTGGACAAACTGCTATCACCTGTATCCCGCGCACGCCGCATTCGGCGGATATAAACAGTCGGGCTTCGGCCGCGAAACCCACAAGATGATCCTTGACCACTACCAACAGACCAAGAACCTGCTGGTAAGTTACAGCCCGAAGGCGTTGGGATTCTTTTAAACGACCTTGAGGGAAATGCGTCATAGGGCGAGTGCACTGCACTCGCCCTGCATTTTTATGCGGTTCGAAGGCTAGCTTGGATGATCACAAACCGGAAAGCCAGTTGGAAAAGAACCCCAACTACCCGCAGAAACAGCAACTTCAGGAGTACGTCAGCAAGGCGAAGCAGCACGCAAAAGGCTAATTTCAGTGGCTGCTTAGACTGGCTGGCCTCAACATAAGCCTTGACTTGTGGGCAGAACCTTGCAATAACTATCCAGTCCACTTGGACCAGTTTGGGGGTGTCGTTACCGTTGGCAGAAGTAAGATTGCAAGAAGGCGAGTCCCTTGAAAATGCATTGCGCCGCTTCAAGCGCAAGGTGCAGCAAGAGGACATTATCAAGGAGGTTAAACGCCACTCCTTTTATCTGAAACCCGGCGAAAAAAAACGCGTGAAGGAAGCTTTGGCGCGCAAGCGTAGCCGGAAAAAAGCTCGGAAAGAACAAGACTGATCGAAATCAGGCCGCTCTCCCGTGGTGGGCGGCCTCTTCCCTTTTTTGTAGCGCAGTCCCCAGTCTGGGATTTGCGTAATCACGGGAACTCCGCAGTTTTTGGGCAACAGCAGTAAATCCATGCCCAGTCAGGGCGTGGCGGGCCGAACCCAGGGGCAGTTCAATTGAGGGGGATGAAGCGAAAATCCTGCGCACTCGTGCGCCCGGGAGAAGTTCCACGTTCCTGGCGAATGAGTGCTGCGGGAAAGCTGAAGGAGCACCCTCAATGCAATTTCAAGACAAGATGTTGAAGTGCATCGACTGCGGAGCGGACTTTGTTTTTACCTCCGGGGAACAGATGTTTTTCCACGATAAGCAGTTCAGGAACGAGCCCAAGCGGTGCAAAACCTGCAAGACAAAGCGGGCTGCGAATTTTGGAACAAGCGGAGGCGGGCAACGCGGTTCGTCGAGAACCCAGACCCGCGCCGTCTGTTCGCAGTGCGGAAAACAGACCACGGTTCCGTTCAGGCCAACGCAGGGACGACCCGTGCTTTGCCGCGACTGCTTTGAGCAGAAGCGGCCAGCCGTATCGGCCTGAGCCAACGCCGTTTAAAGCAAGCGGCAAATCGGTACGGACATACCAGCGTGGCGCTCAACCTCGAATTATCGGTCTATCCTGCCTGCAACCTTAGGCAGTGGGCGTCGGTGCGCGAGGAGTGCTGCGGAACATTATCTCCCATCTAACCCGCGTGTTCATCCCCCCGTTTTACCAAGCGGAAAACTCGGTTTTATTACTCCAGCGGCTACAGCCTTACTGAATTCGATGCACTTAATGCAGCGCTGGAACAGTCTGTAGAAACCCTCTCTACATCGGAGTTTTGAAGGGCACGGTTTTCCAGCCGTGCCGAAAGTCTTTAGAGAAACGAAGCAAGGCGCGGCTCAAAGCCTCGCCCCTCCAAGGCTTCGGTCGGCAATTTCGGTTCTTCCGGCAGGCGGTGCAAGTGCGATTCCACGCAAAACGCGAGTTTTTTCTGCAAGTCTGCCGGTATTCGTTCTTTGGGCAAGCATTACGTCGAACCCTGAATATCGGAGAGATACGGGGTTAATATTACAAGTGGATTAAGTGAAAGGAAACGTGGCAACTTTTTACGTTGAAAATTTTGGGTGCAGGGCTACGCAAGCGGACGGCGCCGCTATCGAGCGTCAGTTCGAAGATCGTGGCCTGACCCGGGCGTCCGCCCCTGCAGACTCGGAAATCGTTGTGCTGAATACTTGCACCGTGACTGCGGCGGCGGATCAGGATGCGCGGGCGGCAATCCGGCGGATCCGTCGCGAGAATCCCGACTGCCAGATTGTGGTCACGGGATGCTACGCGCAGCGTGCACCGGAAGAAGTCGCGTCCCTTCCGGGGGTGAGTCGTGTAATTGGCAATTCTCACAAAAGCCGGTTGGCGGAGATTGTATTTGCTTCGCCTCGGGCTGACGCCGTCCCAAGCAATTCCTCAAATTCCGGCTTTGTTCCTTTGTCTAGCTTGAAGTCCGAATCGCCAGGCGAGATTTTCGTCTCTGATATTTTTGCGCACACCGAATTGCTGGCCGCACCGGTGTTCGATGGGCCGGGGTCAAACAACGATCGCACCCGGCCCAATCTCAAGGTGCAAGATGGCTGCGACAATCGCTGCTCTTTTTGCGTTATTCCCTATGTACGCGGCCAGAGCCGGTCCTTGCCAATGAGCCAAATCGTTGAGCAGATAAGTGCGCTGGTAAACTCTGGCTTCCGGGAGGTCGTAATCTCGGGAATCAATCTCGGCCGTTGGGGACGCGACTTGGACGCGCCTTTACGATTCGAGGAGATAGTCCAACAAATTCTGAACCAAACTGATTTGCAAAAACTGCGCATCTCTTCAGTTGAACCGATGGACTGGAGCGATGAATTGATTCGCATAATGGCTGCATCTTCGCGCATCGCCAAGCATGCTCATGTGCCACTGCAATCAGGCAGCGACCGGGTGCTGCGCGGTATGCACCGCAAGTATCGTCCCTGGCATTATCGCGAGAAGATCGAGAAAATTCACGCCGCGATGCCGACGGCAGCGATTGGCGCCGATGTGATGGTCGGATTTCCCGCCGAAAGCGACGCCGATTTTGAACAAACTCGCGGGCTGATCGAGGAGCTACCTCTTACGCACTTGCATGTGTTCACCTATTCCTCGCGGCCTGGAACTCCGGCGGCGTCCATGCGAGAGCAAGTTCCAGTGCAAATTGCTCGCGAACGAAACCGGATCCTGCGTAATCTGGCTACAGAGAAAAAACTTGCCTTCATGGGAACTTTCGTGGGAACAACGGTGGATGCGATCACATTGAATGTGTTTGATGGAAGCTCCACCGAAGCGCTGACCGACAATTATCTAAAGCTGCGTCTTGAGGGACGACTTGAAGCAAATCAATGGCTGAAAGCGCATGTCCAACGAGTCGAAGCGGGCGCGCTAATAGCGGTAAAGCAAGCCGCATAGCTTTCCTTGTGAGACGTAATTAATTACGTCTCTACACCAACGAGGCCTACGGTTGGGGCAGGTCGTAGCAGTCTATTTCCGGCATCGGGAAGTCTTTACGATTGTCCGTCATTAAAGTGCACCGTCGCTCGATGGCAATGGCGGCGACGATAGTGTCCGCCAGAGTCAGGGTGCGTCCCTTTCTGGCGTATTTGTTCTTGAGAGTTCCGGCCAGGCGCGCTGCAGCAATCGTCAATTCATAGCAATCAAGAGCGTCGAGGAAGGCTTCTGTTTGGGCTTCTTCTTCCGGGCGCATACCGGCGTATAACTCGGCCACATTAAGGGTTGTGGTGGCCAAAGTATTGCCGGCGTGCGCCAGGTGGGCAAGTAATTCACGGCGCCCGTGGCGCAACCGGAGCACGTCGATCAGAACCGAGGTGTCCAGCAATAAGGGCATTAATGTTTGGACGGAGTTTGCGTGCGGTGACTTTGGGTTCGTGTCCGCTTTTGTGGTTGGTGCGGAGAGGTGCCGCGAACTTCGCTTTGCGTACGTAGCCGCTGCACCCAGGCGGACGCATCGTCGGCCAGTTCAGGATGATCCTTATCCTTCCACACGGGTTTCTTACTTTCTAGAAAATGTAGCAGCTTTTGCCGTCGAACCTCCTGGCGCGCTGTTTCCACCAAGAAAGAACTACGCCCTCGAGGGCCTACCAGGGAATCGATTTCTCGAAGTAGATCTTCAGGCAGCAGAACGTGGGCGCGTTTGGTACTCATATGTGCATTCAAAGTGTGCCTTATAGATGTGCTTTTGTCAACACACCCTGGGCATTGTAGTCAGTAATTGACTCGCCCGGATTTCTCGCCCTGCTCGTCACGCCGCAGGGCCTCGCAATGTCCCAATCGCCCCTCAAAGATCTGTCTCCGGGATTTCGCGGGGCGTCCCGGTCATCTTTCGAAACGTGCTACCCTCTTTACTTGGCCATCGTCTAACTTCATTTCCGCTGCGCTCCGTCGCAGCACCGGAGCTCTATTTATGAGATCCACTTTCAGTCTGTTGCAGACTCTCGCACGCCTCACAGCCTGTGTTTTCCTATCTCTCGCTGCACTAATTTCCTTTGCGCAGGACACCTCCAGCCAAAATAACCACGGCATCGTTGTCGCAAACATGGACCCCTCGGTCAAGCCGGGTGACGATTTTTACCACTACGCCAATGGGGGATGGGTTAAACGTACCGAGATTCCCCCCGATCGCGGAAGAATTGGCGTGTTCAGCAAGCTCAACGACTTGAGTAATGAGCGTACCAAAGGCTTGATAGAGGACGCAGTCAAGGCCAACGCGCCGGCCGGTTCAAACACGCGGAAGATTGCTGATCTCTACACTTCTTACATGGATGAAGCCGGCATCGAAGCAAGAGGTCTTACTCCGCTTCGTCCCCATCTCGAAGCCATAGCTGCCATCAAGGATAAACATGAACTAGCGCGGGCATTAGGCGAAACCCTTCGTGCGGATGTCGACGCGCTCAACAACACAAATTTTCACACCCGCAATCTTTTTGGACTCTGGGTCGCCCCCGGCTTCAACGACTCTGATCACTACACCGCTTATTTAATGCAAGGCGGACTGGAAATGCCCGATCGCGAGTATTACCTTTCGGACACCGACCGCATGCGCGCAGTACGCAGCAAGTACCAGTCGCACGTAGCAGCCATGCTCAAGCTCGCCGGATTTGACGACGTCGAAGCCCGCGCTCAGGGCATCGTCGAACTGGAACATGCGATCGCAGAAAAGCACCTGAGCCTGGCGGAGAACGAAGACATTCAGAAAGCCAACAACCCCTGGAAGCAGGCTGACTTTCCTGCCCAAGCTCCCGGTTTGGACTGGGCGGAATATTTTCGTGCCGCCGGTCTTAGCGACGAATCAACCTTCATCGTCTGGCAGCCCGGCGCATTCGTTGGCGAATCGGCTCTGGTCGCCTCTACTCCGCTTGCGACCTGGAAAAACTGGCTGGCGTTCCACCTGATTGAGGCCTATGCGGCGGTTCTGCCGAAGGCGCTTGCCGAAGAACACTTCGCATTCTTTGGCAAAATTCTTATGGGCACGCCAGAACAGCGGCCGCGCTGGCAGCGCGGCGTCGAACAGGTAAATACTTTGCTGGGCGATGCCGTTGGACAAATCTACGCACAGCGCTACTTCTCGCCTGAAGCCAAGGCCCAGGCGGACGCCATGGTTGCAAACATTATCGCCGCTTTCCGCAATCGCATTGACGCTCTCGCCTGGATGAACCCTGCGACCAAAGCTGAAGCTCAGGCAAAGCTCACCACGCTGTATGTGGGAATCGGCTACCCGGAAAAGTGGCACGATTACTCCGCGATCGAAATCAAGCCGAATGACATGTTCGGTAATCTTTGGCGGGGACGGTTGTTTGATTATCACCATGACGTCGCTCGTCTCGGCCATTCCGTCGATCGCAAAGAGTGGTCCATGCATCCGCAGACGGTCAATGCGGTTAACTTGCCACTACAAAATGCCATCAGCTTTCCTGCCGCGATTCTGCAACCGCCCTTCTTCGACCCGGAGGCGCCGGCAGCAGTGAACTACGGCGCGATCGGCTCAATTATGGGCCACGAAATTAGTCATACCTTCGACACTGAAGGCAGCGCGTTCGACTCCAAAGGCCGAGTACGCGATTGGTGGACACCCGCCGACTTCGCTCATTTCAAAGCCGCCACCGCGAGACTCGCAGCGCAATATGATTCCTACAAACCTTTTCCTGATCTCTCGGTAAATGGCAAACAAACGCTGGGTGAAAACATCGCTGACAACGGCGGCATCACTGCCTCGTACGACGCCTACCGCGCCTCGCTTGCCGGCAAGCCCGCTCCCGTGCAGGATGGTTTTTCCGGCGATCAGCAATTCTTCCTTGCTTTCGGACAGAATTACGCGTCCAAATCACGGGAAGACACCCTGCGGCAACAGGTCATGACTGACCCGCACGCTCCCGCTGAATTCCGCGCGGCCGAGGTCCGCAATGTCGACGCCTGGTATCCAGCATTCAACGTGCAATCGGGAGAAAAGCTGTATCTTGCTCCGCCGGACCGGGTGCAGATCTGGTAACAAAACCCAGTCGCCGGAGCCGCCGGACACCGACTAAATTAAGCGAAAATGTCCAACAGGTTTGCGGGAGGATGGAGCAGCCGGATTCCACGGTGGCTAGGCGAGATCTCTTTTGAGGAATGGGAGGGCATAACTGTGCCGACGATTGCGGTGCTGTTATGCCGATTCTGCCCCTGTAAGGGCACAAGCTGCCGCGAATGCGCAAGCTGCGATTTTGCAGACCGAGGCGGAATTCGCGATTCTTCTAATTCCGCGATCAGATCTGCAAGCATGCTCGAGCCACCAGCACTCATGCGCATGAATTCCATCGAAATGCCTGAACGCCCGCGAATCGCTCGTACGTGAGCCAGGGCACGGAAGGACCACGAATTAACTTCTACCTGGATTTCCGTGCTAACTCCGAGATCGAGGAGCGGAACGGTTTCAGGGCATTCGACGCAGCATCCGCCCAGACCGAGGTCGCGCAGCCTAGCGGTTAGCCGAGATTCGTATAAGGGAAGGCAAGAGATTCTTGCGAGTCCGCCGCAGTAATATCGGGGCAAGCGGCGGCGATCGTTGCTTGAATTGAGCGGGTCGTGTGGTGTTGGCTGCGCAGACATCTATGCTCTCGATGGTATACCGGTCCGGATGCCCGACCAATGGCTCAGCAGTAATGAAGTTTTCAGAACTGAGGTAACTTCTCTTCGCCTAGTAAAGCTAAGGCTCTTTCACGCCAAGCAGTTCGGCCATTTCCTCATATAGGAAGCCTTCGCCGGGACGGTATGGTTGTATCCATTCTCCGTCGATGACGAATTGCGGGATCGCACGTTTGCCGGTCTGCTTGACCACCTCATCTGCGGCTCCTGGCGTGTTTTCAATATCGACTTCCTCGAAAGAAATGCTGTGCCGCTGCAGAAAGCGTTTAGCCTCGCGGCAGTCTGGGCAAAAGAAGCTGGTATAGACAGTAACTTTCATCGTTACATCTAGATGCTGGCTTCAGGCCGAAGGTCGCAGGGTTCCGTTGGCGCGTCCCGGACGAGGGTCCGGAGCCGTATGGCACTGATAATCAAGCTATTCTCGCACTCTCTGACTCGCCGCGAGACACACATAGGCCCGGACGCCCTCGTCCGGGTAGCCGAGCAAAAGTCGGCAGGATTCAAAGGCAGGCAGGTTTTGCCCAATGAGATCAAACAGGGGGGACTTTTGCCTGCAATGCGCCAGCGGTCACATTCTTTTCTAAATAGATTCTCAAGAGGCAGTAAATTGCAAGCTGGGCCGAACAGGCGTGAACGCCCGTGCCTGCACAATGACGCGGGGGTAAGCGCCAAGACATTTGCACAAAAGGCCGTGGTATGCGGGCTTTGGCTGTGAGTTTGCTTCGAGGAAAACCAGACAGGCCGGCAGGCAAAATAAAGTTCCAAACGCGAATGCCGACTTACTCCACAAGGAGAAACCAGCGGCATTGCCTTGCCGCCTGAAGCAAAAGGAGAAATCTGTATGTCAGTTTCCGGTATTTCCAGCAGCAGCCTTTTCGAACTTCTAGGGGCGGAAACCACGGGCCAGAGCCAGAAGCAGCAATTGCAACAAGAAATTCAACAACTGGGGAAAGACTTGTCAGCAGGAAATCTTTCCGCCGCCCAAGCCGATTTTGCGACCTTGCAGAAAGACGCGCCGCAAGCCAGCGCGGCAGCGCCGCAAAGCAACAATCCCATTGCGCAAGCCTTTCAAAAGCTGGCGCAGGATCTGCAATCGGGAAATCTCTCAGCGGCACAGCAGGACTTTTCCACCGTGCAACAAGATGTGCAAGCTCAGGTCAGCGGCGGAGGACACCACCATCACAGCCATGGACAGAGCTCAAGCACCGCGGAACAAAGTCCCCTGGCGCAGTTGTTCGCTGAATTAGGCCAGGCGCTGCAATCCGGCAACTTGTCGGCAGCGCAGCAGGCTTACTCCACGCTGCAGCAGGATTTCCAATCGGGATCAACCAGCGTCACCAGTCCGGGGACTTCGTCGGCCGCAGGCAGCGTGCAAACCGTCGCTTAGCTGCGGCTCTTTCACTAGTGGCACCGCACGCCGGTTCGTACCGGCGTGCGGGTTCACAGCATGCGTCGCGCTTCTCGTCGCTACACCCGCTGCAGTTCATGCAGCGTTCGCTCGTTTACTACGTTGCCGGTGTTAAGCGTGGAAGCGGGTTCAAAGAGCACCACCCAGCATTCCTCCTCCGCTACCGGACGATGCTCCACTCCCCGTGGAACCACGATGAACTCACCTTCCTCCAGCCAGACGTGACGGTCGCGGAACTCCATCCGGAAGCGCCCTTTAGCCACCAGGAACATTTCGTCTTCGTTGTCGTGATGATGCCAAACGAACTCGCCGGTAAACTTACCAAGTTTCACCATCTGGCCATTCAGTTCCGCCGCGATGTGCGGTTTCCATGATTCCTTAATCTTCGCAAACTTCTTTGCAATGTTTACTTTTTCCATAGCGCTCCCTCAGAGGAATTTTAGTTCTGTCACTGCGGTATAGGTACATGGTTATAAATGCGCGGACCCGAGTGGCTTCACGCTGGCCCCATTCCGCATTCCTCATAGACTCCGATAACAACTCGCCGTCTCGGCAAAATAAATTTTAGTTGATTCTGAGTGAGGGTTTTGTTCAAAAGTTATGGCTTTAGAAAGTGAAGGAATTATGTGACCCTTCCGAGCCGTGGGCTCGAAACCGAAGGTCCGCACTACATCCGAGAACCTGCGGAAGGTGAAGGACCAGGTCGGCTCCGGTCGGACAACGCTGGTTGCAACCAAACAACTGGGCGTCGGGTTTTCTCCAGACTGCAGACAAATACTTTGGCCCCTCCGGAGTGCTCCCGTGGGGCCGTTCTTGTTGGGTACTCTTGCCCGAGCAATGGATCGTGCATAACATTTTGGCCATCGATAGGACGCTCGTATTTTTCCTGCTTCCTTTTTCCCTCCTGACAATCAAAACCAAACATCCAATTCTTCGCTGGAGGATTTCATGCAGGAAACGCCGGAGCAATACATAAAGCGCATTCTCGGCTTTGTCGAGGGCAAAGATCCTTTGCGAGTGCAGCGGGAGACTCCGAAGAAGCTGCAAACGCTGATCAAACCGCTGAGTAAGAAGCAACTCACGCAACGGCCGGAGCCGGGGAAGTGGTCAGTCGGTGAGATTCTAGCCCATCTGGCCGATGCGGAACTGGTGGGTGGCTGGCGCATGCGGCTCATCCTGGGCAGCAATGGCGTTTCCCTGCAGCCCTTTGACCAGGATGTCTGGGCCGAAACGTTTGCCTATGCGCGCCGTGATCCGGCCGCTTCGCTCGAGACTTTCCGCGTGCTGCGAGAAAGCAATCTCGCCATGCTCAAAGCTCTGCCGAAGAACCTGTGGGAAAATTATGGCATGCATCAGGAGCGTGGCAAGGAGACCATCAGCCATATCGTCCGCATGTTCGCGGGACACGACCTGAACCATTTGGGGCAGATAGAGAAAATCAGAAAAGGCGGCAGCAAGCGCGCAGCTTGATCTGTGCGCAGCTCGAACCTAGGGCGAGCGCGGGTTCCCAAAAGGAAGTTGCCCGCCGGGCGGGTCGCTCAATCGGCGAGATAGACGCTGGCCCTGCGAAACCCTCCCCGAGGCCTATTTTTTGGGAACCTGCCGGAGCCGTTGACCGTACATAACAGTGTGGATAACATTTTGTATTGGCGGATAACGAACTTCCGGAAGCCCCGTCTAACCGATTAACAACGTCGCAAGGAGCGGTTATGGTTTTTGAGAAAGCAGCGTACTGGATGGCGGTGGGCGTGCTCGCCCTGCTGGCAAGCAACAATCTGGCGAGCCGTCACAGGCTCAACTTGGGTTCGCTTCCCAACCGCTCACTAGCTGCCGTCGAGCAGGTTGCCGCTGACGCTACCCGGCTTCTGGGATCGGCGGAAGTGATGCTTGCCCAGGGCGGCACTCGCTTCGCCCATTCGCAGACCATGCTGGCTGGCTTCCAGACTCGCCTGGCTTCGGTTCAAAGCAGGATCGCGCAACGTGAAGCCACACTGGCCCTGGTTCAAGCTCAGCGCGCGAGGATGGTCGCAATGCAACAACTCCGTGGCACCGCGCTCTGTTCGCGATAAAAGAACTGATTTCGTCTGTCCCGCTACGCAGGCTGCGGTTGCTGATGCGATGTGTAAGTGTTGAGGAACGCCAGAACCAACTGCCACGCATGTGCAGCGGCAACCGGGTTGTAACTAGGGCGCGCGTCACAGAAGAACCCGTGATCGGCGTCCGAAATTTCGACGTTTGTATATTTCTTTCCCGCCGTGCCTAATGCCTGAGTCACCGCCTGCACTTGCTCCGGACCGATGCGCTTGTCTTTCCCACCCCAAAACAGCAGCACCGGGGCAGTCAATTCGCCGATGCGATTCAGCAGACCGGGATTATTCGCGTTGGGGGCAATGCCGCCTCCGTAGAACGAAACCGCGCAAGCCACTGGCACGGTTAGCGATGTCAGAATCGCAGCGCGTCCTCCCATACAGAAGCCGACTGCAGCGACAGGAAAATCGCCGCTTCCGCCGTTCGCGGTGAGCCATGAGTATGTAGACCGCAGGTCCGCAGCCATTCCTTCAACAGTGAGCGCTTTCATGTGGGCCATCACAGAGGGAAAATCATCGTAGCGGCCTTCAAAGCCCGGCGCGGTGCGATGGTACAACTCTGGCGCGATCGCGAGAAATCCTTGCCGCGCAAATCGCTCGGTCACATCGCGAATGTGAGCGTTCACTCCAAAGGCTTCCTGGCAAACGATCACGCCTCGCGTAGCCGGATCCGCCGGATGCGCGACGTAACCCCGCATTGATGTTCCATCTCCTACCTGCAGCGTTACGTATTCGGTTTTGAGATCCATTCGTCCGCCGCCTCCCTTCTAGCAGCAGGCCTCAGGCAAATTTTACAATGGGCGTTTAGGGTTTTAAGGGCGGGGCTTCAGCCTCACCGTCATTAACGACCCTCGCTACTTGTGGCACGGCTGGAAGCCGTGCCATTTCACGGTTCCTACCGAGCTTTGCTCGTCCGGCCGGACGAGGCGTCCGGGGCTACGTGGCTTGCTCACAGTTTTCTTAGTAACTTCTTGAGCACACGTACACCTTTGTCCACATGTTTCTGCTGAAGCAGAAATGGAGGAAGAAATCGCAAAACCGTGTCCTGAGTGCTGTTAAACAGGACTCCCTCGGCGAGTGCTTGTTCGACGATGGGTCGGGCGGGAATGTCAAGCTGCAAACCCTGAATCAGGCCGCGGCCGCGGACTTCGCGAGCCACTGAATACCGTTCAGTGAGACCTTTTAGTTCTTGCTGCAGATAGGCGCCAACGCTGGCAACGTTCTCCAATAATTTTTCTTCCTCAACTATGGCGAGATACTCGAGCGCTACACGGGACGCTAGTGGACCTCCGCCGAATGTCGTTCCATGTTGCCCCACGGAAATCGCCGAGCCAAATTCCTCCTTCGCCAGAAAAGCTCCGAGCGGAATCCCCGCGGCGATGGGCTTAGCGATGGCAACGATATCCGGGGTGACGCCGAAACTTTGAAAAGCAAAAATGTTTCCGGTGCGGCCCAGCCCGCACTGAATTTCGTCAAATATCAAAGCGGCACGATGACGGTCTGCAAGAGTGCGGCACTCTTGCAGAAATTCCCGCGAACACTCGTGTATTCCGCCCTCTCCGAAAATGGGTTCGAGCACAATCGCGCAAGTATTGTCGTTGACTGCGGCTCGCAAGGCTTCGGCGTCGTTGCGAAGAACAAACTTCACATCATCGAGCAGCGGTTCAAACCCTTTGCGGTATTTGTCCTGCCCGGTAACGGACATGGATCCAAAGCTGCGTCCGTGATACGAGCCTTCAAGCGCCACCAGTTGGCTCTTCTCCGCACCTCCCACGCGATGTCCGGCAAGCCGCGCGAGTTTGATTGACCCTTCAATCGCCTCGGTGCCGCTGTTCGAGAAGAATGCGCGCTGTAAACCAGAAAGGGTGCAGAGCCTTTCGGCGAGCAGTCCCTGAAATTCGTTGTAATACAGATTCGAAAGGTGAATGGCTCGCCCTACTTGCTCGCGAATGACCTTCACGATACGCGGGTGAGCATGCCCGAGAGCGTTCACTCCGAGCCCGGCGACGAAGTCCAGGTATTTCTTCCCGTCGACGTCAAAGAGAAACACTCCCTTGCCCCGCTCGATCACTACGGGGTAGCGGTTATACGTCTGCAGCAGGAACTGTTTCTCGCGCTGGATTATTTCATCGGTCAAAGACATGGGACGTTTTCACGAGGTGCCTCGCACAGAACGGAATCTTCGCCAGGCACTTTACGCAGAATCACGGCGTAATTTCGTAGATCACTCCATTGTTCCCGTTGCCTCCCGTAAATGTTGCACCGTAAAGGTTGCCGGAAGCGTCTTGAGTCAGGCTTCCGGTAGGCAGCGCTCCGTCAGTTCCTCCGGTAAAGCGGTAGAGCACGGAATATTTGCCACTATTGTTGACTCCATATACGACGCCGCAACCAAACGTACAATTTGAGTTCACGTTTCCACCGTAGAAGGTCGCGCCGTAGAAGTTGCCGGCCGCATCGAGAAGCCCGCCGGACGGCTCTTCCCCGCTATTGACTGTCTTCCCGAAAGCGTGGAGGGTGCTTTCTTTGTTCACGTCCACAGCGAAAATAACGCCGCACCCGGACGAAGAGATGGCACATTTAGTATTGTTGCCGCCAAACTGGGTTACGCCATAAAACACCCCACTGGCATTTTGCAGCAAGCGCCATCGTGGCGAGATGCCATCCGCACCACCGGGGAATGTGTACAGGGTCGTAAACTTGCCGGTTGTATCCAGTTTGAACAAAGTTCCCTCGTTGCCCTGTTTGTAACTGCCGCCGGTTGCGCCATAAATGTTGCCCGCCTGGTCGCTGATTAAATCCTGCGGAAACGCTCCATCGGCCTGTCCGGTAAACCGGTGCAACACCGTCTCCTTGCCAGATTGCGTAACTTTAAAAAGCACGCCGCAGCCCAGGCTGCCGTCGCAGCCGGAGACGCCGCCAAAACTGGCCGAGCCGTAGAGGTCGCCATTGACCATGACTAAACCCAACTCCGGCTGTCCTTCATTCTGAGAGCCGTCTTTACCGCCTTTGAAGTTATGTAATACTTTCAGCGCTCCGCTCTTCGCCAGTTTGTAGACAGTTCCACAACTGCATGTTGGATCACCGCCTAGCGATGTAATCCCATAAAGATTGTCGGCAGCGTCGCTAATTACGCGGCCGATCGGGATTCCTCCGTCGGCGCCTCCGGTGAAGGTGTACAGGATCGTCTCCTTGCCCTTGGAATCAAGCTTAAACACTACTCCCCGGTTAGACGAGCCTCCAAATTGGCTTGTACCGTAAAAGTTCCCTGCCGAATCGCGGAGAAGATCCCCATTGGGGGAGCTTCCGTCTGAAAAATTGAAAGAGTAAAAGACCTTGAAAGTTTGAGCGGCAGAACTGACTGCAAACAGCAATGCCAATAGTAGAATCGGGAGTGTTCGTCTCATGATGCTCCTTCGAAGCAGGCGACAGTATATACCTTATAAAATCTCTTGTATGTCGCGCTCAAGCACGCAAATATCGACGCAAGTGCGGAATGTGGCGTGCGGCAAAACGCTTCGAGTAGAATGAAGTGTATCGTTTAAACTCCGCGGCCTGAGCCGCTTGAACGAGGAAACCTTTTGGCCACGACCGTAATCTCTGGCATGCAGACTCCTGCGCAACTTCCCAATCACAAGGTGAAAATCAAGAAGCCGGGACAGCGGGCTTGCAATGAGAAGAACGAGAAAGGCAAGTTCTGCGGCGGACATCTCAAGCGCTGGTTCTACTCGACCGACGTCTTGGAGCAAGCTTGCGGCGACGCCGAAAAAGCGTGGGGTCGTGACGCTGAAGTGTATCGCTGCGAGCATTGCAAAACACTTTATTTGCCTAGCTCTGAGGACGCGGGTGGGTTGAACGTCGCGGGCTCCGGGCGGATTTCGATCTTCGGATTGACGGTCCCACCGAAAAATAAGTAGGTGCAGGTCGAAGGCGTTAACCACAGAGGGCGACGAAGCTTCACAAGTAAGCGCTCTGGGCTGCTGCTTCAATGATTCTCTGTGGTCCTTCGCGCCCTTTGTGGTTTAGTGCTTTTTGGATGTTCTAGACAAATGAAATCTTCCGATCTGATCTACGACTGGAACCGAATTCATCCCGCATCGCTGCGCCCATTGGGTCAGGTGTTGCTCAACGATGAAACGCTACGCGACGGCTTGCAGTCGCCTTCGGTTCGCGATCCTTCGATACAGGAAAAAATCGCAATCCTTCATTTGATGGAAACTCTGGGCATTAACTCGCTCGACCTGGGATTACCGGGAGCGGGGCCGCGGGCGGTCGAACACGTCGAGGCCTTGGCCCGCGAAATCGTCGATCACAAAATGAGGATTCGAGCCAACTGCGCAGCTCGAACTCATCAGAACGATATTCGTCCGATCGCAGAAATTGTCCAGCGCACTGGACTGAAGATCGAAGCGGCGACATTCATTGGATCCAGCCCCATTCGTCGTTTTACGGAAAATTGGAGCGACGAGTTTTTGCTGCAGACCACCGAAAGCGCCGTGAAATACGCAGTGTCGCTGGGGCTGGATGTGATGTATGTCACCGAGGACACGACGCGCTGCGATCCCGCGATGATAAAACGGCTCTATTCCGCGGCCATTAATTGTGGTGCGCGAGCCATCGTCGTCTGCGACACCGCTGGTCACGCCACCCCGATGGGGACGTTTGCGCTTGTGCAATTCGTAATCAAAGAAGTAGTGAAGCCATCGGGCGAAAACATTCGCGTGGATTGGCACGGCCATTGCGACCGCGGACTAGCAATCGCCAACTCGATGGCCGCGCTGGTGGCGGGCGCGGAATGCGTGCACGCTACCGCGCTTGGAATCGGCGAACGAGTTGGCAACACGCAGATGGATCAGATGCTGTTGAACCTCAAGCTCATGGGCATTCCACCGTGGGCGGATCAGGATGTTACCAGGCTGAAAGAATATTGCGTCGCGGTATCGCGCGCTACCGGCGTGCCGATTCCCGCCAATTATCCGGTGGTTGGCGAAGATGCGTTTCGCACGGCTACCGGAGTGCACGCCGCCGCCGTCATCAAGGCGTATAAGAAAAACGATATTGAACTCGCGAATACGGTCTATTCGGGAGTACCGTCTCATGTATTCGGCCTGGAACAGATAATCGATATCGGTCCCATGAGTGGAAAGTCGAATGTCCTGTTCTGGCTGGACCGGCGCGGTATTCCAACGTCCGATGATGTGGTCGAGCGCATCTACCGGCGCGCCAAAGCTTCCGATCATACGCTCAGCGAGTCGGAGATTCTGGAATGCGTGGAGCGCGCGGAAGCCCACTAAGGTCGCGTAAGAGCAGCCAAACAAGCTCCGTCGGCACTTGCAGCAAGCGCGAATGATTTACACTGACCCGTTCCCTCACGGAGGAAGCTCATGCGCAGTTTTATCTGTTCGGCTGCAGTCGTGTTATTAATTGTCCCCGCTCTAATTTTTCACGCCTTGGCTGAGGGCAAGCATCCTTTCACTTTCGAAGACATGATGTCGCTGAAGCGGATTAACGAGCCCATCGTTTCTCCCGACGGAAAATGGGTGTTGTTCAGCGCGGTTGACATGAACCTTGAAGCGAACACCAAGACGCCGCATGTGTGGGTTGTGCCGACGACTGGCGGCGAACCGCGCGAGATCATCTCTGGTCAGGATGCGGACCGGCCGCGCTGGGCGCCCGATGGCAGCCGATTCTTGTTTCTCTCAACCAAGGAAGGTGGTTCACAAATCTGGATTGCTGATTTCGATGCGGCCAAGGGTTCTGTAACTGGCACGCACAAGCTGACCTCGATTGCCACCGAAACCGATGGCCCGCTTTGGTCGCCAGATGGGAAAAACATTCTTTTTATTTCCGACGTTTATCCTGATTGTGCTGATGAAGCCTGCAACGCGAAACGAGTAGAGGAGGCTGAAAAGTCGAAAGTCAAGGCGCTGATTTTTACTCACCTGCTTTACCGCCACTGGAACGCTTATGACAAGGGCAAGCGAAATCATCTTCTAATCATTTCGGCGGATGGTGGACCCAGCCGCGATCTTACTCCCGGCGACCACGATGTTCCGCCTTTCAGTCTGGGCGGTCAGGACGACTATGCTTTTTCGCCGGATGGCCAGGAGATTTGTTACACCTCGAATCATGATGAAGTCGGGGCTCTCAGTACAAATAATGACTTGTTTATCGTTTCCGTGAACGGCGGAGCGCCAAAGAAGATCACCGACAATCCAGCCAGCGATTCGACTCCGCTCTATTCGCCGGACGGAAAGTACCTAGCCTATCGCGCGCAGGTCCGCCCCGGATACGAAAGCGACCGTTTTCGCTTGATGCTGTACAACCGGCGGAGCGGGCACATTAGAAACATGACGGAAAATTTCGACCGTTGGGTCGGAACTTACACTTGGGATCCGGATTCGTCGAAGATTTATTTCGTCGCGGAGGAAAAAGGTGATTCGCCAGTTTTTTCGATCGCTCTGGACACGGCGGTAGTCGGTGGAGACGCCGGGAACGATACCACTCTTCGTGTGGCGAAAAACAATATCAAGATGATTGTGCCCGGCCATAACGATGATCCGGCGGTAACGCACGACGGCAAAACTCTGTTGTTTACCCGCATGTCAGTTAGGTTTCCGAACGAAATTTTTCGGGCAACACTTCCGCAACCCGGGACTGAGGCTGGAAGCGCCACGGTTTTCGAAACCCAGGAAGTCTGTACCGATTCGACGGGAAAGATTAAGCCCGAGGGATGCAAGAGCACGAGCGTGGAAAAGAGTGAGGCGCAACTTACCAATCTGAATCATGCGGTTCTTTCTCGGGTCGCGATGTCTCCACTCGAATCTTTTTGGTTCACTGGCGCCGCTAACGACAAAGTTGAAGGCTTTCTCATCAAACCGCCAGACTTCGATGCCAAAAAGAAATATCCCGTCAAGTTCCTTCTCCATGGCGGCCCGCAAGGTTCGTGGGGAGATGACTGGAGTTATCGTTGGAATCCAGAGCTGTTTGCGGCGAATGGTTATGTTGTAGTGATGATTAATTTCCATGGGTCGACAGGCTATGGGCAGAAATTCATCGACGCGATCAATGGGAATTGGGGTGGGGCTCCGTTTGAAGATTTGATGAAAGGGCTGGACGATGCGGAGCGCACATACTCGTTTATTGATAAAGACCGCGAATGCGCGCTGGGCGCTAGTTACGGCGGCTACATGGCAAATTGGATTCTCGGGCATTCGAACCGGTTTAAGTGCATTGTGTCGCATGATGGAACGTTCAATACGGAATCTGCGTGGGGCACAACCGAAGAACTGTGGTTTGCCGAGTGGGAATTCAAAGGGGCGCTTTATAACAATCGCGAGCTGTACCGAAAATGGTCGCCGCATCTGTCGGCACTGAATTTTAAGACTCCCACACTGGTCGTTCATGGACAGCTCGATTACCGGCTGGACGTGTCCGAGGGATTTCAATTGTTCACCACGTTGCAACGGCTGAAGGTACCGTCTGAAATGTTGTATTTTCCCGACGAGGGGCACTGGGTGCTCAAACCGCAGAACAGTCAACTCTGGTACAAGACCGTGAACGCCTGGGTCGATCGGTGGACAAAGAAATAGCCACAGCCTGAGAACTTTAGCTCCGCACGGGCGATGACGCCCGCGCCTACACTCTTTGACGCCTGCGCCTACGCGGTTGTTCTATTGTGTCGGTGACCATAATGATTGCAGTTGAAATGGCATGGTTGCTGATCCCGCCGTAACCGTGCCAAGAATAACCAAGGCTCCGTCGAAACCGCCCGTGGACGGCTGCATACTGGCCATGCCATTTACGTCTGAGATTACAGGCGTCTGCGACGTCCCGAGCAAGACCGGCAGCGGATTGGTGGTAATGTTGGTATCTCCGCCCGACACAATTGTTGCATCGTTGTTTGTGCGTCCGAGCAACGATTGGAAAAGTACGCTCGCGCCCAGCACTGGATTCGGAGGAATTGACGAGTCCGTGATCCGAACCGTGATTGGTTGAAAGGATGGTCCGACTGTAATTACTTGAAGGTCACCGCTTACCGCTTGCAATTGCAGAGACGAAGCCGGCACCGGGAAAACGTGGAATTGCACGCAGGGATTATTGCTCGAGCCGACGCAAGCGTTACCATCCACTTCTGCTGTGAGGTTCGAAAGCTGAAGACTGCTGTTGGCGTAACCATTGGCGTTTGTGGTCGCCGAAGGAGGATTCAGTGTGCCAACTCCACGGTACAGAGAGAAATTAACTACCTGACCTGGTTCCGGCATTCCATTCGAGAGCACGCGTGTGGTTAGTTCAACATTGGCGGTCGCGCCTTGTGCCACCGACTCAGTTTGCGGAGACAGGGCGATGTCGAGCGGCGACTCCCTACCCACTAACGTTGTCTGCACTTGCTGAGGGCTGGTGTATGAAGCCGGCGCCAGTTGTGCGGTAACCGTCATTGCGCCTGCGGTCAGCACGGTCATGTAAGCGGAAGCCTGACCGGATTGGTCGGTGAGCAGGGTGCAGCTCACGCCAGCACAGGCCACCGACACACCTATCCCCGGTACAAATGTGACCGGCGGAGTGGACGTGAGAACCACCGTGGCTCCGGCTACCGGAGTGATTCCATCCGAGGCAACAGCTTGCACCAGGATAGGATTCGGGGCCTGCCCGCCCACTGGAGTCGAAGGATTTGCGCCCCAGACCAGTTGCAAAACATCGTTCGGCCCGGCGCCATAAGTCAGCACGCTGCTGAGTATGGAACTGGCTGAGGTCGGCGGATCGATGAGGACTGCGTCTTGCATACCGTCCGCATGAGCGGGCACCGTCACTAACAGTTGGTTCGCGGATACGGCCAGGGCAACTGCATTCTGGCTCCCGATGCTGACTTCGGTATTCGATTGAAATCCGTAACCGGCAACGGCGAGAGCGGTGCCGCCAGCTACGCTGGCCCGCGTTGGGGCGACGTGATCACCGTAGAGCAAACGCGCGTGATACGCGTAGTCCGGGCGCCCATCGCCGCGGATGTCGGCGATACCCACGCGGAAGCTGGTGGCCTGCAGCAATTCGGCATTCAGAACCGTCATCCCGAAGATTGAGGAGTTGAATGCTGATGACGTATTCGCTGGCGCTGGAAACGTGCCTGGATCAGATAACTGCCACAGCCCGATTACCGGTTGAGCTTTATTTTCTGATGGCGCGCTAGTCTCATCGAGCGCGGTCACCAGTACCGACAGGGTACGGTTTGCCTGGCCCGAAAAGTAAAAATAATCGAGCCCTCCGTAGGGGTCGAGTGATGCTGTCCAATCGCCGGAAGGCGGCAACACTGCCGGAGAATCGTAGGTGGTTGGTCCGAACCAATCAGGCTTTTGCACCGCGCTTTGCAGCATCACAATGTCTTGCGGAATGTCTCCTCCCAGCGTTACGTTAACGGTAACGGTCTGGGCCGAGCCTGACGGCAGCACTTGCCACGGCTGGTACGGACCTACAGTGACGGACCAGAAAGGATCGACAGCCTCGACACTAATTTGATACTGCGCAGTACTCCCGCCGTTGGGAATCTGCAATCCTGCCAAATCATAAAATCCTTCGAGCGTCGGATCATTCGAGCCGTACTGATTGAAGGGCTGGCCGGCACTGTTGTTGAAGCCCGTGACGGTGGTTCCCACATTTCCCGCAAATAAGAAGCCGGAAACTGAAGACGCCGCATAGACTCCCGAAGGCAAGCCAGTGCTGGGATCGATCCATCGCGCGACGACGTTAACGCCTTGCATGCCTTGGCCTGGTTGCCCGCTCCCGTTCTCGAAATAAATGTTGCCGTGAATACGAGTAGTGCTGGCAGAAAAAGTGGGAGCAGGATATAGGCGCGACAGCGCCGCCTGATCATCCATTTTAGGAATGTATGGATTGACTTTACCGCCATTGGAATAGCACAGAGTGATGGGAACGCAGTTGGGGGGATCAACTGCATGCATGATGCTGAAACCGGCGTAGTCGTCCGCAGTGGGTCGTGGAACGTCGGTCTGGACGTTTAGGTTTGTTTGCGACCAGCCGAGGCCCAGCACCTGGCCCAGCATACGCACCAGGCGATACTCAACATCGGGGTCGGGCAACTGCACGACACAATTTCCGTTTATAACTACCAGAGCGTGCAGAAAATTGGCGCTGGTTGCAAAATTGTCGAGTCCCCCGAAAACTGCATTGCCGAAGCACTCGGAGGTGTTGCCAGCGCCTTGTCCCAGGAAGGCGTCAGTCACTGTTCCATCCACATCGTACACGATTCCTACCGGCGTTCCAGTGGCGGTGGGCATAATGTCGGCTGGCATGGTGATCGTGCCATCACTGTTGCGATACACGTTTGCGCCACTAACATCTTCCGCCAGCTGTCCAGCATGCGTTACTGATAATGCGACGGTCGAAATCGAAGTCCACTGACTGAATGCGTCCGCCACCAGCGCATCGCCTTGAGATCCGGAAACAGTAGAACTGAGATTTCCCTGATCGGTATAGTAGTTGACCGCTCCTTGAGCCCAGGTCAGCGGCATTCCCGTTGTTCCCTGATTGAAATAACTGATACCTGCGATGTAGCGGGGACCGCCGGCTCCCGCGTATTGCGCCAGAAAGAAAAGTATTGCGGTTGCCGTACACGTGAAATTTCGCAGGGCACCTCTCCGCAATATCTTCGATCGGCGTAAGAGGTTTCGCACTGAGCCTGTTAGTTCTCGCACAACCCGGCCATAATCATGTCTCGACATACGCTTACTCTTTTTCCGCCGCACGCAGGAAGCGCACAAACTCAATCGGGGTCACGCGCGTGGTTCCGTCAGAAAGATTTCCCGTCGCAGGAGGCAGCGCACAACAGCCTGTTCGGCGCGGGTCGACGCCCACCCGGCCATCACTACCGATGCCGAAGCGGCCCATCTGGCCTTGGACGGGACTGGTCAGGCCTAGCTTGCTCGGCGGATAGAGAAATAACAGAACCCGTTCGCCTATACGATAACGTTCTCCGGATGCCCATAATCCGGCCCACTCACGAATTGTCAGTGTCTCTCCGGTTCGAACTCCGCGCATGCCCTGATTCACGTGAAAATTGATCTGCACGGTGGCGACGCCATTTTTGTTGGGGGCAGGGCGATCAATTGACGCCACCGTACCTGCAAAGATGTAGCCGGCACTAAGGGTTAACGGAGACGCGTGCTGGGGATATGTGGACCCCGGCGGAATGGCAGGCAGTTGCAACCTGGTTGGTTGCTCTGCCAGCAACGGCAGCGATACGAGCCCGAGGATCAGCGCAACGACAACCAACTTCCAAGACAGCAACATGAGCAAGCCTCGCTTCTGAATCGAGGCCAGCCGCTTTGACGGGAATGAGTCGATACTACACGGATCAGAAATGAGACGATGTGCCGACGGTCACAGGTCGGCTGGATTTACCCTGAGGAAAACCTGAGATGCAGTATCAAGGCTGAAAGCAACGACGGGAGATCCAGAATGCCCGAATATTATCAAATAGTTACAATTGAATTAGACGGTTTGACTTACAAGTCCGACGTTCCCTGGGGCGGAGACGGAACCGCGAGTCATATTCACTCTTCCGCTTTATTTCGTTTCATTGTTAATTCTTCTCTTGCCAGAAAGAAAATTCCTGAATATTATTCCTGCCGTTGCCGGAATATCGGCAACGACGTTCATTGCTTGGGTTGATGTTTTGTATATCGCAGTCGAAACTCGCGCCACCACGACAGGCTTCGGAGCTTTCTCGCCATTTCTCGGACAACGGCGTGAACTTCCGGGGTCTTTCTTATTGGAGCAGGATTTCGGCGGATCCGAGACAACAACTGTTCGTCCACATGCTTTGAGGGGGTCACTCACGCGCGCGCTTCGCGAAGAATGTGGAATTTTAAATTCAGCAGAGGCGAAAGGAGTTCATTGTGAGAGAGAAGGGTACGGTAAAGTGGTTTAACGGGGCTAAAGGATACGGTTTTATCCAGCGGTCCACAGGGGAAGACGTCTTCGTTCATTTCTCCGCCATCCAGGAGAATGGTTACCGCACGCTGAATGAGGGCGAAACCGTGGAGTTCGATCTGCTGAAGGGCCCCAAGGGGTTCCAGGCGGGTAACGTCGTCCGCGCCTGATAACCTAACGAGTCCGGATTCTTCAACCCTCTCAGATTACCTGGGAGGGTTTGTTGTTTCAGAGGCTCTGAATGCACCGAGTCACATACCCATCAAGTTGAGTTGCAGCTTGGAATATCCGTTCTGCTGTGCCCAGATGTCGAGCGGTGCGGCTGCGATCTCGTCGACCATGGGCTCGGCCAAGCCGTTTTTGCTTAAGTCCACACTCTTGATGTATGTCTTGCAGGTGTCGCAGCACTCGACACGGATGTAATCGAAGTCGCTCGCGGTATAGACGGGGAGCTTGCTGTTGTCCTGCTCATCGCAGTTCGGGCAAAGAATTCTGCGGAATTCCCATTCGGCCAGACAAAACGAGCACATTAAGAAACGACTCGCGCCGTCTCCCTGCGGCCGCAACACTCCAAGGCCCGCTTTGCGGCCGCAAAACGGACAGAGCGCGTGCGTGTAACCGTCGGATTTCATCTCGGAGCGCACGCGCAATAACTCCGCATACGGTTGCAGTAAGGCTCGCGCTAGGAATTGCTCGGGAGCATCGGCCGACTCAGACGGGCTCCAGCTCTCATCAAGCAACTCTGACCAGGATTTTGACGACGACGCCCGCAGTTCTCTCGCAATTGCGGCGAGAGACGCGGGCGCATGCTTTTCAACCAGGACCAGGAAAGGACCGAAACTGCCGATGAGTGTCTTCCGCTCTGGCGGGCCGGAAGGAGAATGTGCGGAGCCGGTGGCTTTCTCCGACTCAGACTCCAATCGCTTGTAGAGGTCCTCCTGAAAGCGCGCAACATTTATATAAAAGCTAAGAATCTCGGAAGCGAACGAATATTCGTTTGCCAGCTTTTCGGCTCGCTGGATGCGACGCTGCCAGGGCGAAGATTTCATACCAGTGATTATCAAGCGAGTCGAGGCTGCGAGCAATGAGCTGGGAGCAATGAGCAGTGAGCGCAAAGAGTGAGTATATGCCTTTAGCTCCTCGTTGCATTGACTTTCGCCTTGCCGCAGGTTTATATTTCTCCGCAATAAGCGAAGGCTTGGGTGCTATATCCGGCCGCGTACCGTGCGACCTCCGTCTCGCGCTTATATTTGTTGTCGTTTACTTTGCTGGTTGGCAGTTTTCAGCGTTGCCGATTTCGTCGGAGGCCGCAAGATGGACCTTTCGCGCCGCACTTTCCTTAAAAGCACAATCGCTGGAGGAGTCGGTCTATCCGCCTTGGGATTTGATCTGACTCCGGTTTACGCCCAAACGTCGAGCCTCAAAATTGCGCGTGCGACGGAAACTCGCAGCACCTGTCCTTATTGTTCGGTGAGCTGTGGCGTGATTATTTATACGCTGGGCGACAAGGCCAAGAACGCGATTCCGCAGGTGGTACACGTCGAGGGCGATCCTGACCATCCCATCAATCGCGGCACGCTTTGTCCGAAGGGCTCATCGCTCGAACAAGACATTCTGAATGATCGCCGCCTGCTCAAGCCGCAGGTGCGGCGTCCGGGGGCCACTGATTGGGAGGACATTTCCTGGGATCAAGCCTATGCCGAGATCGCGCAGAAGGTGAAGAAAACGCGCGACGATACCTTCGTGGAAAAAGACGCTCAGGGCAAAACCGTGAACCGCTGCGAAGGTATGGCCTTCACCGGCGGATGCACCGATACCAACGAGTTTAATTATCTGGTGGTCAAAAGCATGCGCAGCCTGGGGGTCTGCTACCTGGAAAACCAGGCTCGGGTTTGACACGGCCCAACGGTCTCCAGTTTGGGGCCCACATTCGGACGCGGTGCAATGACCAATGGCTGGATCGACATCAAGAACACCGACATGATGTTGATCATGGGCGGCAATCCAGCTGAAAACCATCCTTGCGGCTTCAAATGGGCGGTTGAAGCCAAGATCCATCGCAATGCTAAAACCATCGTGGTCGATCCGCGGCTGACGCGTACTGCGGCCAATGCCGATCTTTATTTGCAGATTCGCGCCGGCGCCGACATCGCTTTCCTCGGCGGAGTCATCAATTACGCCATCGCCAATAACCGCATCGCGCACGACTATCTCGTCAACTACACCAACGCAGCCTTCATTATTAAAGACGGATTTAAACTGCCGGACGACGGTTTGTACTCTGGCTTCGATCCCGAGAAGAAGGTCTACGACAAGTCCACCTGGAACTATGAAGAAGGCGGAGACCTGACAGGCAAACCGGTGATGCCGACTCCCGCCGCGCAACATCCGAACGAAAGCAAACCGGCACACGCAAGCAACGCCCAGGAAGGTCACGGATACCAAGCAGCCAGCCCCATGGGAGCCAAAGGTGCTGGCGGCGCCGTGGTGCCGGCGATGCTTCCGCCCAAAACGGCCTACGACCTTTCGCTGCAACATCCAAGATGCGTGTTTCAGCTTCTTAAACAGCAGTACTCGCGCTACACACCGGAGATGATCGAGCGCATCACTGGCATTCCGAAAGATCAGTTCCTCAAAGCTGCAGATATGTTCACCTCCGTCCGCAAAGACGGAGATATGAAAAAAGTTGCCACAATTATTTACGCGGTCGGCTGGACGCAACACAGCTTCGGAACGCAGATCATCCGCACCGCAGCCATGCTGCAGTTGCTTCTGGGAAACATTGGACGCGCGGGCGGGGGCGTGAACGCTCTACGCGGTCACTCAAACATCCAGGGCGCAACTGATATGGCGGGTATCTTCGATATTCTGCCGGGTTATTTGAAGATGCCGAACCCATCCGACACCGACCTCGCCACCTATTTAAAGCGAACCACGCCCACGCCGGCCAAACCCGATCCCTGGGATTCGATGAACTATTGGTCGAACACTCCCAAATTTGCGGTTTCTTTTCTCAAGGCAATGTACGGCCAGGCCGCGACCAAAGAAAACGATTTTGCGTTTAACTATCTGCCAAAGATCGACCGCAACTATTCCTGGGTGAACATCTGGAACGATATGTACGAGGGCAAAGTTAAGGGCATTTTCGCCTTCGGCATGAATGGCGTCATGATTGGTCCGGACTCGGAGAAAAACATCGCCGCGTTGAAGAAAGCCGACTGGCTGGTGGTGTGCGAAATTTATCCCGATGAAACCAGCGAATTCTGGCGCGCTCCGGGGATTACCGCTGACGATCAGAAGCAGATTAATACCACCGTGTACCGACTACCGGGTGCAGGCTTCGCGGAGAAAGACGGATCATTTACCAACTCAGCGCGGTGGTTGCAGTGGAAGCAGATTGCGGTTCCACCGCCGGGGCTGGCGCGTCTGGATCAGGATATCCTGGCCACGATCTTCCTCAAGGTACGCGAGCTTTACCAGAAAGAAGGCGGCAAGTTCCCGGACCCGGTTCTGAACGCGACATTCGCTTACACCACGCCGTATACGCCGTCGCTGGCAGAAATTGCGAAGGAGATCAACGGCAAGGCTCTCGTCGACATCACCGATCCCAAGACAAATATCACGATCAAAGCGGGCCAGCAGTTACCCGGCTTCGGCTGGCTCAAGGACGATGGCACAACTTCTTGCGGCAATTGGATCTACTCCGGATCATGGATAGAAGCCGGTGCCATGATCCAACGCCGTGGTACCGAGGATCCGTCCGGCCTCGGAATTTATCCTAACTGGGCGTGGTCGTGGCCTGCGAATCGCCGCGTGCTCTACAACCGCGCCTCGTGCGATATAAATGGCAAGCCTTGGGATCCCTCGCGTCGCCAAGTCTGGTGGGATGAAGCCAAGCAATCGTGGGTGGGCAACGACGTTCCAGACTTCAAAGCCGATTCTCCGCCTAAAGATCACATGGGCCCGTTCATCATGAATCCGGAGGGCATTGGACGGTTGTTCGTTCCCCTCAGCGCGATGGCGGACGGCCCGTTCCCAGAATTTTACGAACCGATCGAAAGTCCGATCGCGAATCTGCTGCACCCGAACGTCTCGAACAACCCAGTAGTGAAAAAGTACAAAACCGACATGGATAAGTACGGCACGGTCGAGCAAGGATTCAACGTCATCTGCACCACCTACCGGCTCACTGAGCACTATCACTACTGGACTAAGAACAATCCGATGAACGTGCAGCTGGTGCCGGAACCCTTTGTCGAAGTTCCGCACGAACTGGCTGAGCAGATGGGCATCCTCGGCGGCGAGAAAGTCGTAGTCACCAGTGCTCGCAGTCATTACATCGCGAAGGCGATGGTTACGCGCCGCATCCGTCCCATGAAGATCGACGGCAAGGAAATGTTTCAGATAGGTATTCCGATTCACTGGGGATTCCGCGGCATTTCCGAGGACGAAGGCAAGACCGCGAAGACGATGACCAATCAGTTGACTCCGACGGTGACCGACCCGAACGCGTACACGCCGGAGTTCAAGGGCTTCCTGGTGAACATTAAGAAGGTGTAGGCAGGCATGCGGATCAGCCTCACAAATTTGTCATGCCGAGGAGCGACAGCGACGAGGAATCTGCAGTCTGTTTGGGCGTGGCAAGAACTGCAGATCCCTCGCTTCGCTCGGGATGACAAGTGGGTGGGCGGTTTCGGCGAGATTCTCGGAGTGGCACTAATATGAGCGATAGAAAAACGCTACAGATCAAACAAATCTCGGGACACTCCGGACCAGCACCCGGTTACGACGTGCAGCGCGACTACGAAGTCTGCAAACTGGTCGATACGACGACTTGCATTGGCTGCAAAGCATGCGAGGTAGCTTGCGTCGAGTGGAACGACATGCCGTTCGGCGCGACGACCTTCGACAACACTTACCAGACCATGCCGGAAACGCGCTGGAATTTCTGGAACCTGATCAAGTTCAACGAGCACCAGAACGGGGATGGCACGATCCAGTGGCTTATGCGGAAAGATCAGTGCATGCACTGCGCCGATCCTGGCTGCCTGCGCGCCTGCCCGGCTGACGGGGCGATCGTTCAATATGCCAACGGCATCGTCGACTTTCAGCAGGAAAACTGCATCGGCTGCGAGTTCTGCGTTTCCGGATGTCCATATAACATTCCGAAGTTTAATCCGGCAACGAAGAAGGTGTACAAGTGTACGCTCTGCTCCGATCGCGTGGGTCAAGGACTCGAGCCGGCTTGCATCAAGGCTTGCCCAACCGGTTGCTTGAAGTTTGGCAGCAAAGATGACATGAAGTTCATCGCCGAAGAACGCTCGAAACAACTGCGCGAGAACTTCGGATTCGAAAACGCCGGCGTCTACGATCCGCAATCGATCGGCGGCACGCATGTCATTTATGTTCTGCACGACGCGACCGATCCCGAACGCTACGGAGGGCTGCCGAAGAATCCCGTAATCCCGTGGAGTTACACGGTGTGGAAGTGGCTGTTTAAGCCGGTGCTTGGCGCATTCGCCATGTTCGGACTTCTGGGCGTGGCCCTTCACTATGTAGCGGTCGGTCCGCGCCGGCCGCAGCCCGAACCGCCAAAGAAGGAGGACGCCGATGTCTACCGCAGTTGAACGCTTCGACGAAAAAGCCCGCCGCGCCTTTGAGCACATCGGTAGAACCGAAGTTTATGTCGGCGAAGTAATGCGCCATCCGGTGTACACGCGGTTCCTCCACTGGATGGTCGCCCTCTTCTTTTTTCTGGCATTGTTTTCGGGATTCGGAGTCTATCTTCCCTGGCTGTTCCGCTGGTTCACTCCTCTTTTCGGCGGTGGACCGCTGGCGCGCGCCATGCATCCCTGGTTCGGTCTGTTCTTTGTGTTCTTCTTTGGGCTGCAGATGTTGAACTGGGTTAGACCCATGTTGTGGGCGAAAGGCGACACCAACTGGATCCGAAACGTTAAGAGAGTAGCCTCGGGGGAAGAAATACTCGAGTCACCTGACACTGGCTTCTTCAATGCCGGCCAGAAGGTAATGTTCTGGGAGATTGTCGTCGGCTGCGTCGTCTACTTGATTACCGGAATCATCCTCTGGGCCGGTGCGCGAACCTACGGTCGCTGGCCCGTGGCTGTCAGTTACATTCTTCACGATATCTCCGCAATCATCATGTTGGGTGGAATCTTCATCCACATCTACCTGAGCACAATCGGCGAACCAGGAACTTTTCAGGCGATGACGCGCGGTTCGGTTAGCGAAGGGTGGGCTTGGACATTTCATCCCGCCTGGTACAAACAAGTCACCGGACGCGACCCTCGCCAAGCCTACGAAGAAGCCTTGCGCCGACAAAAAGGTTAGCTTCGACCTTAACTCCTGAAGGCGGACTACCGCAGGCGATTTAATTCATGTGGCTGTGTTACATCGTTGGCGATCAACGCCGAACTCCTTTCGTTTACGAACATTTACATTCTGTTGCCCATTCTTTACTCTGTACCTTGCCAAATGGTGTTTCTATCAGAGAAGCAATTAAGAGCCTTTAGTAAACGAGAGACTCAACGAGTGCATCTGACGGAATCAGGCTTCGGGAGAAACCTGCAGACTGGTGTGCCAGAGGTGCGACCGCTCGGCAAAGCTGAGCGTTCGTGTTATACCTCTCAACTCACAGTACAGAATTAAATAGACGGGGTGGCATGCCCTTCACATACCTGCAATTGGGAGGGCTGGCTTACATCGACTGAATGCAAGAAAATCGGATGGAAACCAAAGAGCCTGCTTCCTCTATCGATCCGCAGCATCAATTACCGCCTGCCAGCGCGGACCACAAGTCCAGATGGCAGCGAATTTTTGTTTGGGCGGCGGTGCTGCTCACCTTCGCAGTTATCTTCTACCTGGTGCTGCACCATCACGAAGAAAGCCAGAGTGGCGCTCCCTCAGCGCGGCGTGGCGTAACCGGGCCTGTCACAATCACAGCTGCGGCAGCGCAAAAAGGAAACATTCCGGTCTATCTTGCCGCCATCGGCACCGTCACTCCGGTTTATACCGCATCGATCACCAGCGAAGTGACCGGCTTGGTGAGTAAGGTTTATTACAAGGAAGGTCAACTGGTACGCAAAGGCGAGGCATTAATCGATATCGATGCCCGGCCCTTTGAAGCGCAGCTCATGCAGGCCGAAGGCGCGCTCGAGCGCGACACCAACGTGCTGGCGCAGGCAAAAATGGATTTGCAGCGCTATCGCGACGCCTGGGCGCGGAACGCCATTCCGAAGCAAACCCTGGATGATCAGGAAAAGATCGTTCTGCAGGATGAAGGCACGGTAAAGAATGACGAAGGCACGGTGCAGTATGACCGCGTCCAAGTCGGCTTCTGTCACATAACCGCGCCGATTTCAGGACGAGTGGGGCTGCGCCTGGTGGATCCGGGCAACGTTGTTCAGGCGAATGGGACGACGCCCCTGGTTGTGGTCACGCAGATTCAGCCGATCACTGTTATCTTTACCATCGCCGAAGACAGTCTGCCTCAGGTAGAAGCCAAGACCCGGCAGGGAAAGCGGCTGGATGTCCTCGCCCTCGACCGGGCACAACAAACGAAACTCGCAACCGGGAAACTGCTTACCTTCGACAACCAGATCGACACCACCACGGGCACAGTCAAGATGCGGGGAATCTTCGACAACAAAGACGGCGCTCTATTTCCTAATCAGTTCGTAAACACGAAGTTGCTGGTGGACACCTTGCAGGGAGTCACGCTGATTCCGAGCGCTGCCATTCAACAGAACGGTCAAACATCATTTGTCTACCTAATTCAGAATGACACGGCCCAGATCCGCAACATCAAGGTCGGGGTAACGGAGGCCGCGCAGAGCGCGGTGACTGGCATAAATCCTGGCGACATGGTGGCTACCAGCAGCTTCGAGAAGCTGCAAAACGGCTCGAAGGTCGCAATTTCCAAGCAACCGCAGCCCGCTGCTTCCACAGAGAGTCAATCCCCGTGAGCCCGTCCCGACCATTTATCCTGCGGCCTGTCGCGACCTCGCTGCTGATGGCGGCGATCCTGCTGGTCGGAATTGTCGCCTTTACGCAATTGCCAGTATCAGCTCTGCCCGAAGTCGATTACCCGACAATCCAAGTCGTCACTTTTTATCCGGGGGCCAGCCCGATCGTAATGGCCACCACGGTCACCGCGCCGCTGGAGCGGCAGTTCGGCGAATTGCAGGGACTTAGCCAGATGACCTCCACCAGTTCGGGGGGCGTGTCAGTCATCGTCTTGCAGTTCAGCTTGACCCTTAACATCGACGTGGCCGAAGAGGAAGTGCAGTCGGCGATCAATGCTTCGCAGAGCTTTCTGCCTTCTAACTTGCCCGCTCCGCCGGTGTACAGCAAAACCAATCCCGCGGACGCGCCCGTGCTGACGCTCGCCATCACTTCCACTTCTGTTCCCTTGTCACAGGTGGAAGATCTGGTGGACACGCGGCTGGCTCCAAAGCTTTCGCAATTGAATGGAGTTGGCCTGGTGAGCATCAGCGGAGGCCAGAAGCCGGCGGTGCGGATTCAGGCCAACCCAATCGCCTTGTCATCCTACGGAATCAATCTCGAGGACGTGCGCACTGCTCTTACCGAGGCGAGTGTGAACGCCGCCAAGGGCAACTTCGACGGACCGCGTCAGGATTTTCAGATCGACGCCAACGATCAACTTGTCAGCAGCGCCGATTATCGCAGCGTAGTGGTCGCCTACCGCAATGGCGCGCCGGTAATGCTTACGGATGTGGCCCAGGTCATCGACGGCGTCGAGAATAATAAGCAGGCGGCGTGGATGAACCAGACGCCTGCTGTCATTCTCAATATCCAGCGACAGCCGGGCGCCAATACCATCAGCGTGGTCAAAAGCATCAAGGCGCTGTTGCCGCAGCTGGAAACTAATCTTCCCGCCTCCGTGCAGGTCACAACGCTCACTGACTTGACGACCGCCATCCAAGCCTCCGTCTCTGACGTCGAGTTTGAACTGATGCTGACGATCGGGCTGGTGGTTCTCGTCATCTTTCTGTTCCTGCGAAGTCTGTACGCCACCATCATTCCCAGCGTGGCCGTGCCTCTGTCGCTGGTCGGCACCTTCGCCGCGATGTATGCGCTCGGCTACAGCCTGGATAACCTTTCGCTGATGGCGCTGACGATCGCGACCGGATTCGTGGTTGACGACGCCATCGTAATGATCGAAAACATTTCGCGCTTCATCGAACAAGGCGATCCGCCGATGGAGGCGGCGTTGAAGGGAGCAGAACAGATTGGCTTCACCATCGTTTCGCTAACTGTCTCGTTGATCGCTGTGCTGATTCCATTGCTATTCATGGGCGATGTCGTCGGCCGGCTGTTTCGCGAATTTGCCGTGACCCTCGCGGTCACCATTATTATTTCTGCCGTGGTATCGCTGACCCTGACTCCAATGATGGCTGCGCGAATTTTGCGGCACGAGCCCAAGGAACAGCAGGGACGCTTCTACCGGGCCTCGGAACGCATGTTCGAGAAAATGATCGCGTTCTATGGCCGGACCTTGAAAGTTGTGCTGCGGTATCAAACCATCACACTTTTGGTGGCTCTCGGAACACTGCTGCTTACCATCTTTCTTTATATTGTCATCCCCAAGGGATTTTTCCCGGTGCAGGATACGGGCGTCATCCAGGGCATTTCGCAGGCGCCGGAGACCATCTCCTTTCAGGCAATGGTGGAGAAGCAGCAGGAACTCGCCAAAGTGATCCTGCAAGATCCCGCAGTGCAGAGTCTTTCATCGTTCATCGGGGCTGACGGCACCAACGCGACCCTTAACAGCGGGCGCATGTCAATTAACCTGAAGCCCCTCGAGCAGCGTCACATCAGCGCCGCGGATCTAATTCGCAGGCTCCAGTCCAAACTTCAGAATGTGCAAGGAATCACCTTGTACATGCAGCCGGTGCAAAACATCACCGTGGATGACCGCGTGAGCCGCACCCAATATCAGTACACGCTCGAAGATCCGGATGCGAACGAGCTCAACGATTGGACTAATCGCTTCGTAACGAAACTGAAAAATCTGCCGCAACTCGAGGACGTCGCAACTGACCAGCAGACCGGAGGGCTGGCAGTGTCGCTGATCATCGACCGCATCACGGCGTCGCGTCTTGGCATCGCGCCTGCGACCATCGATAACACTCTGTATGACGCTTTGGGACAGCGCCAGATTAATACCATGTACACCCAGCTCAATCAGTACCACGTGATCCTCGAAGCTTTGCCGCAATACCAGCAGGATCCCAACGTGCTGCAGAATCTGTACATCCAGGCCAACGCCTCATCGGGGACCTCGGGGCCGGGAGCGTCGAACTCTTTTTCGTCATCCGGATCCGCTTCTGCGGGATCAAATGCCATCACCACTTCAGTGCTTTACACTCCGTCGTCTGGTGTCCTCACTCCACCTACGAATGCTTTATCCCCGGTCAACAGTTCGACTGGATCAGGCTCTGGATCGTCCCAGAATACAGTGGTCACTTCAGCGATGAGCAATGCCGTCCCTCTGGGCGCGTTCGCTCACTTCCAGCGGGCCAGCGAGGCGCTCTCTATCAATCATCAGGGACAGTTCCCCTCGGTTACGGTGTCGTTCAACCTTGCCACGAACGCCGCCTTGGGAAGCGCTATTACCGCCATCGACAAAGTGCAACAGGACATGCACATGCCTCCCAGTTTGCAGGCGGACTTTCAGGGCACTGCGGCCTCATTCAAAAACTCGCTGTCAAACGAAGCGCTATTGATTCTGGCAGCTCTGGTGACGGTGTACATCGTGCTGGGTGTGCTCTATGAAAGCTTCATCCACCCCATCACAATTCTTTCCACACTGCCCTCCGCCGGTGTGGGTGCTCTGCTGGCGCTGATGTTGTTTGGCCAGGACCTGAGCGTAGTTGCGATTATCGGCATTATCTTGCTGATCGGAATCGTGAAGAAAAACGGAATCATGATGGTGGATTTCGCTCTCGAGGGAGAGCGTGAGCACGGAAAGAACTCGACCGACGCCATCTATGATGCCAGCCTGCTGCGCTTCCGCCCGATCATGATGACCACCATGGCCGCACTACTTGGCGGCCTTCCGCTGGCTCTTGGAACCGGCATCGGCTCAGAGATTCGCCGGCCGCTGGGTATAGCCATGGTTGGCGGACTCATCTTGAGCCAGGCCCTCACGCTATACACCACGCCGGTGATTTACATCTTCTTTGACACCCTGGGGCAAAGATTTTCCCGCTGGCGTGAAGCTGAAAAGCCGCGCACTGTGGGAGAACCGGAAGCGCAAGCATGAATCTGTCAGAACCATTTATACGGCGGCCCGTGGCAACTACGTTGCTGACCATCGCGATTGCCATTGCCGGCGCGATTGCGTTCTTAGTGTTGCCGGTTTCTCCTTTGCCGCAAGTTGATTTCCCCACCATCTCCGTATCCGGTTCTTTGCCGGGAGCCAGTGCCCAGATCATGGCCTCTTCGGTTGCAACTCCGCTGGAGCGGCAGTTTGGCCACATCGCGGGCGTGTCGGAGATGACTTCGGCAAGTTCGCTGGGCAGCACATCAATCACGATACAGTTCGATCTGAGCCGTAATATTGACGGAGCGGCGCGCGATGTCGAAGCGGCGATTGCTGCGGCCCGCACTTATCTGCCGGCAAATCTACCTGCCAATCCCACATATCGGAAAGTGAATCCCGCTGACGCTCCGATCATGATCATCGGCCTGACCTCCGGCAAATTCGATCGCGGCAAGCTATATGACGAGGCTTCGACCGTGATGGAACAGAAGCTCTCGCAGATCCAGGGTGTTGGACAGGTTGCGGTGGGCGGCAGTTCCCTGCCCTCGGTGCGGGTTGACGTCAATCCAACTCAGTTGAACAACAACGGTCTGACTCTCGCAAATGTGCAGTCCGTGCTGAGCACGCAGAATGCCGACCTTGCCAAAGGTCAAATATCCGACGGTGCGGTGACCGCAGACATTATTGCCAATGATCAAATTTCAAAAGCCGACGATTACAAACCATTGATCATCGGTTACCACAATGGCGGAGCCGTTCGACTTTCAGACGTGGCTAACGTCACCGATGATGTGCAGAATATACGCTCCGCAGGGTATCTGAATGGCATTCCTTCGGTCACAGTGATTATCTTCCGCCAGCCGGGCGCAAACATCATTCAGACCGTCGACAATATTCGCAGCCAGTTGCCCTTTCTGAAAGCTTCGATTCCAGCAGGCATTGACACCACCATTGTTCTCGACCGCACGACTACAATTCGCGCCTCAGTCAGCGACGTAGAGCGCACCTTGCTGATATCGGTGGCACTGGTGGTTCTGGTGGTCTTCGTTTTTCTACGCAACGCGCGTGCCACCTTGATTCCCAGCATTGCCGTCCCTGTGTCTCTCATCGGGACCTTCGCCGTGATGTATCTCCTCAGCTACAGCCTCGATAATCTGTCGCTGATGGCGCTCACTATTTCAACCGGATTCGTGGTGGATGACGCCATCGTCGTCATGGAGAACATTGCTCGTCACTTGGAACAGGGAATGCAACCCTTCGCGGCAGCACTAAAAGGTGCGCGGGAGATCGGTTCCACGGTTTTTACCATCAGCGTTTCACTGGTTGCGGTTTTCATTCCAATTCTGATGATGGGCGGCATCGTCGGCCGTTTATTTCGCGAGTTCGCGATTACGCTCTCGACGGCAATCGTAGTGTCAATGGTGATTTCTTTGACCACTACTCCGGCGATGTGCGCGCACCTGCTGAAGGCGGAGACGCACGAAAAGCATGGCAGGATTTATCAGGCGACTGAAAAATTCTTCGCCTGGATGCTCGAAACCTACCGTCGCACTTTACTGTGGGCGCTGGACAATTCCGGGCTGATGCTCGTGGTCCTGTTGTTCACGATCGCCCTGAATGTTGCGCTCATCATCAAAATTCCCAAAGGTTTTTTTCCGCAGCAGGATACCGGGGCGATTGTAGGAGGCGTGCAAGGTCCGCAGGATGCGTCGTTTGCCGTTATGGACAATTCCATCCGGCAGTTGGTGGGGGTGATCAAGAGCAATCCCGCGGTTGCCAACGTGACCGCGTACACCGGCGGCAACGGCGCCACCAACGGCGGATTCATTTATATGGCTCTGAAACCGCTCAACGAGCGCAAGGTGAGCGCCGCACAAATCATCAACCGGCTGCGGCCAAAGTTGAACCATTTGCCGGTGGCGTCAGCGTTTTTGCAGGCCTCGCAAGACCTGCGCATCGGAGGGCGATCAAGCAATGCGCTTTATCAATACACCATCCAGTGCGACAACGTTCAGGATCTTTCGAAATGGGGGCCCATCCTTTTAAGCGAAATGAAAAAGCTACCTGGCCTCCAGGATGTGAACTCCGATCAACAGAACGGCGGACGCGAAGAGCTTTTGACCTATGACCGCTTAACCGCTGCCAGACTGGGCCTGACGGCGCAGACGCTCGATTCCTCGCTTTACGAGGCTTTCGGCCAATCTGAAGTCTCGATTATTTACACCCAACTGAACCAGTATTACGTGGTTCTCGAGGTTGCTCCGCAATACTGGCAGAGCCCGGAAGGCCTGAGAAATATCTACGAGCGCGGCACGAATACCGGCAATATCCCGCTGACTACGGTGGCGAACGCTCAATCTAACACCACACCTCTCGCGGTAAACCACACCGGATTGTTTCCTTCAGTGACCGTATCTTTCAACCTGGCGCCCAGCGTTTCCTTGAGCGATGCCACGCAGCGCATCGCGCAAATGCAGCAGCGACTGGGCACACCGTCGACCATCCGCGGGTTCTTTGCCGGTACTCTGGAAGCTTACCAGCAATCGTTAAGCACCGAACCCATGCTGGTGGCGACGGCGCTGCTGGCGGTTTACATCGTGCTTGGTATTCTCTATGAGAGCCTGGTGCATCCGCTGACTATTATCTCGACTCTACCCTCGGCCAGTGTAGGCGCCATGCTGGCGCTCATGCTTTTCAAGATCGACTTGAACGTGATTTCAATCATCGGAATCGTATTGCTGATTGGCATCGTGAAGAAAAACGCAATCATGATGATCGACTTCGCCCTGGTCGCCGAACGGGAAGAAGGCAAAAGCACCGCGGATTCGATTTTCGAAGCCTGCATGCTCCGCTTCCGTCCAATTCTGATGACAACCATGGCCGCGCTATTCGGGGCATTGCCGCTGGCCTTCGGAACAGGAACTGGATCGGAGTTGCGCCGACCGCTAGGCATCACAATCGTTGGGGGACTGATCGTGAGTCAGATGCTTACGCTCTATACCACCCCCGTCGTATACCTGTTCCTCGATCGGCTGCGTCTGCGAATGCTGGGCAAGTCGCGTGACAGCCTGGCGTCCCCAGCACCGGAGGCCAGCTAAGAGGAACAGTCGGGTAGGCAGAAATGTTATGAAAATTTTCGAACGAAAACCCGCGTCACACACGATTTGGTTGTGTGCTGCGCTGTCATTACTTTTATCAGGCTGCGTAGTTGGGCCGAAGTATCATCAGCCCCCGCCGGCGCAGCCACCTGCGGCGGTCTATAAGGAATCACCAACGCAATTTCCGGGAAATGAAGGCTGGACGATTGCCCAGCCCGCGGACGCCAAACTGCGCGGCAAGTGGTGGGAGATCTTCAACGATCCCGAACTCAATGCTCTCGAAGAGCGACTGAACATCAACAACCAGACCATCAAACAGTATTACGAGAATTTTATGGAGGCTCGCGCAATCGTGCGCCAGGCCCGCGCCCAGTATTTTCCAACGTTGTCGGTTGGGCCATCGTTCAACCGGTCGCGAACCTCGTCGACTTTGGGCACGACTCCAGTCGCGGCAACCGGAACTGGCGCAACCGTCCGGCAACTGCAGACGACTGTCTATTCGTTGCCGCTCGAAGCGTCGTGGGAACCCGATCTTTGGGGAAGGATTCGCAACACCGTGCACGAATACCAGTACGCGGCCCAGGTCAGCGCCGCCGATCTTGAAGATGAGCGTTTGATCGAACAGGCAAGCTTGGCGGAGTATTTTTTCGAAATTAGAGGGCAGGACGAGCTGCAAAGAATCTACGACGAAACCGTCGTCGCCGATCAAAAAGAACTCGAACTGGCCCGCGCACAATATGAAACGGGCATCGCCGACCAGATTTCCGTGGTTGAAGCTGAAACCACCCTGCAAAACGCGGAGTCAGGCGCAACTAATATTGCAGTCGCACGAGCGCAATATGAGCACGCCATCGCCGTACTGGTAGGACAAACGGCCTCAAGCTTTTCCATTCCCGTGAAGCCTATGACCACTGCGCCGCCGCCCATTCCTGTCGGCGTACCGTCAGAACTACTGGAGCGCCGGCCAGACATCGCGGCGGCGGAACGCACCATGGCTCAAGCGAACGCAGCCATCGGCATCGCCTATGCGGCCTATTTCCCAACCCTAACTTTGAGCGCGTCGGGTGGATTCGAGAGCTCGGTCTTCACTCAATGGCTTTCGTGGCCTAGCCGCTTTTGGTCTGTAGGCACATCGCTCTCGGAAACCATCTTCGATGCCGGTCTGCGTCGCGCCACGGTCCAACAATATGTAGCGGCGTACAACGCCGATGTTGCCGGATATCGTCAAACCGTGCTGAACGCTTTCCAGCAAGTGGAAGATGCGCTTGCTCAGGTCCGCATTATGTCCAAAGGAATTCTGCAGGAGCAGCAGGCCGTGAATTCGGCGCAAACCTTCCTCAAGCTGGAAGAGGCCCGTTACGAGACGGGTGTTGATCCTTACGTTGACGTGCTGATTGCGCAAACCACTTTGCTTTCCGACCAACTGACTCTGAACAATCTTCAAGTGCAAGACATGACGGCCGCGGTTGCGTTGATTGAGGCTTTGGGAGGCGGCTGGGATCGTTCGCAATTGCCAAACCCGCAGCAGGTAACGTCGAAGCCAGCCAGCGCGGACACGACCATTCAGCAATAAGGTTCGGGGACTGCGGCACCGCAGCAAGAAAACTCAGGGGAAACACCAGCCGTTCATCCTGCCTTGCGCTTCTCCTCAAGCACTTCATCGAGAGCGTCGGACAGGTGATGCGCACGCTTCAGATAGTCGGTGGCTCCGCCTTCCAGGTTCCGCTTCAGCAGATGATATTCGTCGGCAATATTCAGTGCAGCGAGCACTGCCAGGCGCACCGTATCGACCGTCTGCGTTTGCTTGGCGACCGCGCGCATCTTGGCATCCACATACTCCGCCAGTTTCATGATGTAGTTCGCGTCGGATCCGCGAAGATTATAAGCCTGGTCGAAGATCTCCACCCGGACGCTGCTGTCGTCAGCATTGTTCATTGCGGGCTGCTTGGCGCTGTTTGCCATAATTTTCTTGCTCCCTATTTCGCGCAACAAAGTGGATTGAAGCAGTACTTAGCTCGCTGCCTGCTCCTCGGTCAGCGTGTCGATCTGTTGCAGCATTTTTTCCACGCGGCCGCGAATCTCCTCGCGTTCCCGCCGCAGTTGCACCATTTCGCGGCGCAGACCTTCGACCTCCTCTTCGCGCTCTTCCAGTTGCTCGCGCAAGCGCTGGGCGTCGCGCTCGGACGCGGATCGCGCCTCTCGCGCCGCCTTGTATAGCTCGATCGTGCGATAGACCTTTTGTTCCAGAGTCTGGAAATCGTCAGAAGGAACTTGCGCCGATACTTCTTCCGCCATTTTCACTACCATGATTGCACTTCTTCCCCGGAAAGATTTCGAACTTCAGCGCAGTATACCGCAGAACCCCTGTGGAGATATCAGCAGAGATGGTGCGCCATGTCCTGTGTGGGGACAGCCGCAGTCGCTTTCCGGCCAGGCCGAGCTCGGCTAGCCGCCCAGCACCCGAGTCTCCTGCAATTTTCTCAGTCGTAGGCCCGCTTCATCCAGGGTCGCATCCTTTTTGCAGAACGCAAAACGAACCTGCCTGGCTCCATCGCGGGGATCGTTGTAGAAACTCGATCCTGGAACCGCGGCCACACCAATCTCTTTCACCAAGTGCTTGGTGAAGGCGACGTCATCCGGGAATCCAAACGCGCTGATGTCAGTCATCACGTAATACGCGCCGCGCGGACGAAAGCAGCGAAATCCCGCTTGCGCGAGAGCCGGCATTAAGCGGTCGCGCCTGCTTTTATATCCGTTGGCGAGATTTTCATAGTAGGTTGGCGGCAGGCCGAGAGCCGACGCGCCCGCTTCTTGCAGAGGAGCAGGAGCGCCCACCGTGAGGAAATCGTGAACCTTGCGAATCGCGTTGGTGATAGCGGGCGGCGCAACCGCCCAACCGACGCGCCATCCGGTCACGCTGTAACTCTTCGACAAGCCATTGATGGTAACCGTGCGCTCGCTCATGCCTTCGAGCGCAGCCATCGAAATGTGCTTGGCGCCGTCGTACAGAATGTGCTCGTAAATCTCGTCCGTAATCGCCAGAACGTTGAACTCAACGCAAAGATTTCGAATCAATTCGAGTTCAGCCCGCGTGAATACTTTGCCAGTAGGATTATTCGGTGTGTTAACAATGATCGCTTTAGTCTGCGGATGAAACGCGGCGCGCAGCTCGGCTTCATCGAAAGTCCACTCGCCATCGGGCGTAGTTGGCGGACGCAGTTTTACGAAAACCGGTTTCGCTCCCGATAACACCGCATCGGGGCCATAATTTTCGTAAAATGGTTCGAAGATCACCACCTCGTCGCCCTTGTTGCACACCGCCAGCAGCGTCGAAATCATCGCCTCGGTCGAGCCGCAACACACGGTAATCTGGGTCTCCGGATTAACTGCGATGCCCTGGCATTCCTGCATCTGCCGGGCAATCGCATTGCGCAAACTCTTCGCGCCCCAGGTGATGGCATACTGATTCACGTCCGCGGCGACCGCCTCTTGCGCGGCCCGCTTAATCTCGGCAGGAGCGGGAAAATCAGGGAAGCCCTGCGCCAGGTTGACCGCTCCATATAACATGGCCTGCCGCGTCATCTCGCGAATGACGGACTCGGTAAAGTGCTCAACTTTGTCGCTGAGAAAATGTCTGGGTTGGATAATCACATCAGCCATATTCGGCTCAGACTAGCACAAGGGGAACCGGGATTCACCAGCTAAGGACGACATGGGAACTGCCATTGGTCACCACAGAGGCACAGGGAAGTTCTTTTAGTTTTCTTCTGTGACTCTGTGCCTCTGTGGTGCCAGCGATCACGAAGCCCGCAGCGTCCCGCCCATGCCCTCGAGTGTTTTAACAACTTGCGCCGACCAGCGCGCAACTTCATCCTCGCGCAAAGTCCGGTCGTTGGACTGAAATGTAGCCCGAAGCAGCAAAGAATATTTGCCCGCTGGAATCGAACCGCCGCGGAAAATCTCAACCGGAACAAAGCCGCGAAGCTCGGTCAAACTCAGTCCTGAAAACGCTTTCTCAATCTTCGCGAACTCAACCGCGTCGTCAAAGATAAATGAGAAGTCGCGCTCCACCGCCGGATGGCGCGGCAACGGCTCATACCGCACGGCTCGCAGCCCGCGCTTGTAGAGGCGATCCAAATAAAGCTCGGCGACGAAAACGTCCTGCTTAAGCTTGCGGCTTGCCGCAACTTCCGGATGAATCTGCCCGAATTGAGCCACGATGTCGCCATCCATCACTGCCTGCGCCGAGCGGCCAGGATGGTAATATTCCGCTGCATCAGGCTTGAACTCGAGACTGGTGTGCTGGAACGCGGCCAGCAAAGTTTCCACGTCGCCCTTCACATCAAAAAACGAAATCGCTCGCGGCGGACGATGCACACTTCCGAGCGAAGCGTTTCCGGTCGCACCCATGCAGATGCGCTTGAACTCCGCGGTTTTATCGCCCGCCCACTGGAAAACATTTCCCGCCTCGAACAAGCGAACATCGTTGCTGCCGCGATTAAGATTGTAAGCCAGCATGTTCAGCATGCCTGGGACCATCGAAGTTCGCATTACCGAAGCTTCTTCGCTCAATGGATTCGCCAGCTCGATGACCGGCACATTAGAGAATTGTTCCGCATCCTGATGCGAGATGAAGGTCAGCGAAATAGCTTCGTCGTAACCCAGAGCCAGCAAGGACGCGCGCAGCTTCTTATCTTTCGCCGCATCGGACTGCTCGACGACCGCGCCCACGTACGCCGGCAGTGTGTTGGGAAACTTGTCGTAGCCATGCAGCCGCGCGATCTCTTCAATCACGTCAATCTCGCGCTCCACATCGAGCCGCCAACTTGGAACCAGTACTGTGAATTCTGGTTCCTCTACGTGTTCCGGGATGATTTCGAATCCCAGCCGACGCAGAATGCGGAGGATCTCGGCAGTTTCCAGCTTCTCTCCGAGAATACGCTGCACTTCAGACACATGCAAAGCAATCGGCGCCAGATCCAGCTTTCGCGCAATCACATCGACCAGCCCGCCTAATTCGCCGCCGCCCGACTGCAAGATGAGTTCGGCCACGCGATCGCAAGAGAGTACCGTCGATTCATAATCCGCGCCACGCTCGAAGCGATGCGACGCGTCTGTATGCAACCCGTGCCGCCGCGACATTTTGCGAACCGTCACCGGATCCCACCACGCCGATTCAATCAGGATGTTGCGAGTCTTCTCCGTGATCATGGTGTCGAAGCCGCCCATGGTTCCGGCCAGTCCGACTGGCTTCTTCGCGTCCGCCACCACGAGGTCTTCTGCAGTCAGCTTGCGTTCCATGCCATCGAGAGTCTTAAGCACTTCGCCATCGCGCGCCCGCCGCACCACGATCTTTGCGCCTTCCAGCAGATCCAGATCGAAGACATGCGTTGGCTTGCCCATCTCCCACAGCGTGTAGTTGGTTGCGTCCACGGCATTGTTGATGGGCCGCTGATCAAGCAATCCGAACCGCCGCGCGATCTTTTCCGGAGACGGCTTGATGGTGACATTTCGAACAATGCGCGCAGTAAACCGCGCACAACCTTGTTCATCCTGAATCTCGATGGGAAATGGAGGCCTCGCGTTTCCGCCCGGCGGGAAGGGCACGACTTCAGTCGTGCCGCTAAGACCCGCAGAAGGATCGGCTTTAGCCGCCGAGGGCCGCGGCAACTGAGGATCAATCGGCTTCAGCGGCAGGTCGTAAATTGCAGAACATTCCCGCGCGACGCCATAGTGATTCATCGCGTCAGGACGATTGGTGGTGATGTCCATCTCGAAGATGGTCTCATCACCCTCGCCGCTGACGGACTCCACCGCGATGCCAGCCAGCGTCAGATCTTCCGCAAGCTGATGGAAGTTGACGTTGAGGTCAACGAAATCACGCACCCATCGTGGAGAGATTTTCATGAATCAGCTTCTAGCTTCTAGTTCCTAGCTTCTAGCTCGCAAGGCCGTTTTGGCCAGAAGCTAGGAGCTAGCAGCTAGAAGCTCTTACGCAAACTGCTCCAAAAATCGCACATCTCCGTTGAAGAACAACTGAATATCGTCCACGCCGTATTTCAAGATCGCAATGCGCTCTACGCCCATGCCGAAGGCAAAGCCGCTGACTTTCTTCACGTCGTAATCTACAAAACCATAAACATTGGGATCGACCATGCCGCAGCCGAGCAACTCAATCCAGCCGCTGGCCTTGCAGTTGCGGCATGGACCGCCATCGCGATAGCCGCGGCCTCCGCAAAAAATGCAGCTTATCTGCACATCCGCGCTAGGCTCGGTAAAGGGGAAGAACGACGGATAAAACCGCGTCTTCACGCTTGATCCAAACATCTCTTTCATCGCGTGATCGAGCGTTCCCTTCAAGTCGGAGAATGTAATATTTGTATCTACTGCCAACCCCTCGATCTGATGAAAGATCGGGGAATGCGTCGCGTCGGGCGCATCATTGCGATGCACCTTACCCGGACAAACCACGCGCACCGGCGGCTTCATCTTTTCCATGGTGCGAATCTGCACCGGCGACGTGTGCGTGCGCAGCAGAAGCCGATCGCGCAACGGCTTCGATTCCTGGTTGGCGATGAACAGCGTATCCTGCGTATCGCGCGCCGGATGATTCGGCGGGAAATTCAGCGCCTCGAAGTTGTAATAATCGGTCTCAATTTCAGGACCTTCCTCGACCGAGTACCCGAGATTGCGAAACACTCCCACCATCTCATTCATAGTTTTGATAATGGGATGCTCTGACCCGAGCGGACGGCGGATGCCGGGGAGCGTGATGTCGAGGCGCTGGGACAATTCAAGCGCGCGCCGCGCCTCGTCAATCTGGGTGTCGACACCTTCGGCGCGAGCCTTTTTCAGGATTGCAATGTTCTTCCAGTGGTCGTGCGTGTCCTTGGCGGTTGTTTCGACGTGTGGAATGATGATGGTGTTGACTCGTTGCCCGACGTCACGCTTTGCATCCTTCGGCGCCGCCTTCAGCCAAAGGTCGTTGACTTGAGTCAGTATGCCGTTCTTGCGCGCCATCCACCGGTCGCGAAATATTTTCCACTCGTTCTCAGTGCTGACCGCTTTCGATTCCTCATCAATGGCGGCACGCAGTTTCGCAACCTCTTTGTCGAGACCTGCCGCCGAGAAATCCTTCAACGTGGGGACGGTGTAAGCCGATTTTTTCTTCGGATTCATATCAAGACCCTGTCATCCCGAGCCGCGCCCCTCGCTCTTCACGCTGTCATCCTGAGCGAAGTTGCCGTCGCGAAGCGACGGCAACGCAGTCGAAGGACTCCCAACTACGCCAGTCCCAGCAGCAACGATTCAGGGAGTTCTACCCAGTTCATCCGAAGCACGGTGCGAATACCTTACTGAAGCCTTGGCCGCTGCACGCATCTTGGGGTCCTTCGACTCCGTGGCTGCGGCGCTTCGCACCGCAGCCACTACGCTCAGGATGACCGGCCTTCTGCTTGAATTGGCTAAATGCTTTGTACTGGGTTAAGACTACGCCGCCCCGCCGAGAGCGCCCTTCGCCTGCTCGGCGAGGCTCTTAAACGCGGCTGCGTCCCGGACTGCCAAGTCAGCGAGAATCTTGCGATCCAGTTCCACGCCAGCCTGCTTCAGGCCGTGGATGAACTGGTTGTAGCTCATCCCATTCAGCTTGGCGGCGGCGCCGATGCGTACGATCCATAGCGACCGGAATTGCCGCTTGCGCTGCTTGCGTCCCGAGTATGCGAACTTCAGGCCGCGCTCGACGGCCTCTTTGGCCGACCGGTACAGCTTGGATTTTGTGAGGAAATAACCGCTGGCGCGGTCTAATATTTTTTTGCGCTTGGCGCGCCGTTTGGTTCCACGTTTTACACGAGGCATTGCTGTGCTCCTTTTTTATTTCGATTTACGGTGGCTGGAGGTAGGAGACTGAAACAGTCTTTATCACCTCTTCACACGCCGGGGACCGATGAATAAGAAATTCACAGCCCACAACGCGGGCGAGGGCGCCCGCGCCACACACACCACTATTCTAGTACGGAATCATGCGCTTGATTTTGGGCGTGTCTGCGTCGCTTACCAGCACTGAGTGGCCCAGCTTCTTTTTGCGCTTGTGCGATTTGGAGGTCAGAATGTGGCGTAAATGCGAATGGCCACGCTTCACTTTTCCGGTTGCAGTTTTCTTGAAGCGCTTGGCTGCGCCTTTATGTGTTTTCAACTTTGGCATAAGTCCTCAGAAATAGCATTCAGCCGTAAGGTTAAAAATAAAGCTTAACGGCCTGCTGACTGCTTGAAAAATTTAATCGATTCAGTCAGGCCTTCGCGGCCCGATCTTGCGATGGCGCAGGCGCGGCGTGCGGCTTCTGTCCCGTTTCCTTCTTCGGCGCCAGAATCGCGTGCAGCGTATTCCCTTCCTGGCGGGGCCGGAACTCCACGATACTCTTCTCCTGAACGTCTTTTATCAAGCGCTCCAAAATCTGGCGTCCCAGGCCGGTGCGGGTCATCTCGCGTCCGCGGAAAAAAATCGTTGCCTTGACCTTGTCACCTTCGTCCAGGAAGCGCAGCACGTGATTCTTCTTAGTCTCGTAATCGTGGTCATCCACATTGATACGAAACTTAACTTCTTTGACCGTGATCGTCTTCTGGTGCTTTTTAGCCTCGCGTTCTTTTTTCTCCTGTTGGTAGAGAAATTTCCCGTAATCCATGATGCGGCATACAGGAGGAACTGCGGTGGGCGAAATTTCAACCAGATCCAGGTTTTTTTCGCGGGCCATTTTGAGCGCTTCGTATGGGGGCATAACGCCGATCTGTTCCCCTTCGTCCCCAATCACTCTGATTTCACGCGCTCGAATACGGTCGTTCGTGCGGATAAAGCGTTTATCGATACAATCCTCCGTCAGCTAAAGCGGCAGCTTAGATGCAAAATTATAACATGATGCATCAGGCTTTGCCCCTGCGCCGTGATTCCGACACGATATAAATGATTTAGTTGGGCAGCTACCCTGCCATTTATTGTGCCGTTTGTACATCGTCCTCCGTACCCTAGGAACCGCGGAGCGTGAGGCGCACAATATACAGACTCATGGTTCAGGCACCGGCGCAACACTCTCTCTCCCATTGCCGATAGCGCAGCCTGCAATATTGCATGGCGGAAAGCGATCCTCAAATTCGAGAAGAGCCAGTCTGCACCCTTTGGCAGCGCATGCTCGAAGGTGTGCTGGGAGTGTGCTTGCTCTTCGGTATTGCTCTCATGGTTCGCTATTACCCTGCTGCGAAAACGCCCGATCCGCAACAGAAAGATGACCTGCAACGGCAGCTGCAGCAACTCGGCAACAAGGTAGACCAGCTTGAACAAGAACAGGCCATGCCCGAGGTCGTGTTGCATCGTTACCGTAATTCCATCTGCTACATTTTCGGTATATATCAAGTCGGATTCAATGGCCATCGTCCTGAGTTTCGGGCACGCATTTCTGGCACTGGCTTTGTGGTTTCTGACGGGCTGCTCGCGACCAATCGACATGTAGCCGAGCCGTGGTATGAAGATCCTGAATCCACTTTATTGATTCGCAAAGGCGCGATGCCGCGGCTGGAAAAGTTGTTAGCATTTTTCCCCGGCCTGCCCACTCCAGTGAACATTACGCCCGCAGTAGTGTCGGCGCAGGGAGATTTGGCGGTTCTCCACATCGAAGATATTCAGGCTGTGCATCAGCTTAGGCCAATACCTCTCGCCCCGGACACTCCGACTCCCGGCGAACTGGTCGCTGTAGTTGGATATCCCATGGGCGTGCTGGGCATGGTCGCGAAGTCACCGCCCGCGGTCTATGATCGCCTCGCCTATCGCCGAGACGATCAAGGCGCCGCGAACGAACTGGCTGCGTTGTCATTGATCCGGCCATCCTCAACCTGCGGACATCTCGGAGACGTCGTAGGCGACAAGTTGATCTACGACGCACCCACAGCTCACGGCGGCAGCGGCGGCCCGGTTTTCAATTCGCAAGGGGAAGTTATTGGCATCAACGCTGCCTATATCGACGGCTTCTCTGGAGGCACCCTGGGAGTTTCGGTTCGCGCTCTGAAACCGCTCGTCGCCGCGGCAAAGGCTGCCGGGTTAAAGACTGATGGAGCTAGCCTGATGAATACACCGGCCCTGGAAGTCACCGAGATCCGTCCATAATAACTTGGCCTGTTCCCCGTGCAGTTGGCGGAAAAACTTTCGAGGCCTGCAGTTTTGAAGGGCGCCTTCGCTTGTAAGGCTACGTTGAGGCTACATTCCAGAGGGCAAAATCTACATCAAGGCGGACGCACTGCGCTTCTAAATTCTTGATTCAATGCTTCTACGGGATGGCATCCCCGTTGCGTCTCTTAGGTAAGCTACTTCTGGCAGGACAGCCCAATGAAGAGACCGCCTCAATGGTGCCAACCAATAAGCCTGCTCTGCGCCTTGATGGCTGTGGCTTTAGCATGGTCGACCGCATGCTCGCGGCAGCTCGGCGCCCCAGGACTTACTGAGAATAGCCAAAATGGTCAACTCCCCTTTGATCACGTTTCGGACGACGGTGGCATATCTCCCACGGCGGGATTCGACTTCACCGAGATTCCCGCCGGAACGTCGGTAATCACTCGTTTGCAACTACCGCTATCCAGTGCGAGCGCTTGGGTGGGAGAATCTTTTTCCGCCGTGCTCGATGAGCCGGTGATTGTCGCCGGAAGGTCGGTTATAGCTCGCGGCACCCTAGTGACCGGTAGTGTGACGGTGGCCAAGGAATCGACGGATCTGCATGATCCAGGCTACCTGCGCCTGACCTTGACCTCCATCGTCGTGAACGGGAAAACTATTCCTCTGCGGACGACGAGCATTTTCGCCAAAGGCGGCTCGCATGTAAGCTCGACGATAAATCGGTCTGCGTTAGATTCCGCGAACGCCAGCGAATCTTCGTTGGCTCCTGCCAAAGACGATGTGCGGTTTTCCACAGGACACCGCCTGACCTTTCGACTCGCCCTGCCTTTGCATCCCCAAAGCTGAACTGTTAGTGAAGTACACTTCCCCGTTGCACGCGCACGAGTTCTCGACAACTCGTTCCTCCCATTTTTGGACTCGTCTAGGATCCTCGTCTCTTTGTTCAACTATCACAGCGTTCCTCAGGTTGTCCGCCTAGACTTCCCAAATGGGGAGCACCACTCGTAGAGATGGCTGCAATCCAGCACTTCAATCTTGGACGAATGACAGCTATGAGCGCAATTGCACAACTGCAAGTAAGAGCCGAAGAAACGGCAGCGCGTCCGCAGACTGAACAACAGTTGCGAGACGCTCACAAAATGGAGGCTATCGGCCGCCTGGTTGGCGGGGTTGCCCATGACTTCAATAACCTGCTCACAGGGATGGTGCTTTGCAGTGAGCTGATTCTGGCCGGCTTGGAACCAGACAGCCGGCTGCGTCGTTTTGCCGAAGAGATCCGCAAAGCAGGAGAACAGGGTGCCGGCCTTATCCAGCAGTTGATGGCGGTGGCGCGGCAGCGCGCCGTCGAGCCTTGCCTGCTCTGCTTGAACGACGTTGTGTCCGAGGTGCGCAATCTGTTAAGTCGGTTGATTGGCGAGGATATCGAGCTGATTCCTGATCTGGCGGCGGATCTCGGCGTGGTGCGGATGGATCCGGCTCAGGTTCAGCAGATCATCCTCAATCTGGTATTGAATGCGCGCGACGCCATGCCCGCCGGCGGCCGCATTACGATCATGACCAGAAATTGTGAAGGGCCCAAACTGGGACGCGAAGCCCATAACCAGTTTTGCGACTCCTGGGTCGTTCTCGCGGTCAGCGACACCGGTTGCGGCATTGACCCCGCAACCCATGCCCGGCTTTTCGAGCCCTTTTTTACCACAAAGAAACCGGGAGTAGGAAATGGCCTGGGGCTTGCGACCGTTTATCGCATCGTTACGCACGAAGGTGGAACTATTGAAGTCGAAAGTGAAACGGGAAAAGGAACGCAGGTAATTGTGTGCCTCCCCCGAGCGGGGGGCGGAAACAAATCCAAAGCTTCCGTTCCTGACAGCAGCCCGGTCCCGAATCACAAGCTCCGCAGGCCGAGGAAAGCTAAAGCCGGAAAAGGAAAATCTGTATGACAAGCGCAGTCGCCCATGCTTTTAATCCGCCACAACTCGAGGCGGCGAATTTGCTGAATCTGGTGATCGTCGATGACGAGCGGGCAATTCGCGATGTTTGCCGTGAAGTGGCCCAGTCGCTGGGTTTCAACACCATGGTCGCTGAATCGGCGGAACATACCTACCGCCTCATCGATTCGCAGCCGATTGATGTAGTTCTGCTTGATCTGAAATTGCCCGGCGCCGGCGGGCTTGAGGCCTTGCACAAAATTAAGCAGCGACGGCCTGATGCCGAAATTGTCGTGGTGACCGGCTACGCCACTGTGCAATCGGCCGTGCAAGCCATGAAAAATGGCGCCTACGATTACGTGACTAAGCCCTTCACCATCGACGAATTGAGGCTTCTATTGGAGCGTGTAGCCGCCCACTTACGCCTGAAAACGGAAAACCGGATGTTGCGCGAGAAAATCAAATCGAAGATCGGCTTCGGAAGTATTGTGGGGCACGCACCGGAAATGGAGAAGCTTTACCGCATGATTGCGAAGGCGGCGGTAAGCAGCCATCCCGTGTTGATTCTGGGCGAGAGTGGCACAGGAAAAGAAATGGTAGCGAGATCCATTCACTTTTCCGGCCCATTCCGTGACAAACCGTTCATTCCTGTCGACTGCGGATCGTTGGTTCCCACCTTGATCGAGAGTGAATTGTTCGGCTACGTCAAGGGAGCTTTCACCGGGGCCGTGCAAGCGAAAGAAGGACTGCTCGCAATGGCTGAGGGTGGCACGGTGTTTCTCGACGAGATCGGCGAGCTTCCGGTCGATCTGCAGGCCAAGCTTTTGCGCGCCATCCAGGAAAAAGAAATTCGCCAAGTGGGTAGCACGAGACGCACGACCATCCATGTGCGCATTTTGGCCGCAACCAATCGCGACCTGGAACTGGCGGTCGCGCAAGGCACGTTTCGACGCGACCTCTACTTCCGCTTGAATGTGTTAAACCTGCGCATGCCAGCTTTGCGGGAGCGGCGTCAGGATATTCCCGTTTTGGCCATGCATTTTCTGGAACGAATGGCGCGGGAATTCGGACAACCACACACTCTCAGCGATGATGCCGTTAAAGCCCTGCTTGCCTACGATTGGCCTGGCAATGTGCGCGAACTGGAAAACTGTTTGCAGCGAGCTTGCGCTATGAACAGCGGCCCGGAAATCCAGGTTGCAGATTTACCCAGTTCCATAACGGGCAAAAACAGCCATGCCAGCGTCGACGCGGAAGGCTCCGCCAAAATCATCCCCATCTCGGAGCTGGAGAGAAATACGATTCTCAACACGATTACACAGCTCAATGGCGACAAACTTCTGGCGGCGCGGCTGCTTGGTATTGGCAAGACTACGCTCTATCGCAAGCTGAAAGAATACGAAATTCAGGCCTAGGAAAACGCTCTAGCACTCGCTCGGGGAACCCGTCATCCCGAAGGCCCGCGTTTCTCCGGCGGTCTGAGGGATCTGGCGCGGAGTACTGATACCTTGGGTTCTCCGCGAGCAAAAGGGCAACGGTTCCGCCCTGACATGCTGCGTCGACTGCGTGTGCAGTCCAGCAAACGGCGTCTCAACCACCGCACTGAGACGAACGTTTTGGTTCGAACCCAGACTCGCCTTCCCGCAATGAAACCTATGCCGGAAGAACAACGCGCGCAAGCATCATGTTATCAATCGCGAGAGTGTGGCAAATAACGTGCCAATGACCAAGCATGATTCTGCTTATTACGTCTCTCGCAAAAGCTCAAGACTGCGCAGCAGCGCTACAGGAAGTCATCGGGGAGCCCGTGCAACTAGCCGCAAGCCTGCACGAAGCCATCGCTCAATTACAAGCCCAAGAATTCTCGGCGGTGGTTCTCGACCAATTACTGTTGGACGCGGAGCCGGACGACGTGGAAACGATCTTCAAACATATGGGCACCGCCGTCCCCGTTTACTCAAATTTCGCCATCAGTGGAATTGAGCGAGTCTCGCGCGAGCTACGATCGGCTATTCACCGCCGCAAGCGGGAGTTACTGATTGCCCGGCAAGAAGCGGAACAAGCTTTGCGCAGCGAGCTAAAGGGTACCATTACGGCTTTACTTCTTTCTTGTGAGATGGCTCTGAGCGTGCCAAACCTTCCTCTGCTCGCCGAGAGCAAAATACGTGCCGTCGACGCCCTGGCTAGAGAGATGCGCGCAAAACTTGGGGTGACGCCGTGAAAGCTTAACCGCTATCGAGCTATAGCAACCCGGACGAACGCGTCATTGTGTTCGGCATCTTGATAGGAACGATCTTCGTTTATCACGCAACAAGACTGGAAGGGAAACTAACCGGCAGCTATTGCGGAAAACGCGGGCCCAGCGAGCAGTCGCGGTTCACATTCTGAATGTAGATGCCGTTGTTGCCGCTGCGATCATCCTCCCAGGCTACAGCAGAAAGTCCGGACGGAACTATGTTCGACGATAAGCCTGCCTTATTCGCAGGCAACGACGACACTGGGAATTGTTGGCATACGCCCTTGCCTGTCCGGTCGAGCCGGGTTGCCTGAATCGTGGCAGAACCATAGGCAGCCTGATCAACCCAGTACGCAAGGGCGCCAGTGCCGATCTGCACATTCTGAACGAATATCTGCTGATCTGCTCCCAAGGGCACTACCACCAACCCGGAATCGCCCCATTTGCGCGCGCCCTTGGCATCGAATTTCTGCGCGTACACTCCGTTCAGCACTTGATTGGAATCCTCTTCAGTCCAGAAAAGAAACACCTCGTTCGTAGCCACGCGATAGGACGCTGCCGGCGAGACTCTCACATCGGTGGTGTTGGTCGAGGCGGCAGACCCGTTGTGGGGAAAAGCTTCGCTGCCATTGGCGAGGATGTGCTGCGCGAAGCATTGTAGAGCCGGACTGCTCGTATACCACGCAAATACCGCGCCACCACTTCCATCAGGGAGAAAATACGGAAAAGCGCCAAACTGAAGCGAGCCGTTATCGAACACTTTCACATGCCCTTTTCCCCAGAGCAGTTTTCCCTGGGCAGAGAGTTTGTTGGCGTAGATATACCGGTTGCTGCCAAATCCCTGTTCGCGGATCCATGAGACGATTACAGATCCATTGTCGGCGGCATGCAGGTCAGCCAACCCGTAGTCGTAGCCGGATTCCTTCAGCACAATTCCCTTGCCCCAAAGAGCGTGGCCGTTAGCGTCGAGTTTTTGAAGCACGACATCACTATTGCTTGTCCAAGCGACGACCACATTGCCGTCGCTGGTGCCCGCGATTTTGGGAGCATCGTGGGTGGCGGAGCCCTTAGTCGTTTGCACACCCAGCTTTCCCCAAAGAGCCTTCCCTGCTGGACTGATCTTAGCCGCAGTTACCTGCTGATTAGATCCTTCGCGGGTGTCAAGAAATGCGAGCAAAGCGTTGCCTGCGGTGTCTGCGTCGAGGCCGTAATCCTCGGTTGAACTGTTGCCCAAGTGGGCCACTTCGATGCCGTCGTGGCGGAATTGCTCGACACCGCCGGGATTAAGTCGCTGTAAGAAGACGCTATAACCGTTTGGCGGAGGACTGTTCGGATTGGCATCAAACCAGCTCACATACCATCCGTTGTTTGATAACGGACGGACTTTCGGCTGGACTTGATCATTCCCATCGCCTTTGTCTGCGAGGGCAAGATTCTTTGCCGGATCACCCGACCACTGCGCCGGGGCGGCGGACACTAGCATGAGAGTTAGAGCCAATACGACTGCAGGCCGAATTGCGTAGTTCACAAATGCTCCTCGCCGTGCTCGGGCACCGGCGTTTAAAGGCGAAGAATAGACCCTACTCCGGGCGGGACTGGCAGGTCAATTCCAAACCGATCCCGTATCGTTGGCATCGCAATGGCCGCCGCCGGGTTCTGCTATCATTTTTTCTGCCGCATTTAGTTCGTGCAATATGGACGACGAAATCAGCATTCGCGTTTCCTCGGAGGAATTCATGGACGAAGTACCCGCCATCACAGCCGGATCACGCCGCAACGAAGATATCGCCCTCGATTTAATGAAATTTGTCGCCATGACGACCGGCTACGGCCGCACCAGTGCCTCCGGTGTCGGATTTCAGGGCTCAGGCGCGGCCTCGAAGCCGGAAGATTATGCCAGTCATCTGCTGGAACTCTACGGAAGATGTCTGGAGGCGGTGCAGCGAAAGAAATAGTCGCTAACGCAATTCAGAGCCGGTCTGACGACCAGTCGCGTAGAATTGTCAGCCATGCTCACAAAACTGTTTGTAATCGTGTTGCTGCTGACCGGCATGTCTTTGGCCCAAACTCCGAAAGACGAGCAGGCAATCCACCACTTAGTCGCCGATTTCGAGGACGCGTGGAACCAGCACGATGCCCACGCCTTCGCTGAAAATTTTGCCGGGGATGCCGACTTCACCAATGTCCGTGGCGATGCGGCCCACGGGCGAAAAGCGGTGCAGGACTTCCATGCTCCAATGTTTGCAACCAAGTTCAAAAACACACACCAGACCGCAGACGATGTCAAAATCCGATTCCTCAACGCCGACATCGCCTCCGTCGACATTCGCTGGGAAATGACCGGGGCCACAGATGCCGACGGTACGCCAATCCCTATTCGCAAGGGTCTGCTCAGCTGGGTGGTGACACGGCAGCACGACGACCGCTGGCTGATCTTGGTAATGCATAACCAGGATTTGACGCCGCCGAAGCAGTGAATCCCGGTCGGCTCAACCCTGAATGCGACCGACCCGCCAGGCAATTTCATCAACCCAGCAGGCAGTATGCAGAGAATCAGCGTCAAAACCCGGAACAAACGTGAAGTGATCGATATTACCGACACTGTCGAGGCTCTTCTCGAAAAGAATCACGCCAAGGGAACCGGAATCTGCAATCTCTTCATCCTCCACACCACGGCGGCATTAACCACCGCCGATCTTGATCCCGGCACCGACCTTGACATGCTGGACGCGTTCGAGGCCATGATTCCCAAGCTGCGCTACCGCCATCCGCACAATCCGGCGCACGTCCCCGATCACATTCTGTCGTCTTTGATTGGAACGTCAGTCGCGCTGCCGTTTGATCGTGGCAAGATTCTGCTCGGCACCTGGCAGCGCATCGTACTGATAGAACTGGACGGCCCCCGCGAACGCGAACTGGTGGTGACTGTCACAACAGCCCAGTAGATCATCTAGCGTATCCGAAGTCGTCGAACAGAGCGAGTAGCGCCGGCATCTTAACCCTCGCCGGTGCGTGCGGGACGCCCTCACAGCCGTAGGATGAAAAGCGCAACGAGGCTGGCATCTACCTGGGGGTCCTTCACGGGTGGCCATCCTAACGTCGGCTTTTCGACGTTAGGTTGGGGACTCTGACTTTCGCGGCGCACTCTCAGACCTTGGGGCAGACTTTTCTACGTGACGCTAGCTGCGATCGGATGTACTATCGCCAGAACCCGTGCTACTCCTGCCTTCGCCGCAATCCCGGCTTAGGAGATGGTTGCCCATGAATCCCAAAGAACGTTTCCGCTTGGCAACTCGGCTGTCAACGTTGCTCGTGCTTGTTTTTCTTTTCGTTTCGACCGCTGCGGCCGAATGGCACGAGAAGGTGCTGTACAGTTTCCAGGGCGGTGCGGACGGTCAGACTCCAGCAGGCGGGGTGATTTTCGACAAAATTGGCAACCTCTATGGGGCGACGGTAGATGGTGGCGCAGACAATTGCTCTCCCATGGCCGCCTGCGGCACGGTTTTTCAACTCGAGCCGCCGGCCAACAAAGGCGAGGCCTGGACGGAGACGGTGCTATATGTTTTTAAGGGTAGAGCTTTCAACGATGGAGAGTCCCCGGACGGCGGGTTCGTTATGGATGCCGCTGGCAATCTCTATGGGACCGCAGCCTATGGCGGGACCGGCGACTGTGTGCTGTTGGGCATTAAAGGCGGTTGTGGGACGGTCTACGAGATGTCTCCGCCAGCGCAGAAGGGCGGCGCCTGGACCGAGACGACCCTATACAGTTTCAAAGGCGGCGATGACGGTTATGTTCCCCAGGGGAATCTGGTGTTCGACAGCGCCGGGAACTTGTACGGTGCCACGCTGTTTGGTGGGGGTAAGGGAACAACTTGCGATCCGTACTACCAGTATTGCGGAACGGTCTTCAAGCTGAGTCCGCCGAAGCAGAAGGGTGGCGCGTGGACGGAAAAGGTGTTACATAGCTTCGCCGGCGGATCGACCGATGGAGCCAACCCGAATGGCGGATTGGTTCTTGACAGCACGGGCGCAATCTACGGGACGACCGCCGCTGGTAGCAACCAAAATTGCCGGACCGCTGGATCTGTGGGTTGTGGAGTCGTATTCGAGCTCACCCCCCCGACCAAAAAGGGTGGCCTCTGGGCCGAAAAGCAGCTCCACCGCTTTGACGGACAGGACGGTGCCGATCCTACTGCCGGCGTTGTGTTCAGCGCAAAAGGCGACCTTTATGGCACAACATACTTCGGCCCGACAAATGGCTATGGGCTCATTTTTGAGCTGGCGAAGCCGTCCCGAAAGATCCGCTCTTGGGCGGAGACGGTACTCTGGCGATTCTCTGACGGGAATGATGGAGCATACCCCAGTGCTGGCCTTATTTTCGACACTCAGGGCGACCTGTTCGGCACAGTAACCGGCGGAGACACATTTCGCGGCGATGTTTTCCGGCTGACTCCCCCCAAGGAGAAGGGCAGAGTTTGGACCCTCGGGGTTCTGTACGGTTTCACTGGAAGCCCCGACGGGGGACATCCTGCCGCCAGTCTGATCTTCGACAAGACCGGCAATCTTTACAGCACCACCGAATCGGGTGGTACGGGTCAATTATGCCAAGGAGGTTGCGGGACCGTATTTGGAGTTTCGCGTTAGTTGGCCGGTCAGATCGCTGTACCGAGCGTCGAAACAGAATTCGCGGATGGAAGAGGAAATTTGCCGCCACGGGTATTTGCCGCAGGCACAAGGAAAGGCGGGAACGGCGAGGTCGGAGGCCACAGCTTTTCTTTGCGGGCACGAGGAAGCTTGTGTACAACCATCCCTGAGCGCTATTTCTGCAACCCGCTCCTAAGGATTCGTGGGCGGCGTACTCGGCGCTGCGCCCGGCGACGGTGCCGCAGGCTGCGCGGGAACCAGCGGTATGGGACGGTACAGCGCGCTCTTCACTGAGTCCGGCAGTTTATTCGCGTTCGCCGCCAGCAGGCTGACCTGCCACATCTGCGTCTGCGACAGCGATTCGCTGAAGCTGGGCATTCCGCTGAGGCGGATGCCGTTTGAGACTTTCCAATAGGTTTCGCCCGGCGGATCATCGGTCACGCCCATGCCCTCAAGCAACTTCGGCGGTTTCGGAAACATGCCTCTCGAGATCGCGGTTGGCGTGCCTCCGGGAATGCCGTGGCACCCCGCGCAATTTTCCCGATAAACATTGGCGCCGCCCATCAAATTGGATTCGTCCGCCGGTATCGGAACAGTTTTCGGCATCTCTTTCGCAATGCGCGCGTGCAAAGCTGCATTTGCCAGCGTTCCCTCAAATGGCAACGGCGGCGCGGAGGTAGCCACAGGGGCGCTTCCGGTCACGAAATAAATGTAAACGCATAGCGGGATCAGGATTAAACCGATAACGAAACCGATCAGAAAAAATTTCACAGGCCTCTCCTAGACTGAACCCTCGCAGTATACACAGAAAGAATATTTTACAGCCGTTCTTTGCGCTGCAACAGGAACGCGCCGATCGCGCCTCCAAGGCCGGCGAAAATCGTAAAAGCCACCAGCGTCATTAGCAAAGTCAAAATCATGATGAAAGTGAACCCTTCAGGTGTGTTAAATAAATCGAGAACCTGCTGCATGTGAGCATCGGAGCTGCGAGCCGCGTACTGCTGAATGTAGTTGAGTAGCGCGTCGTGAATCTCTTTGCCCGAGCGGAAGGCTGTCCATAGCCCAAGAATCGCTGCCAGGAGGGCAAAACCAAACGCGCCGGTCAACGCGCCCATACGCGCTCCGAGCCCAGCATTGACGTGCGTTGCCGGACATCGCCTGCGATAGAGGACAACGGAAAGAAAGCCAGCCGCAAACATTCCCAGCCCGGCAGGCATTCCCAGAGAAATGAGAAACACCGCCGCGATCAGCGAAAGCCCAGCCGAAGGCAGAGCCTGAGGCCATTCTAGAATCGATGGATGCGACGGCGGCGCATAAGCGGTGTACTTCTCGATCGCCGCTTCCGGTGTGGTTGCAGCCGTCGGAATTGGCTCGGGTCCAACAACCCGAATCTGCGGAGCATTACAGCGGCGGCAGAATGGCGTGCCCTCTTCGACGCTCGCGCCACATTTGTAACAAGGGCGTTCCATTGATTTTCAAGGTACAGCAGGGACGCACAGGGCGCAACAAAGGTGCCGTAGCGGCGGAAACGCCATTCCTGCAAATGATTGATCCTAGATTTCGCCTTCTTTACCGCGCACCCGGACCCACACGATGGCGAAATCCGAACCTTTGCCTTCGGGATCGACGGATACGATGCGCTGGTTATCGTCGGTGCCGACTTTCAGTTCCACGGTGCTGCCGCTATCGTCGTTGTCGCACTTCAGGTTTCCTCCAACGACATAACCCTTCCGTCCGCCTACAAAGGGTACATCGTCCTCGATCTTGACGCGTTTGCCGTGGCATTGCACCACGCTGCCGTATTTTTTCAGCTGATCCTGGTAGTAAGCGATGATTTTGGCGGGCGGATCGTCAGACTCGTACTCCAGGGCGACAACCTTCAAGCCAAAACCGAAGGCCGACAAATTGACGTTGGCGCTCTTTTGGTCGCCGTCCCTGGTTTTCGGTTTCAACTTTGCGCCTGGATAGACAGACAGCCCGGTGTCGCGCGCATCCGCATTCTGATCGACGTGGATTCCGCCAACCGGCGTGCTGATATCGACTTTCGTATTGCCTTCATTGTCGTGATCTTTCACGTTTATGCTGCAACCGGACAAGGCCAGCGTGCCAAGGGCTAACACAATCGGGAGATATAGGTTAACGGTTGATGGCTTGAGAATACGCATGTGGCGAACCTCCTTGTGCGCTTTTTGCCGGACGTTCAATGCCGGCGCCGCGCGACCCAATATTCGGAATGCTGACTGGCAGATGTCCACGGATCGGGATTTCACCAAACAACGCTTTGGCCGCGCTTATTTCCGAAACCGTAGCATTGGAGAATGTGCACAAATAATTTTGTACCGTGGGGAAGTCCTGGGCCAGGTATGGATTCCCCATAGCGACAACCACTGTTTTCTCGGCAGCCTGCTCCAACACCTTTTGCAACAGAACTTCACCCGCATCAGACAGCCCGACCGGCTTGGTCAAACTGTTCGCAGCATCGGGAGCCCTTCCCGGCACCGGCACTTCGTAAACTGCCGCAATCACCGTCTGCGCATTGGTCACGGCTTTGAGTACATCGTCTGTCATGGCAGCCGCCACGCGGGGATCAACATAAACCACATGGGCATCAGGCACACGAAGCCGCAGCTGGCGTTCGAACGCGCGTCCCGCCTCAGTTCGCATGTCGTCAGAAAAAATGATGGCCACCACGGTGTCGCGCACTTCTTCCACTTTCTGATACGGAAGAACCGGCGCCCCAGTTCCATCGGATTTCATGGGCAGCAGCTTACCATTGTCTCGAACCAGGGTCACGGCGTCATCCGCGATTTGCTGGCCCAAAGCGAGGTTCTCAGGCTTGCCCACCACGGTGGAAAGAGCTTCGACGTTTACCAATCGAGCCTTGTGCAGCGACAATGACGCTTTTGCCTTCAGTATCTTCAGGACGGACGCATCCAGTTGCGCCTGTGAAATCTCGCCACTGCGCACCGCTTCGAGCATTGCACAGTAAGACGCGTCCAGGTCAGCGGGAATGAGCAGGACGTCATTGCCCGCCTTGAAGGCGTCCACTGCGGCGCGCCCAACGTTTGCCGCATACAGACGAGTAAGCGCAGCCATGTCCAGGGCGTCGGTGACGATTATTCCTTTAAAACCAAGTTGGTTCTTGAGCAGGCCGGTGACGATTGCGGGTGAAGTCGTGGCTACATGATTGGGATCGGAGTCGAGCGCGGGAACGGAAACGTGAGCCACCATGACCGAGTCGACACCGGCTTCGATCGCCTTTTGAAAAGGGGGAAGTTCGACGGATCTAAGGCGCGCCATGTCGCCCGTGACTTGCGCCACGCCCAGGTGAGAGTCGGTTGCAGTATCGCCGTGGCCGGGAAAATGCTTAGCCGTGGTCATCATTCCATTCGCGTGGGCTCCGCGAATGTACGCAGTAACCATGTCCCCCACTTGCTGCGGATCTTCTCCAAACGAACGAGTGTTGATGATGGGGTTCGCGGGATTTGAATTTACGTCGGCATCGGGGAAGAAATTCCAATGCACACCGATGGCGCGAGCCTCTTGCGCGGTGATGCGGCCAGAGGCTTCGGCGTATTCCAATTTACCCGCGGCGCCGAACGCCATGGCATGAGGAAATTCGGTCGCTCCGTGCAACCGCATGGTGACGCCACGCTCGAAATCCGCGGAAACCAGCAGCGGCAACTTGGAGTCCTGCTGCAGGCGATTGAGCAATTCAGCAGCTTCAAAGGGCTGATTTCGGTAGAGAAACGGCGGATCCCAGCGAACCGTCATGGTGAACCCGCCGAGATGGTATTTGCTTATTGTGTCGCGAAGCTGCAGATACTCGGGATTATCGATATTCAAAAATTCCGCGCGCACAAAGACGATAAAAACCTGGCCAACCTTTTCCTCGGCAGACATCTTGCGGAGAGTTTTCTCCGCCCACTTTTCTCCTTCGTGGTCAAGACGTATCGGCCCGGGCTGCTGATATTTATCTTTTGCTGGACAAGAAGCAATGAGTGCACAAAGAACTAGAAAAAGAACGCCAGCCTGTCGGAGCATCAGCAGACGATAGCATGGGAGTGGCGTTCCGGTCTCGGATGTGTTCCCCTACGAAGAGCGAATCCAGGAAAGGATCTTTATTGGCAGTCTGGTGACAATTGCGAGAGAATCTCTAATGCAAGTCACTAAGGGCGCGTAGCTCAAACGGATAGAGCATCGGATTTCTAATCGCAGTGAAGTCCAGCATTCGACGTGTTTTCAATAACTTGAGTAAGGTTTGGTAAGGTTTGAACAGGCACTTTCTAGGACCATCAGTGACAGTTTAGTGACAGTCAGACGCAACTGTCACCAATCTTTATGTGCTGTACACCGCGCTGGACGCTGGTTTGAGCTTGTACGGCGCGAAAAGTGCTGTTATAATGAGGGTCTGACTAGCAATGGAACGCTCCATTGTCAACTGAACCTTTACCGTGAACTTCGCCGCACGTTTCGGCGAGAGAATTGTGTAGGACTTATGATTGAAACCACGCAAGGAAACCGCAGCATTACCGTCCGTTGGACTCCGTAGTTCTGATTCTGTCTCCGTACCCACAACGCCAATAATTCAACCGCGCCTGCTTACTATCAAGCAAGCAGCAGCCTATTGCAGCGCTGCGATATGGGCGATTCGTCAGGCAATCATCAACAAGGAACTGCGTGCCTGCATCATCGGCAGACGCTTCCTGATTGACCGCGCTGCGCTCGATGCGTTCATCGACCGCAAAATAAGCGAGCGCGCGGCATGAAGTACAGCCGCGAGTGGCCGCACGACAGTGAGCAATGGAAACCGATAGCAGGCTTTGAAGGTCTATACGAGGTAAGCAGTTTGGGCAAGGTGCGGACCCTGCCGCACGGGTAACGCTGGCTGTGCAACTGCATCCCAGCACCATGCAAGCCTTGAAGGATGCAGCCGATGCTAACGACGAATCGGTTTCAGATTTCGTACGGCGTGCAATCGTTAGGGAGTTGAAAGACCAGAAGTAGAAAATCGGCCACACGGCCAACATGCTTTCCAGTCTGCGTGTATACAAAAGACCGACTGGACGTAGCAGCCTTGCTACCGTGGGTTAAGGAATCACTCCAAACCTTCAAAGGCGTTCCTCAGTGAAGGATGGCTACTAACTGAGAAAAACTTTGGACGGGTATTCAGTCCGTGATTCCCTGTGGCTTTGTCAGCCACGCAATAAACGGGTAGCCAGATAACGGATATGCCGCGCGGCATACAAGATGGGCATATTCGGGCTTGCCAGTCAGTCCAGCAAGCAAGTAGCAACAGACTGCTACGCATCGTCATTGACCAGCGCGATTGACCACGGGTCGGCTGAAAGACGCAACTGCACGGAATGGGCGCGATACCTTCCGAAATCTGCCAGACATATTTGGAATCCTGACCCCAGAGAGCAACACGGGGTACCAGTGGAATACGGTTCAACCCTGAAAGGCTGAATCTCCGCTGGTGGCTATGGTTGAGCAGTCCTTCCATATGCCCTTCTTGCCCGTGGTGTGTCCAGAAGTGAACTGCCCAGTTCCGTGGTAGAATCCGTCCGTATTTCCTTCCCCAAAAGTTCAAGGAGTTCTCAGGAGACCCTCATGAGGAATCTCTGTTTGCTTTTTATTGTGGTCTTGTGTGGAGCGGTCGCACTTTTTCAGGGCATCGGACAGACCGTGTCGTCTCAAGATGGAAACGACCTACTTCCACGTTGTCAGGCTTCAGTAACTTCGCTTGACACACCCACTTGGAAGGATGCGCATGAAGCCTTCAACGCCGGATTTTGTCTGGGGTTGGTTCAGGGCGTCTGGTACGCCTCTGCCAATGTATGCACCCCAGCGGGGGTTACGTTCGGACAACTACAGAGGGTCGTGCTTAAGTTCTTGCAAGACAATCCTGAAAAGTTAAATCTCAATCAAAATCTTCTTGCCGAGATGGCGTTATCCAAAGCGTTTCCGTGCCCGAAGAAAAAATAAGGGGCTTTTATTGCTGAACTACATCCTGCCGATTGCGGCCCGCCGAACTCGTACGGCGTGCCGTTGCGGACTGGATTGCTAAGAAGAAAGGTTAGCCGCCATGACTATCGGAGTCGCTATCGTTATCGTTGCAGTGATGTACTTCATAGACAAGCACAATCTGTGGCGTCGGTTTGCCATATGTGTGGGCATTCTCGTTGTCGTGGCGTTGCTCGGTCTGGGCGGGTTCTGGGGCTGGACAAAGTACCGGGTCGCACGAGCTAAGACCGCACTGGCTGAGTTCAACAAGAAATGGGCGGCTGAAATCCCTGCCTGCAACAGTCGAAACATAACGACCTATTTCGCTGCTGAAGATGCGTCGGCTAAGCCTACGCTTCCTCCGGGCTATGTACTCGAACACGCCATGCCTGAGTCAGTGATGGACGAGATAAAGAAACATTGCAGTGCCGACCCTTACAAATATGTTTGGAGCACCGGGCTGGAGGTGCTGGGCGAAGAGTGCCTCGATGGTACGAATGACCCCTGCATGTTGATGTCAGACGGGCACGGTAATCTTGTGCCCATTCCCAAAGCCAAAGATGACGTAAAGAAGGCTTCTAAGTGAGACCGTCACAGTTCAAGGAGAACTCCATGCGGAATACCTGCCTGCTTTTGGTTGCGCTGTTGGTGTGCGTAGCAGCCGTGCCTGCCCAAACCCCAGAACTCATTTGGCACTCGGGGAACGCTTTTCTTTCCACCTGTGCTTTGGCTGGTAAAACCTCCAATGAGTTAACCTCTGCCCAGATGGGAGCCATGAGTGATTGTTTGCCATACGTCCGAGGTTTGGATGATGGCATCGGCCTATTGAACACCCCGTATTGTGAACCCGATGGCCTAACGAATGGCCAAGTGCTACGAATATTCGTGAAGTACATAAACGACAATCCCGAGAGCGCGCATTTACAAACATCGAAGCTCTACTTGCTTGCTATGGAGAAGGCGTTTCCATGTTCGACAAAGAAGTGACGTATCGTCCAAGAAGACCCTGCTGGCGGCAGGTAAAATCATGACAATCGAGGCTTGGAACATAGTTCTAAACGCAGTCGTTGTAGTCGTGCTCGTGGCCTATGGGCTCTGGCTCAAAAACATCGTCACGCAGCAACTCAAGAGCAAGGACACAGCGATTGGTGCGTTGGAAGCGGTCATCAAAATCAAGGATGCCGAAATATCGGCCTTGATGGCGGATACTGCACCCGCAATCACGAAGGCGTATGCGGTCATGAAAGAGCACGCCAATCAGATGACCGTAGAGGTTGATGTGTTGACAAGGCGTGCTAACGAACTGACCGAGGAGTTGCAGCAGTCGCAAGGCCACGTTAGCAAGTTGGCCTCCGAGAAAGCCTCCGAGATGGCGCGGCAACACAGTATTGCTGAAGTCAATGTGCTGTTAAGCGAGGCCAGAGCATTCCTTCGAGCATCGGATTTGATGGACGGCCCAGAGTTTCGCGAAATAGTCGAGAAACCAGTTGATTTCGATTCCGAGCACAAGTTTCGTGAACTATATGAGCATGTCTATGTGCGGATGATGGACGAGGCTAGTGCGAGGATTGCACAGGCGAAGAAAAAGATTTAACCCTGCTCGGTCTCAGACTGCTGCGCTACGTCAAGTCGCCAGCGTGCTACACTCGCCCAATCGTAATGGCCATCAACTGGCAAGACGTATTCACCACAGTCGGCTTGACCGCAGTCATTGTCTCCGCAATCACGTTTCTGACAAAGTCAGCAATCAATCACTGGCTAACACGTGATGTTGAAAAGTTCAAGGCTCGATTGCAGGCGAATGCCGACATGGAGATTGAGAAACTGAAGAACTCCCTGCAAATGGTCTCTGTCGAACACCAAGTTCGGTTTTCCAAACTCCACGAGAAGCGTGCTGAGATAATCGCCGACCTATACGGACGACTCGTGGATGCAGAGCGGATTGGAGACCATTTTGTTAAGGTAGATTCGTGGGATGACGAGAAAGGACGGGAGTCATACGAAGCAACTAACCAGAATCTTCTTGACCTTTACTACTTCGTGGAAAAGAATCGTCTTTACTTCCCCGAACCCGTCTGTGACTTGCTGACGAACTTTGTACTCGCCGTTAGAAGCAGTGCCATTGGCATGCACTTCTATGCGCGGGTCGAATCGACAACACCCAATCAGGCATTTATTGAGGAGCGGGCGAAGGTTCTTAAGCAGGCATTTGAGTCGTTTCAGTACCAAATCCCAGCGGCGAGGAAAGCCTTGGAGTCAGAGTTTCGAACGATTCTTGGTGGCTGACTCCATGGTGAACCCCGCATGCCATAACGGGTAGTCACTCTTCAATGTTCGGTTTGGCCTTACCAGATTGTTTCAAAGGACCGACCCACCATCGCGGCTCGTCCACGTCCATTTCAAAATCAATAACATTCTTGTACTTCTTTACGAGCGACAAGGTGTCTTCGAGCAGATTGTACTGGGTGGAAGACGGCACATCGCGGAAGAAAAGCCATCTGGCCGCTTCTTCGTTCTCGCCCAACTCGCGCATCAGCCTAAGTTGCTCCTCTGCGAAAGCCCTGACCGCTTCTAACCCGCAGACGATTTCAGCCACGCGCTTGGAAACGATGTTGGCTTCCCTTTCCGAAGGGATGTCGGTTGCAATCGCGGCTGCCTCAATTGCCTTGAGTTTGTGAGCGAGTATTTGATTCACGAACAACAGTCGTGGGGTGTTCGCGCTCTGCACAACGTGCTGCAACTCGTGGGCATAGGTTTCTACAAGACCAGCGGTGTCGGCAGAAGTACTGTGCCGGATGTAGATGAGATTGTCGAACGCAATCGTGTCCTTGAACTCTACGTCTTTCGAAGAGTCGAACGGGTGAAAAAAGCAATGCACAAGGTATAGCGGTAGCACTGTTCGTGCAGGGTACGGAACGTGGAACCCGCGAAAGTGTCCACCGTACAGCCATGTCAAGGCCGGGTCGTCCGAGTCTGCGAAGTAGCGACAGAGGCGATTACTAGGAAGTTGGAACTGTTCTTCTACTCGCTGGCACAGCAACTTCACAGCGGCTTCTTTCGTATTCGAAGACTGGAACACCCAGCTTCTGTCGATGGGATTAGCGTTGGTCATCGTAGTCTTCGGACCATGCGCTTATTGCATGCGGTGCTCAGTAGCGATGCTTTCATCGTCAGATTGTATCAACGCGGGGCGTCATCGTTGCAGCGCAACGTGACGATGGCCCTTCAAGAACTCCTCTCGCGTGATTGTCTTTGTTCGCACGTTGCCAAACAGCACAGGGTTCAACGTGACGCTGATGGTCTTGTATTGCACTCGCTCAGAATCTCGCTGCTCGTTAAACTCGAAAACTCGGTCAAACTGGTCATAAGAAGGATGCCAAGTGAAAACGTCGTCTGATTCGTTCCAGTTCAAGCCTGTTGTGAATGCAAGAGTGTACGTGCCTTGGGGTATATGCTTCATGCGCGCGGTACTGTGCGCTTGCACGGAGAACCAGCACACGGTGCGGTCGGTGGCAACCTCGCTCAACCGCACAACTGCGTCTTCAGTAGTTCCGTTGTCTGCCTTCAGTTCGCCATGACCAGCACCGACGCATCCCTCGATGCGCGTGCCAGTGGGCAAAGAGTTGTACTCGGTCGGTCGTGGGTCAGCAGCAACTGCGGTCGGCTCTGCTGCCTTCGGTACAGGTTCTTCATCCACGATGGTTGGTGCTGCGCCGGGTTCTCGATGAGAAGCGTCGATGTCTGAAACATTTGCAGTGCCTCTTGGCGAACCAGCGTGAGTGGCATAGACGATGAGCGAGACTGCACCCACTGCCAGAAGAATGCAGAAGGCAACCGGAACCACGTAGCTCGACTTGAAACTGCTCTCTCGCTTTGCAGGTTGCGTATGCCGAGCGTGTTTGAACGATGGTGCGCGAGTCGGTTCTGCGCGAACTGTCTCCAAAATTGGAACTAGCGAACCACACCGGGCACAACGAAGATGCTTGCCGATGTGTGACTCTTCAGAGTGATAAACGGCACTGCACTGCGGGCACGTGACATCAATCATCTGAAGTATCCCCGTTCCATCAACGCTAGAACAGTTTCATGGGGCGCAGGGCCGCTAGATGTTCAAACCGCGTTGGCTGAAGCACCTCGAAAGCCTTTTGCTGAACCTTGAGGTGTACATCCATTTTGTGCTGGTCAACGCCGTCGCGTTTTCACACCACTGGGTGGCTGCGGCGTCCTTATGAAGGACCTCTCCGGTCTCTGCTCCCTTCGATTCCAACAGCCAGCGCGTTCCTTTTTCGTCCACGGCGACGAAGTCTGGATAGTACGACCGCAGATTCATAGCGCCATCGGTGTAGTCGATGGAGAAGCCGAAAGGCTGCGGCAATTTGGCAAATCGCGTCACGTCTTGAGCGCTGTTTAGGAACTTGGCGAAATCTCGCTCGAAGTGGTTGTCACACGGCACAAGGTTGAAGACAGTTTTCGCATCTTCCAAGACAGGCCGCGACCACGGGAATGGTTGGCACGAGGAGAGTAGCCGCTCGGGTTCGAGCAATGTCGGCACTTGTTCCGAGATGGTCAACTTTTTCAACGCCTTTGAGAAAACATCGACGCAGACATAGTGCGCCACGGGTGTGCCCATCGCCTTGACCACCACCGAATCGGAAAGGTCCACCTTCTGACCAAACGCCTTGTGCTCGAAGAACTCACGCACCTTTGGAGCGAGTGCAGCAAACTGCGACGGGAGCTTCACTGCCTCTGCGATTCGGCGGGAATAGTATCCGATGACCTCCTGCGAAGTCTGAGGCTCTGGGATGGTGTAATCCCGCTCAACTTCTTTTTGAAGCGTGATGATGTCGTAGCCTTCGTATCGAAAGGTCTTGTTGCGAGGGTCGTCAGCGGTCAAGGGCAGCAAGATGGTCTGAAACGACATCACATCCAAGCTGGCGATTTCATCTGCCAACGTCTTCTTGCGTACCAGCGTGGGCGACAGCACCGGAAGTCCGATGTCATATTCCTTGCGGTTGTCCAGAGGCAAGATAGTCACGATGCCGACTTTGTCTTTGCCAACCTCGAATGTATCCAGCTTCAAATCTTCGAGCTTTTCCAAGTCATCCACAAAATCGAGGAACTTCTGGTTCCCAATGATGTCCACTCGTTCCGTGAAGTCCGAAGGAATGTCTCGGAACATCAACCGTAAGCCACGCCCAATGGCTTGTTCCGGCAGGATGTTGGCCTTCGCCGTATATGGACGGAGCCCAACCACGACCGTCACATTCTTCACGTCCCAACCTTCGCGCAACATGAGCACACTGACGATGGCGTTGATGGGGCTTTCCGGCTCGTCTACGTCGTGAACCGCCTTCCTCGCTTCGTCAAGTTCCTTCTTGCTCACTTCGCCTGATTTGTCGGTGTGGATGACCTGCGTCTTGTCACCTGCGAATTCCGGTGGATATTTCTCCCGCAGCCATCCCGCCACATCATCGGCTTCCTCGGTGTCGCTCATCATGACGAACAGGATGGGCTTGCGCTTGAGTTGTGTAAGCTGGTCGCGGTATTCGCGCCAGCGTTCTACAGCAGCAACCAAATAGCCTTTGTACCGCACACTCGCATAGTCCGACTTGGCTTCGACTATCCGGGCGATACCCTTCATGGGCCGCTTTACAATGTTATCGAGGATGGCTTGCTTCAACGGGTAGTCCGAAATTGTCCACGGGAAAATCGCTCCCTTTTGGAAGCGGGGCGTAGCAGAAAAATCTAGCTGGGCTGTCAGTGGCGTTTTGCCGTGCAGCGTGCGTATGATGCCGTTCCACTCGCTGTTCTCATCGTGCGTGTGGTGCGCCTCGTCGTTAAGGACTAGAAGATGTCCGGCTCTCAGGCCAATGCGTTCTCCGAAGTCGGTCAGTTCCAACTTCTGTGTTGGAGGTTTTGACCCAAGCACCGCCGTCATTGCCTCCGGTTCCTGCTCGGCATTGCGGTCGGCACGTTCGTAAAACTGCTGGATGTTCGTCAGGAACAGCATTCCCTCTGCCGGAGCCTTCTCGCCTTCACCGCGCATCACGCAATCGAATTCCCAGAAAATTTCCAGTTCGCGAGGGATAACAGGGTCGCTGCGGAAGACGCGACCACCCGCGAAATCAGTCTTCAGCCGCTCCAGAACAATGACGTTAGGAGCGAGAAGCAAGAAGGTCTTCGCATAATCTTTGGCGACTTCCTCGGCCTCCCGTACGGCGTTCAAGAATTGCCACGCAACGGCTAGAGACATGACCTTCGTCTTGCCACTGCCCGTCGCCATCTTCACGCAGTACCGCGCAAAGTCATCAAAGGGAGGTAGCTGCACGTCCCGAAGGTCTTGCGCGTACCGTTCCAGCAGAGCCTTGCGGCTGCGCACTTTCTCGAACTCCCAGACGAAAACCAACGTCTCAATGGCTTCCTGCTGAGAACGGTGATACTTGAACGGAGCCCCGGTCGGCAGCTTATGGTCGGTGTAGAACCAGTGGTTCAGGAGAATGCGGGTTGTGTCGGTGGTGCCTTTATGGCCGCCAGCGACCCACGCCTTAACAGCCTCCCGCAACGCAGGTACGCAAGGTGCCGTGCGCAGCTTGGATGCTACGTCCAGTAACTCGGTCTGAGCGATATCGACTGCTGCACGCTTCCGCCGTGGCATCGCTATTTCACCTTTATATCTAGAGTCTTGGTCGTATCATTCCCTAGGATGTCGATGACTTTTACCACGACCCGGTATTCGCCGGGCTCCGCGTATTCGTACGTGGCGGTCAGTTCGAGCTTCGAGTCCTGACGCGTGCGGTAGGACTGCCACTGGTTGTGGAAGGTATCGTTCTTGAAGGACCAGTCCACCGCCCAGTAGTCAATCATCTGGCTCCAATGCTTGATGGCCTTCCGGGCTTCCTCGGAAACGTCGTCAATAGGGATGAGAAAGTCGGTTAACTCGACAGAGAGTTCCTTCTTCTTCAGCTTCGGCTGCACCGACAGCGAGTTCGAAAAACCTGATGTCGCCTTGTTCTACAGCCTTTTTTTCCAGAACCTCGCGTGGAATCTTCTTGAAAGCCACATCGACGCGGGACTCGGCAGCAATCTGACGCGCAGTCTCGTTCAGTTCAAAAGCGAACTCCCAACCCAGCACATCTGCCGCTGCTTTTCGCGCCTCGCCGCTGCCGTTCGCCGCTCTCCAGACCTCACGGGCGATGGCGCGAATATCGGACAGGGTAACGGGGGCGTCCACCGCACCCACATGAACCATGCGGCTGGATTTTATTCCGTGGAGCCACGTTTGGCCCGTTACCGGGGTAGCGCGATAGAGGTCGAGGATGAACTCCCTGTATGCGACCTCACGCCGTCTTTGCTCGGCGATGCCAGCATCGCCGGATGGACTGAATTCCGCAGCTTGCCAAGCTTGACGCTCATATTTGCCAAGATTTTGGACAGTAAAAGGCTTCACGCCGGGAAGGGACAGGAGTCGTTTTCGAGTCGTGTGAATCGCAAATCGACCTAAATCGCATGCAATCCAGCGGCGATTCAGGTTTTCAGAAACAGCAGCCATAGTGCCACTGCCAACGAAACAGTCCAACACGAGGTCACCTTCATGGGAGGATGTCTGGACAATCCTGCGAGCTAGCGCTTCAGGCTTCTGTGTTGCGTATCCAACTCGCTCTTCTGCTTGCGAATTGATTGGAAAGATGTCCGTCCACAAATCATCTGAGGGCGTTCCGGGCATTTCATCAAGGTAAAGCTTGAGACGCGGCATTCCTTTCGCCGAATAGACGAGCCGACCCTCGGCCTCGAACTTCTCCATGTTGTCCTTTGTGTATGCCCAACAGCGACTGCTAGGCGGTCGCAATCCTTTCCATGAATAGAGTTGTCCCGACGATGCCCTCTCCATGGAGGCTGTTAGGTCGCGTGTGGTGAAGCGCCCTTTGCCGCCTTCTTCCGACTGACCATAGTGAGACTTGATGTAATCGACAGTGTAAGGCACATAGGGCTGATTCCATGTCCACTGCTCCGACTTCGTGTAAAGAAATATTCGGTCGTTCACCATTGCAAACCGCTGCCCAACGTTTGCGTGAGCAGAAGTGCGTTTCCAGACGATTTCGTTTCGGAATTGTTCCCGACCGAAAACCTCGTCCAAGATTGCCTTTGCATAGTGCGAAACGTGCCAGTCGAGATGGACATACAAGCTCCCCGATTCTGAGAGTAGCTCGCGAAGTTGAGTGGCCGTATCGCTGAACCACTGGAGATACGAATCCAAGCCTCGTCCCCAAGTGTCCCTGTATGCTTTCTGCTCGATTATCGAAGGCTCTTTGACGAAAGTTACCGATTCGTCCTCATCGTGTTCTGGATGACGGGGAGGCACAGTCGCCGTGAACGAGAAATCGGCCCCTGTGTCGAACGGGGGGTCAATGTAGATGAGGTCAACCTTCCCCGCAAACTCTGGTAGCAGCGAAGGCAAGACGTACTTCTTGTCACCCCAAATAAGTCGGTTTCGCCACTCGGTTACACGACCCGTTGAAAAGAGTTCGAGGGTCCGTCGTCGGTCGGCAGCGCTCTCGTTCACCGTCTCGATGGTTTGGAATGGAAGCGCAACTCGCACAGGGCGTTGCCGCTTTCCGTCAACATACTTGCCGTCCCAAATAAGCTCTGTCATCGCGTAGGAAGTCTAGCAGGCATGGGCCGCGTCCACAAAAGTGACTGCGCCGGGCGCACTCCGAGTCGTTTGACTTCACCAGTCTGAGTAGCCCAGAATCGGGAACATGAATGAATATCCTACGCTGCACACGATGGTAAAAGATGCTCGAAGCGGCTCTCCGCACGAAGTCCGTCATCTCCTAATTCATTCGGTTGAAGGGCCGAGTGGCAAAGTGTTGACCAAGCTTATCGCAGGAGTCCCCAGCGAGATTGCGACTGGTAAACACTATGAGATGGAGCAGAAAGCGGACGCGGTAATGCAGGAGTGGGCCGGGGAAGGGTTCAGGTATCAACGTGAGCGGGAGCCTGCGTATGAAGACTTAAAATCCGCAGTCACCCTAGCAATGCTCATGGGCTACAAAGTAGTTTATGACCCGAACTACGTTGACATGCGGCGAATGAACCTGACGGGAGCCGTTCCCCTTGCAAAATGGCAGGGGAAAGCTGGCAAGAATGGCGGTGGCTATCAATACGCTTTCACGGGAATGACAATTCTAGCGTCGCCAACCCTACCGCCCGGACATGGCATAAACATGGCTCCGAGCAGCGAAGAGTTATTCCACACAATGCGACAGGCGATTGAACTTCAGAAGACTGTCGGCCCTCTGGTCGAACTCGTCCTCGGTTGACCGAGTCCTGAAGAAACTCAACGCAAGTCCCTCGCCCTTGCTGTTTACCGTTGCCTGAGACTAGGATGGTCGTTCCCCGGACATTTCAGACCACGTGTGAGGTGCGTTGTATGGACGCTGCGCTAAAAGCAGAAATTCAAGAAATTATCGAGCTAGTGAAGACGGTGCCAGAGTCTCTTCAACTTCGGACACTGGAACTGCTGCTGCAAGACGCGCTCAATCGTGCAGAAGGCAAGAAGCCGAAGAAGGAACGCGAGTCTGACAAGGAAGAAGCTGGAGAGCCCAACACAACACCACTCGCTGGACGCGGGACAACTAGCGGTCTGGACGCCAGTAAGCTGCCTATGCGCGTGAAAGCCTTCATGAAAAAGCACAGCGTCACCGCGCAGCAACTTGAGCGGCTATTTCACATCGAAGGCAAAGAGTACGCGCCAATCTGGGAGTTGACGACGACGAAGTTTGCCGCAGCACAGATTCAGACTTCGCTGCTGCAATCCCTTCAGCGCGCGCTGGCTTCTGGTGAGTTCTCTTTCGACCGTGACGAAGTAAGAACTCAATGCAAAGACCGAGGCGACGATACGGCAAACTTCAACGTCAATTTCAAAAATCGGAAGAACTATTTCTCTGGATTGGACAAGGACGGTTTAGTTTCTTTGACCGATGAAGGAATGAAGGCGCTCGCTGCGCTCGTGACGGAACTAGCAGGTACGGGCGATGGCAAATAAAAATGCAGTCGTTCAATCACTCCGTGGATTGCAAGAAGGACTGGGCAACATTGCGAGAATTATCCAAACGACGAAGACAATCCTGCTGGCTCCAGAAATCTTCGCTCAGGAAGTCGATTGGGCCGTCGCAATCTGGGCAGACAAGGTCGAGAACGAGATGTCTCGGTTCGGTGTCGATGACAACGTCATTACCAAGTACAGGGACGGCCTTCGGAAACTTCACTCGTTGTCGAGCAAGCGGAATAAGAGAACGAGTCACCAGCAAGCGATAAAAGAATTACAGGGAAACTTTCACGCCGACCTGATGCAGCCCGTCATGTTCCATGGCGGGGCTGACCCAAGCGAAGCTATCAAACAAATCATTGCTGACATTCCTTACCCTGACCAGAAAGGGTATCTTGAAGAGGCCCTGCGTTGCATCGAGGCCGACTGTAAACGTGCAACCGCTGTGCTGGGATGGTCGGCAGCAATGCACCACCTGCACACAAAGATTGAAGAACTAGGGTTCGACGCATTCAACACAGCGGCTGCCGGCCTTGCTAAAAAAGGTGGTCGGTTCAAACACTTCAAGGGCATCGCGCCACTTGAGTCCATCAGCGATTTGAGGGAGACACAGGATAGAGTTATTCTCACGATTCTGGATGGCATGGGACTTTTGGAAAGCAATCAACGACAGCGGCTGGAATCCTGTCTGGACATGCGGATACAAGCTAGTCATCCGGGAGATGCTGACATCACAATGCCCAACTTGGAATCGTTGTTCTCAGACCTTTCAGCATTGGTCTTCAAGAACCCCAAACTCACAGTGTGAGGACACACAAGGTCAATCTCGAAAAAGTGCTGGCATCTCTTGATACGATATGCCCGAAATGTGGCAAGGCAATTTCACCAGCCGAGGTGATGCGCATTGATTTTGAGCGTATGGAGTGTCCGGCCTGCGGGGAGAGATTTACGTAGTCTACCTAACGACTATGAGGGCAAAGATGGCGTAAACACCCACTGCAACAGGCAACCCAAGCTCAAAGAGCAGAGCCCTCAACAGGAACATGAGTTTCATACTTCGCACCACTCCGCCATAATATGGGACATCCGGATATTTCTTCATTGCTGCTTTCTCCGACAAGTTGGCTCGTCCTCCCATTTCAATGGCGAGCATTATGTCGAACAATCCATAGATGAGAAATGCGAGAAGGAAATAAGCCACCACAACTCCGAACAGCACGACTATTGCTCTTTGGTTCGAGGCGGTGAAGGTAACACCAAGGGATTCGATTTTCGTTGGGATGATACCAGCCTTTGCAACTACCAATGCGCCCACACTTGATAAAAGAAGCCGCGTTCTTTCGCGTCGAGTATTCTCAGCGAGAGGGTCTCGCAGCAGAACGTCTATAAGTCTAACGTTCGGGAATTTAACCTCATCAGCCATCAATCTCTCGATTCTATGCCGCCTTTTTTCCCGCCTTCAACTTCGCCCACCTTGCCCGTTGAAACGCCGCAATCTTCCTGCGGGCTGCTGCTGACATCGTGCGCTTCACCGGAGCCGAGACCGTAGTAGTTTTCGCTAACGCGATTGGTTGCGACTCTTGGCGAGTCTTTGCCCACCTAGCCCTTTGGGCTTGTGCCATCTTGCGTCGTGAAGCCTTCGATACGATTCGGGTTGGTTGATTTGATTTCCCTAATGTTCCTGTACCGTTTAATGACTCGATGACGGAGATTGCTTGGTCTATGCTCTCCACCCGTGCCTGTGCCTGCTTGCGCTCAAAACGAAGCTGCTGAAGCGCACTGCTTAGGTTTCTCATTGATTCCCCCTCAAGAGTGACAACGAAGGACATTGTATAGGACGGGAGCGCAATCGAGCCCAGACGCAGAAAATCGCCCACCCTTCCGAAGAGGGGTGGGCATTTGTTTCTGTATCACTGCGTCTCCTCCCAGAGTGTGTTCAGTTCAAGTTGTGATGTTCTTCGGTACGCTACTCCAGCGTGAGGCCGCTCTCTTGCCACTGGGCGAGGGCGTAACGACTCTCTTCACAGTCCCGATCTTTCACGTTAATCTGCAACTGGCGAAGAGCATTACGCCGCATCTGTGCATCGGCTTCTGTGTTGAACAGAACACGTTGAAGATTTGCGAGGTGCGGTGTCTGCACGAGCATGAGCGGATTGCGCGGTTGCATGGACGTTGCGTGCTCCTGATAGGCACTCTTCGGAATATGCCGCCAAGTGTTGTCGGGTTCTGAAGGTGCGCGCTCCGGCATTTTGTTTGAGGTAGCTGCTGGGGCCTGACATTCAGTCACCGAGATAAGACACGCCAGCGACTCCTCTACCGTTAGGATTCGC
>Ga0182015_10000270_pt1 | contig 74887 bp, 70 predicted proteins | sample 712P3MmetaG_FD_120478 | JGI IMG/M metagenome (GOLD analysis project Ga0182015, IMG submission 120478) | Permafrost microbial communities from Stordalen Mire, Sweden - 712P3M metaG | ecosystem: Environmental > Terrestrial > Soil > Wetlands > Permafrost | place: Sweden: Stordalen | collected...
CCAGAGCGGGCTCAATCACTTCTGCGTGTGCGTGGGAATCACCGCGGCGCGGAAGAAACTGAAGCGTTAATCCGGCGGTCGGAAGTTTGGATCGAGTTGCGCCAGGCAGTTGCCCCATTTGTGTTCGGTGGTGATGGATGCCAGCATAAGGCCATCCTGCGCGATGAATTTTAGCGGGCCAGCGCAGATCTGTCCGGTACCGTCAGCGGTGTCGGCAGTTAGATAATAAATTTGTCCTTCGTACGCGGTGAGGTCCGCATGTCCATCGGCGCCAGCATAGGCTGCGGCGGGTTCGCCGGAGGAAAGGTAGTCCGCGTCATGAGCTTCAATTCTTGCACTGACGGCAGGAGAGCCGTCGGGCAGCAACACACGTGCGTGAACGACCACAGGTTTCCAGGCGTTGGGTAGAGTGACATCGATGTTGTCGACGTTGCCGAACGGCGTCAGATGGACGATGCCGGCGTCGGCGTCAGAAGCCGCGTTGGGAAAGTACACACGAGGGTATGGCCGGTCCGGCGATGGACCGAAAGGGTTGACCGAAACGACGTAGTCCCCGGGCGGAAGAGGCACAAAGTCGAAATGGCCATCGGTGGTTGTCTCCCCAAAGCGGGGGGCACCGCACTCGGTGGCATGATTCTCGACGCACGGTCGCCAAGCTACGATCATGTGAGGGATGGGACGGCCATTTTCGTCGGTAACGGTTCCACGAATATGACCGGAAATCGGAGCTGGCTGGCTCACTCGCTGCTCGCGTTCCGTGATGGCGTCCCGGACAGCATTGATGAGCCGCCCCTCGGTCAAGCCCGTCGTAGTAGATGTGCCCTGCTGGACGCGAATGGTGTCATCAAGAGAATTCGGAACGGCCACGCCAGTGGTCAGGTCCCAAGTTTTCTCATAGTCACATGTATTTGAATCGGAATCGTAGCCACGCAGCAAAAAGAGATATCTATGGTCGGGCTGAAGGGAATAAGGCGCGTCGTCGTAGTCGATTCGGTAGGCGATCACGCGTCCGTCAGCCAACCGAATTGTTCCCCCGCTAAGCACCACGTCAATCTGCTGGCCCGTTGACAGCCCCTGTTTCCCAGGTTCAAGAACTTGCTCGATTCCCAATTTGACGACGGTAAAGATGGAGCGATGCGACGGGGTCAGGTAGGTTACGAAACTGTCAAACCTCGCGATAACGATCGGTTCGCCGAGCGTGATTGGGATTTCGGACCTAGCTTCATTGCCGAAACCCTCTCCATGACCGATTCCGTCTGGCTGCGGCTGATCCAGAGGTCCACCGTACAAATTTGTTTTATCGGAGTCGCGCGACCTGGCTTCGAATATATCCTTCTCGTGCGGATCCGTTGGCTCCGGCGGAACCTCCTGCGGCACGAAACGCCAGGCATCATGGCGATCGGGCGGCGCTTGGGGATCGTTCGATTGCGCGGCGCCTCGCGGCGCAATCCGCGCCTCTCCGGTAAGGAACGCCAACAACACGACAAGAATCGGCACGCCACCCAGCGAACTTGTTTTCTTCCATCTGTTCCGGGTCATCGAGTTTCTCATATTACGCGCTCCTCGATTGGAGACCGCAGTGCAGCACACGGTTGGGCACCAACTATCCGAATACCGGTGAGCCTCCCTCCGCCTACCTCTGGTTCGTTCGAGACTTGCGCTGTTCAATCGTCTGTCGAATGGCATCCAACAATTCTGCCTCCGTCAAACCGGCTAGGACGGATTTGCCCTCTCTCACACGGTCGACGTCATCTGGCGAATACGAAACAGCCAAACCTTCCTTCAGTTCCCAAATCTTACGGTACCCAAACTCGGCGGAGTCATCATCGAAATCCAATATAAAGAGATATCTATGGCCCGGCTCGATGCAATAATCCTCGTCCGGATCCACTCCGTAGCGAAGCACCCGTCCGTCGCTCAATTGAACGGCCCCTCCGCGCATTCCCAAATCGATCAACTGTCCCGCCGTTACGCCCTGGTCCCCAGGATCCAGAACTTGCTCAACATCCAATTTGCCGACGGTGTAGATCGAGCGATGCGAGGAACTTAGATAAGTCTGAAAACTCTTAAAGGTCGCAACCACGACGGGTCGGCCGGGTACATATGGGATTTCTGACCTTATACCTGTGCTCGATCCTTGACCACCACCTGATTGGGAGTGCTGAGGCTGATCTAGTGGTCCCCCATACGGGTTCCCGAGATCGGACGCGTGCCCCCTTTTATCGAGTAACGCCTTCTCCTGCGGATCGGTCGGATCGGGAGGGAGCGGCTGTGGTACGAACCGCCAATCACAGGCAGCCCTTCTTTGCGCGTCTCGCGCTTGGTCGTCGTTTGATTGGTCCGTAGTTTGTGCTGCGCATTCGCGCGGCACTAGCACAAATGCGGATAACAAAAGTAAAGCTGACAAACCTCCCAAAATGGGTGGTCGCCAACTTTTTTGATCCGCCGAAATTCTCACTGTAAAAGCTCCTCGATTGGCGACCGCAGCGCAGCACGCGATTGGGCACGCCGCGCACCCGGTATTGCGCCTCTCTTACGATGTGGGAAGTACGTGAAGTGTTGTTTCTCTTTCTGTTTAGGTTAGATTGTTTAATTCAAAGAGGCGACGGCGCACCCGCCTGCGGCGGGCAGGCAGCCAGGAATGGCTGTGCCACCGGAAGGCCAAAGCGAGCCGAGCGGGTCTGGCCGTTTGGCTCGTGATACAATCACGGCATGAATGTGATCATTAAAGATAAAGATATCCTCGGGAGAACTCCCGTATTTCGAGGGACGCGAGTGGCCATCCAAACTCTATTCGACTATCTGGAGGGCGGCGAAACACTCGAGGACTTCTTGCAGGGCTTTCCTACCGTGACGCGCGAAGCCGCGCTCACCGCCCTCGACGAGGCGAAGGGCCTTCTGCTCGCCCGTTCCTAGATGCGCATTCTGATCGACGAATGCATCGATGAGCGGTTCCGGAACTATTTTCCCGGCCATGATTGCCAAACAGCGCGTTACGCAGGACTGGCGGGACTAAAGAACGGCGAACTACTGATGGCGGCGGAAACCGCCCGGTTTGACGTTTTCTTCACCACAGACCAAGGCATCGAGTATCAGCAAAATCTTGCCGGATGAAGTCTCGCAATCATCATCTTCCGTACGAAATCGAACCACTTAAGAGATCTCTTGCCGCACGTGCCGGCTTGCCTCGTACACATCGAGTCCATTCAACCGGGTCAGATTGTGAGAATCGAAGATTAGGTGAGCAAGGGAGGAAAACAACGCCGGGGATGCGGATGGCATCCCCGGCGTTGTTGTTTCAATTGCGCGGAAGATTAGCGGTGGTGGCCGCCACCGCCGCCGCCGTGGGAACCGCCGCCTCCACCACCGCCGCGCGAGCCACCGCCTCCGCCGCCGCCACTGTAGCCTCCACCGCGGCTTCCGCCGCTGGGTGCGGAATAACTGCCGCGGCCGGCACCACTTGGTGCGCTGTAACCGCGGCCGCCGCCGTAGTTGCCGCCGTAACTATTGTTGGGGCGGCTGACGACCGGCTGGCGCATGTTGAGCGGCGGGCGATAGCTGCGGGAATCGCCGGACGGATTGCTTGGTGCGTAGTTCCCGCGGCCTTCGTTGCGGCCTGCGTTGCCGCCGGGATAGCCGTTGGCATAGCCGCCGGCATCGGGGCGCGAGGGCGGGGTAAATTGCTGGTAGCCACCGTTGCCGCGCCCTGCGCTATCGGACGTGCCACGGTCGGCGCCGCCTGCGTAGCCGTTGCCTCCGGCGGGAGGACGATAGGACGGCGCTGAATTGCGATTGCCGCCGTCGTTGCCGGAATAGCCCGATGGGCCGCGCTGGCCGCCGCTCGAGCTGCCGTCGCCGAAGTGGTGCCAGCCTGCGCCTTGGTTCGATGCGGCTGCGCCGCCGCGGCCGCCGTCATTCGATTCGCCGCGGGCGTCGTTGCCGCCGAAGCGGGAGCCGGCGCCGGCGTTGTTTGCGATGTTCTGGCGCTCGGCGGCGGAGGTTTGATCGAACGAGCGGGAGACGCCGGGCGTTTGGCGCACGGAGAAGAAATGCTCATCGCCGGCGCGAGATGAGATTGTGGATGGATTCGCGGCGCGGCCGCTGGCGCTGAGGCTGGCGCGCGTCGGAGCAACGGGCATGCGGCCCGTCATCATGCTGCCTTCGCGAACCATATCGCGCGAGGCGGGCGTACTGGAGAAGCGGCCCGCGCCGAAGCGATCGGCCGGCACCGTGGAAATTCCGGCGCGCAAACGGTCGTTATGGTCGAAGCCGAAATTGGAAGCGCCGCCGTCACGCAGCGCGGCAAATCCGCCCGCGCGGTCATCGCGGCGATTGATATCCTCGAATCCGAATCGGCCGCCATCTCGTCCGTACCACGGATGGAAGCGGTCGCCGGGGCCGATCGGGAGCCAGCCGTAGGAGCCGAAACCGAAGCCGCCACCGAAGCCCCCGCCGAATCCGAAAAAGGAAACGTACGCGGGCGCCCAGATCGGCCGATAGAAGCCGCCCCAGCCAAAGCCCACGCTCCAGCCGAATCGGCCGCCCCAACCGAACCCGCCGCCGAAACCACCGTACACTGGCCCCGGCCACCAGGCCCAGGAATTACCGCAGAGGAACCATCGGCCATAATGATACGGCGCCCAGCCCCATGGCTCATAGGAAGTCCAGGTCCAGCCATAGTAGGGCTCCCAAACCCATTGGCCATCTTGATAGGGCGCCCAATCGGGACCGACATTCGGTTCCCAAACCTGGCCGTAATCGGGCGCGTCAACCCAGTTGCCGTTGTTGTCGAGGTCCTGCGTGCCGACGTAATACGGATCGGTGTGCTGCCAGCTCTGGGCGTCTTGAATTTGTTTGTCGCGATTGGCGTTCCAGGCGTCGAAAGAATCCTTGTCGGGCGCGTCGGTGACCTGGTACTGCGCGTCCTGGCCCGAGCCCTGAATGGTGATGAGCTGGCCTTTGGAGACGTGCGTGCTGCCTTGCGGCGTGGAGATTTCGGCATCGCCATTGCGCACGATCACTTGCGTTTCGGTGTCGGAAAGCACTTCGATGCGGAAGCTGCCTTCATTGTGGCTGGGGTGAACGGCGACGTTGGGCGTATCGATTTCGACGTCGGATTCGCCGTGCTTGAAAATCGAAAAGTTCACGAGGCCCTGCGCGACCTGCACTTGAATCTGCTGATTACCGAGCGCGGCGATATTGGCCTGCGCGTGCTGATCGAGACGGAGAATGTCGGCGAAATCGAGCTGCACTTCGGCTTGCGCGTTCGCGCCGGTGGAAATTTTGTCGCCGGCTTCGAGCGGCTGGTTGACCGTGGCAGCGGACCAATCGCCGGAATCGCCGCGCTGCGTTGAGGCGTCGCCGCGAATCAGGCTGATGCGCGCAACGCCGGGCTGCGATTGCGGCTGGCCCTGCGATTGATCTTGCGACTGGTCTTGCGATTGGTCCTGAGACTGATCGGGCGCCGGATATTGCGATTGATCGGGCGGGGGCGGCGCATTCTGCTGCATTTGCGGCGCAGATTGATCTTGCGATTGATCGGGCGCCTGGGAATCGTCGGGCGCTTGCGCGAGCACCGCGCCCACGCCGAAGAGCGCCAGAGTCAAAATCGTGGTGGCTCCAAAAAGTTTGGTCGTCATGGCTTTTCTCGTGCCTCCCCCCTGCTGCACAGAAACCGCACGACGATTAAGTAGCAGGCGGCGTGCCAGAGTGGCGCGGCGCGGACGGCGCAATAAGTATTCTATATTCAGCGATATGCGGGGATTTTTGCGAGCGGCGGGGGCAGGCTTTTCGGGGCCATTGGCCGAATTCAATCAGAAGTGGTGGATTTCAGCCACCGGTTTGCGGCGCGGCGGCGCTGGCCGCGCGGCGGGACGCGAGACGCGGGGATCAGGAATCTTTTTCTGGTTCATCGGCGATGCCCATGCGCGAGAGGCGATAGCGCAGGGCGTTGCGAGAGAGTCCGAGAATGCGGGCGGCCCGGCTTTTGTTGCCGGCGGTGCGGCGCAGGGCTTCGCGAATCATTTCGTCTTCCCATTGTTCGAGCGTGACGCCTTCTGGGAGGAGCGCGCCGGATTCGATCGCGGGGCGCGGGCGGCCGGCGTCAAGGCGAATGTCTTCGAGTTCGAGGACGGAGGTTTTGGACAGGGCGCAGGCGCGCTCGATCACGTTTTCGAGTTCGCGCACGTTGCCGGGCCAGTGGAATTCCATCAGGCGCTGCAGGGCGTCAGGACGAATGCCGGTGACGGGCTTGCCGGAGCCGCGCGAAAATCTTTCGATGAAAAGTTGCACCAGATCGGGAATGTCTTCGGTGTGCTCGCGCAGCGGAGGAATGTCGATGGGCACGACGTTCAAGCGGTAGTACAAATCTTCGCGGAAGGTTCCCTCTTCGAGCGCGGCGCGCAGATCTCGGTTGGTGGCGGCGACGAGGCGAACATCAACCTTGAGAGTGCGCGTGCCGCCGAGGCGCTCGAATTCGCGCTCCTGCAGGACGCGCAGGAGTTTCACTTGCGTGGCCGGGGGAACGTCGCCGATTTCGTCGAGGAAGAGTGTGCCTTTGTCGGCGAGCTCAAATTTGCCGGGCTTCATGGCCGCGGCGCCGGTGAAGGCGCCTTTTTCGTATCCGAAGAGTTCGCTTTCGAGAAGATTCTCTGGAATCGCGGTGCTATTGATTTTGATGAATGGCCCCGAGGCGCGGCGCGATTTTTCGTGGAGGACGTGGGCGATCAAATCCTTGCCGACGCCGCTTTCGCCGCCGAGCAGCACGGTGGAATTGGTGGGCGCGATGCGCTCGATGGTGGCCAGCACTTCCTGCATCTTGGCGCTGCGGGTGACGACGTTGGGGTGCGTGTACTTCTGGCCGAGCGCTTCGCGCAGCGAACGATTTTCCTCGCGCAGGCGGCGGACGTCGAGCTCCTTCTGAATAACCATTTTCATTTCGGCGAGCGAAAACGGTTTCAGAACATAGTCGCTCGCGCCGGCCTTCATGGCTTCGACGGCGGTTTCAACCGTGCCGTAGGCCGTCATCACCACGACGGGCAGCGTGGCATTCGCGCGTTTCACGGCGTGGAGAAATTCCAAGCCGTCCATGCCGGGCAATTTCAAATCGGTGACGACAATGTCGATCGATTCCTGGCGCAGCAGCGTCAAGGCTTGCTCGGCATCGGGCGCGGCGAGGACGCGATGGCCTTCCTCGCTCAAATCGAGTTCGAGAAGGCGGCGGAGCTTCGGTTCGTCTTCGACGATCAGGATCGTTGACATGGTTTTCACACGGCCGCAGGCTCGGCGCCGGGCGCATCCGGCGAGGCCGGCAGAAATACTACGAAGCGCGCGCCGTGCGGCGTGCTCTCAAGATGAATGGTACCGCGATGTTCGTCCACAATTTTCGAGACGATGGAAAGTCCCAGGCCGACGCCGGTTTTTTTCGTGGTGACGAAGGGATTGAAAATCTGCTCGCGCATTTCGGGTGGAACGCCCGGACCCGTGTCTTCAATGCGCGCTTCGATGCCGGGGCGGCCGCCGGAGTGCGCGGCGGCGAGCGAGACGCGCAGCGTGCCGCCCACATCGCCCATGGCTTCGTAGGCGTTTTGAATCAGATTGACGAACGCGCGATCGGCCAGATTTTCGTCGAGCGGAATATCCGGCAGGCCAGGCGCGAAGCTGCGTTCAACGCGCACGGTGGCGCCGCGCCAGGATTCCGCAACCGTGGCAAGCGCGCGATCGACGAGCGCCGCGAGCGGCGCCGGGTAGCGTTCGGCGCGCAGCGGCCGCGCGAAATCGAGAAAGCGCGATACGAGCGCGCTGACGCGATTGACTTCGCTTGAAATGTAACCGGCCAATTCGGCGGCCAGCGGATTCGATGCGCCGATTTTCTGCTCGAGCATTTCGGCCGAGCCTTTGATCACGCCGAGCGGATTGCGAATCTCGTGCGCGAGGCCGGCGGAAAGCTGGCCGAGCGCGGCCAGGCGTTCAGAGCGGCGCGCCTCGGCTTGCGCGAGTTCGAGGCGGCGATTGGTTTCGGCGAGGCGCAGGGCCAGGCCGCGGTAGCGCGTGGTCTGGCGGCGCACCTCGATCGAGAAACGATTCACTACGACGGCGACCAGGAAAAAAAACAGGATGCGGATGGAAAGTTCGCCGAGCTCGGGCCAGCCGATGATGTAGTCCTGCGAGGCGGGAAACAGATAATAACAGTAAGCGGCGGAAGCCAGCAGCGTCCAGAGCAGCGTGCCGATCGTGTCAAAGTACATCGCGGCGGTCATGACAGGCAAAAAATAGATCGGGTAGTAGCTGCTGTTGATGGTGACGTCGCCGGTATGGTCGATCAGCAGCGTGGCCAGCGCGATCTTCAGGAGCACCGCGTAGTAGCGGCCCCGGCGCGGCTCGTAGCGGATGAGCCGGCCTTCGAGCAACTGCACCGCGGCGATCACCACCAGAATGAGCTGTTTGTGAATTTCGCGGATCGGGGGAAGCAGCGCGAGGCCGGCGAGGATCAGCACGACCAGCCAATCGATCCAGGCGCGGCCGTCGCCGTTGGGACGGTCGGCGCTGTAGTCGGCAGCTTCCTCGGAAACGGTGCCGGGGAGCCCGCCGGGATCAGCGGCCAAAATTCCGGTCAGGTCGGCGCTCACGCCGTCCGACTTAGCTGCCGGCGCCGACTCGGCACCGGCGGACGGTTGCGTGCTTCGATCGGAGCGTGCGTGGAAAACCTCAGCCATCGCAGACGCTATTATTACAACGAAATCTCGCGGAGGCGGCGATATTCGCGGCGCGGAGCTTTAGTTCTACGCGTCAAGAGTGCGGCGGCTTCGGCGGATTCGAGTTCTGTCCTCCGCCGGGGTGGTTGTCCTTCCCGTTGCTGGGCGCGTTGCTGGGCGGCGTGCTCGCGGGCTTGGGTGCGGGCGTCGGCGCGGGCGTCGGCGTGGAAGGTGGAGTGGGATTTTGGTGCACTTGTTCGTGTTTCTGCTGCCAGCCCTGCTGCTTGCCGGAATCGTTTTGCTGTTCTTCCGGCGTCGGCTGTTGAACCGGCGGCGCCTGGCGAACGTTGTTGTGCGGCGGCGGCACGGGCGGTTGTTCGGGTTGCGGCGGCGGAGTTGGCGCTGGCGGCTGATTGTTGCCGCGGTTGTTGTCGTTGCCGCGATTATTGTTGCGCCCGTTTCCCGCATCATTCGCGGGTGGATTGTTCATGGGCGGATTATTCATGGGCGAATTGTTCGGCGGGTTGTAGCCGCGATTGTTTCCGCCTTCGTTGCCGCGATCTGGCGCGTTCGTGGGCGGCATGTTCGCGGGCGGCGCGGATTCATTTCCGCCCGGCCCGTTCATGGTCCGATTGGGGGGCGCATTCTCAGGCTCGTTGGGAGGGCGGTTCATCGAGTTGCCGCCGCCACCATTCGCGGCTCCGTTGCCGCGGAAACCTTGCGGCTGCGCCGGCGGTGTGCGGACGGCCACAGCGGGTCGATTTTCGACGGATTCCGGCGGACGATGCGTGGAGACTTCCGCTCCGCCACTGACGCTCGCACGAGTGGGCTCGGCCGCGGGCCCGCCGCGATTCACGGGCGCCGAAGCCAGATCGCGCGCCGAGACATTGACGACATTCCTGGAGACGAACCCTCCGCTCACGAAGGTATCGTGCGAGACGACGGTGACGCCGCCTTCGACGCGCTGGTTCGCGTAGGTGACGTTCCTGGCGTTGTTGCGATAGACATCGTCAACGGTGACGCGGTCCACAACGGTGTTCGTGACGTTTACGCGCGTGATGTAGTTTTCACTGACGCGATACGTGGGCATGAAAACCTCACGCGGTCCCAGCGGAAACCACGCGATGCCACCGCCTCCGCCAATCGCGATGGAAAAAGAAAATCCCGGCGAGCCGCCAACCCAGGCCACCAATGCCGGCGCATACACGGGACGCACGCCGGCGGCATACGGACCGGGCACCCATCCCCACCGTCCGCCGAATGCCGCCCAGCGGCCGTAATGAAATGGCGCAAATCCCCACGGCTCGGAATCAACCCACGTCCATCCCCACGGCGCGATCCAGACCCAATGGCCGATTCGATACGGCGCCCAGCCGAGGGCCACGCCGCGCGGAAACCAGACGGAGCCGTATTGCGGCTGATCGCTCCAATCGCCATACGCGTCCAAATCTTCATAGCCCGTGGTGTCGGGCGAAACGTAACGCGCGGACATGACGTTGTTTTCCATCTGATCGCGCTGCGCGGACCAATTCTCAAAATCCGTCTGCGGGAGTGAGTCGGCGTCTTCGAGGCTGTAGTCGAGGGTGTCGCTGCCGGTGAAGGTTGCCTGCTGATCGGGCGTGATGTTCCAAGAGCGGCCGCCGCCGGTCACCAGGCCCGAGCCGGCGACGACGGTCACGACGGTGACGTCGCTATCCGGATCCACATCGATCTCATACGTGCCGGGTTGCAGCAGAGAAAATGCCAGGTTAGGAGTGTCCACCTCAAAGGCGTCGTTCGGATCGAGCTCGCGCAAGCGCACGATCACCGACCCGGCGGAAACCTGCAGCTGAATCACGTTGTCCGACAAATTCAAAAACGAGGCGCCCGTATAGTTGCCCATGCGCACGGCCGTCGAGCCGATGTGCATCTCGACCAACCCATCGGTATCGGACCAGAGCTGATCTCCGGTGGTGAGCGGGCGATTGACTTCCGCGGCGACCCAGTCGCTGCTGCCTCCTCCGGCGGGCTGGAACGACACCGCGCCCTGCACGAAGTTCAGGCGCGCGACACGGCCCGGCGGGTCCACCCCCGTATCGCCCTGGGCCGCGGCCGTCGCCGGCGCGCGCAGAGCTACGGCGATGGCCGCCAGCGCCAACGCCGCGAAAATAAAATTGCGTTTCTCGATCCCGATCTTCATGTGCACGCGCCTCCGTCGAATTCGATGCCGTTCCTCAGTCCGTGAAACACTGTGCGGTAGATTTAGTTTCCGGCCGGGCGTGATTGGATGTAAGCCCGACGGATGTTGCTTGGGAATTAGATGCAATTCCTCGCCGTCGCGGTCAGCCGCTCGCTCTCTATTTAGTGGTGCGACGCGGCCGCGCCGGCGTAGCTGACGCGCCAAATATTGTTTGAGCCGTCGTCGCTCACCAGCAGCGCGCCGTCTTTGGCGACGGCCACGCCGACGGGGCGGCCCCAGACTCCGCCCTGCGGCGTGACGAAGCCCGTCAGGAAATCTTCGTACTCGCCGGTCGCTTTTCCCGTTGCATCCAAGGGAACGCGAATCACTTCATAGCCGGTGCGCAGATGACGATTCCACGAACCGTGTTCGGCGGCGAAAATTTCGCCGTGATATTCCTTTGGAAATTGATCGGCTTCGTAGAAGAGCATCTCGAGCGAGGCGTTGTGCGGCTGCAGCAGGACGTCGGGAACGATCGCTTTGTCGCGCAATTCGGGATGTTTGCCCGGAAAACGCGGATCGGGATTTCCGCCGGTGTAATACCAGGGCCAGCCGTAGAAGCCGCCATCGACGACGTGCGTGATGTAATCCGGCGGCAAATTGTCTCCCAACTCATCGCGCTCGTTTGTCGAGCACCACAGCTCGCCGGTCTCGGGCTGCATCGCTTCGCCGACACAATTGCGAATGCCCCACGCGAAAACGCGCTTCCCCGAGCCGTCGGGATTGAATTCGAGGACGTCGGCGCGATCGGTCTCGCGCGAATCGGCGTCGGTGTCTGTGACGTTCTGCGCCGAGCCGACGGAAACATACATCTTTTTTCCATCCGCGCTGAAGACGACATCGCGCGTCCAGTGGCTTCCGCCGTGCGGCAGGCTGGGCACGATCGTTTCGGGCGCGCCGGTAGCGACCAGATCGCCGTTTTTGTAGGGAAAACGCACGACCGAATCCGTGTCGCCGATGTAAACGTACTGCGGATCGGGGCCCGGCGGATAAAACGCGATGCCAAACGGCCGGTTCAATCCCTTCGCGAATACGGTGACGCTCGCCGCTTTCCCCATCGGCGTCAATCCGCGCATCACCAGGATTCGGCCGGGAGGATTGTCCGTCACGTTTCCGGGAAAGCTTTCCGCCACAAAAATATCGCCGTTGGGCGCGGTGCGGATTTCGCGCGGATTGTCGAGGTCGGCGGCGTAAAGCTGCACTTTGAAACCCGGCAGAGCCACGGGCATGGCGCCGGCGGGCCGCGGAATGAGCTGCGGATTGTTCTGCGTCGTGTCGGTAGCGTACGGATCGGGAAGATCCGCCGGAGTGATCTTGCGGAATACGCCGGGATGTTCGGAGTCATAACCGTGAAACGCGGCCGCGCCGGTTACGACATCGTGCGGCTTGGCATCCTGCGAACGCGCGGTCAGCCAGCAAAAACCGGTTACGGTGAGAAAAACGATCGCGCATCGCTTTGAAAGCACCGCGCCTCCTCGGCCGCCCGCGTGACGAGCACGCGCAGCGCGCAAGCCTTTGGCCCACGGAATGATACCACCGTCATCGGCGCGAAAAAAAACGGGCGGCTTGCGCCGCCCGTGGTGCCGCCGGCGCGGGACTAGTTGTGTTTGTCGCGGTAGATGCTGCGGGAAATTCTGTTCTGGCGGTGATTGATGGAGGCCCGTTCTCCGGCCGTCAGATGACCGTTATCGCCCGCGCGGTCGGCTCTGATGGTTTGGTTTAAATTGGCCTCGCGGCCTTCGAGATGCGCGGTTTCCCGCGGCGAGAGCGAGCCGTTTTTCACGCCGTTGGCGATGCGGGCCTGCTGGTTCTCTTTGCGTTGATGGATGGTCTGCGCGCCGGCGGACATCACGAACGTGAGGGCGGCCGTGGCCAGTGCCAGTTTCGAGATTACGTTGAAGAGTTTCATGAGCTTTCTCCTTATGATTTCGTTTACGGCCCTTTGTTCGTTTCCTGGGCGCCTGCGAGTGAAACACTGGGGGTTTGAAAAAGTTGCTGCGAGTGTGAAGCGATTGCGCGCACGCGCGCGCGTTTGGTCGCGCACGAGCATTACGGAATGTATGAACGACGACTTGAAACGATCAGGAGCGCGGAGGCGCGCCCGTGTGCGCGGCGAGAAACGCGAGCGTCAGTGGCCAGGCCTCGGCAGCGGCCACGGCGTTATAACTCGGCCGCGCGTCGCAGAAAAAAGCGTGATCCGCATCGGAGATTTCAACGTTCACGAAATCCTTGCCGGCGGCGCGCAAGGCGTCTGTCACCGAGCGCACGACATCGGGACCGAGATGCTTATCGCGTCCGCCCCACAGCAACATCACCGGCGCGCGCAATTCGCCCACGCGATCGAGCAGACCCGGGCGCTGCGCGCTGGGCGCGATCCCGCCGCCGTAGAACGAAACGGCGCAGGCTACCGGCAGCGTGAGCGCCGCGAGAAACGCCACCATGCCGCCCATGCAAAATCCCACCGCGGCGATCGGCGCGCCGACGCCGCTGCCGTTTGCGCCCAGCCGAGCGTGCGCCGCGCGCAAATCCGCTTCCATCGCCGGATGCCGCAGCGCCTGCAGGTGCGGCATCACCGACGGGAAATCGTCGTAGCGGCCCTCAAAGCCGGCGGCGGTGCGATGAAATAGTTCCGGCGCGATGGCCACGTAGCCTTGCCGCGCGAATCGTTCGGTGACGTCGCGAATGTGCGCGTTCACGCCGAATGCTTCCTGGCCGACGATCAAGCCGGGATAAGCGCCCGCCACCGCGGGACGCGCCACGTAGGCGCGCATCGTTGTGCCGTCGTCAACGCGCAGATCGACGTGCTCGGTGCGGATTTCCATGAGTCCTTCTCTCCCGTGCGGCATCGAAAATAATAGCACCGGCGCGCCGCGGGGTCCCGTGGCGGGCCGGATAAAGAGCTTTGAGGAATCTCGCGTCTGTGGGATACTGCGGTTGGACATGAAGGCTCAAAACCAGAAGACGACAATCTGCTGCGGCTGCTGCTGCGACATGGCGTGCTGCTGCGCGTGTTGTTGTGCGGCGTGTTGTTGTACGCGCGCGTCTTCTGGGTGGATCCTGACGAGCTAGAACTAAAAAAGCTCAACCGCAGTCAGAGCCCACCGCCAGAGGACGACCTGGCAGGTGGGTTTTTTTATTGTCAAAACGAATTTTTGAACCGGAATCGACCCAGGAGACCCTTGAGATGACCGCCGCCACCGAGACGAAGAACATCGCCGCACACGGAGGCACGCTGGTCAATCGCGTGGTTGCGCCCGAAGCGCGCCAGGAAGCGCGGGCGCGCGCGGCGTCTCTGCGCGCCATCGCGATCGATGCGCGCGCGGCGAGCGAGCTGCTGCTGATCGCGACGGGCGCGTTCAGTCCACTGGAAGGTTTCCAGACGAAGGCCGCGGCACAGTCGGTGGTGGACAAAATGTCACTGCCGGACGGCACGCTCTGGCCGCTGCCCATCCTGCTGCAGCTCAAGCCGGACGCGGCGAAGGATGTGCGCGTGGGCGAGCGCGTGGCGCTGGTGCTGAACGGCGAGCCGCTGGCGACGCTCGACGTGGAAGATAAATTCACGGTGCCGGCCGAGGAATGGGCGCCAAAAATTTTCGGCACCGCCGATGCCGCGCATCCGGGCGCGAAGGCTCTGGCGAATGGCGGAGAAATCGCGCTGGGCGGAAAAATTGAATGGCTCGGCGAACCGGCGCTGCCCGGATTATCGGAGCGTTGGCGCACGCCGACGGAGACGCGCGCGGAAATCAGATCGCGCGGCTGGGCGACCGTGGCCGGCTTCCAAACGCGCAATCCCGTGCATCGCGCGCACGAACACGTGCTGCGCATCGCGCTTGAAATCACCGACGGCCTGCTGCTCCATCCGCTGGTCGGCGAAACGCGCGCGGAAGATATTCCCGCAGACATTCGCATGCGCTGCTATCAGGCGCTGCTCGACAACTATCTGCCCGCAAAACACGTGATGTTCACGGTGCTGCCGGCCTTTATGCGTTACGCGGGACCGCGCGAAGCCATTTTCCACGCGCTGGTGCGCAAGAATTTCGGATGCACTCATTTTCTCGTCGGGCGCGATCATGCCGGCGTCGGCGGCTATTACGGCCCGTATGACGCGCACAAATTGGTGCGATCGGTTGTCTCGCGCGGGCTGGATATTACGCCGATATTTTTCGACGAAGTGTTCTACTGCAATCGTTGCGGCTCGATGGCCAGCCGCAAAACCTGCTCGCATCCCGATGACGCGCACCTGAGCCTGAGCGGCACGGAAGTGCGCCGCCGCCTGAGCGAGGGTTTGCCGCTGCCCGTGGAATTCACGCGGCCCGAAGTTGCCGCCGTGCTTTCCGAAGCGTATCGAGAAACGGCCGAGGCCGGCCAGGAGACGCGACGTGGTTGAAATTATTCTCGGCGTCGTCGGCGGAATTCTGGTCGGCGCGACCGGATCGGGCTTCGGCACGGTGATCACGCCCATACTTCTGTTGCTGGGATACCGGCCGAGTGTGGCGATTGGCACGATGCTTGGCGTTCTGGTGGCCACGAAGTTCGTTGGCGCGATCACGCACCAAAAATTGGGCCACTGGCCGCGGCAGCACGTTTGGCTGTTGCTTGCGGGAGGCGTGGGCGGCGCGCTGGTCTCGGGTTTCGCCGCGACTTCCTGGATGCCGGCGCTGCCCGGCGGGAACCGTTTGATGGAGCGTCTGGTGGGAGCCGCATTGCTGGGGCTGGCGGCCTTCATCATCGGCCAGGAACTATTGAAAAAATATGGTCAGGAACCTATCGTGATCGACGCCCTCAATGAAGTGGTTCCGAAAGAGCGCGGCGGACCGATGACGTTGTTCGCCGTCGGCATGGGCACAGGCATGGCGGTCACGCTGACTTCGGCGGGTTCGGGCAGCGTTCTGGTGCCGGCGCTGGCATTGGTGACGAACTGGAGCACTGCGCAACTGGCCGCGGCCAGCAATTTATTCGGCTGGGTGGTTGGCGTGATCGGAGTGGTTCTGTTCTCGCACGCCGGTGCGTTCGCCTGGCCGCTGTTCGCGAAAGTTTTGACGGGAACGCTGCCGGGAATTTATCTCGGCGCGCTGGTCTCGCGGCGGATTACGCGGCAGTGGTTGCTCCGCACGGTGGCCGTGATCGCGGCAATTCTGGGCGTGAAGCTGATTTTCCGGTAAGATTTAGGCGCAAGAAAATAAAAAGGAGAAACAAAGCGAATGGATACGCTCCAACAGGAAGCCGTAGCGCAACAGCAGGCCGCCGAGTCGTGGGATGCGGCCCAGCTCATCAAGTGGGGACTCGAGCGCTTTGGCTCGACTCTCGGAATCGCATCGAGCTTTGGCGCCGAAGACGTCGTGTTGGTGGAGCTCGCGGCGCGCGCGGGAATTCCCTACCGCGTGTTCACGCTGGATACGGATTTTCTTTTCCCTGAAACGTACACGCTGATCGAAAGCACGGAAAAAAAGTACGGCATCCACATCGAACGCGCGCGTCCGCTGCTCACGCCCGACGAGCAGGCCGCCAAGCACGGCGAAGCGCTCTGGTCGCGCGAGCCGAACCTTTGCTGTTCGATCCGCAAGGTTGAGCCGCTCAAGAAATCGTTGTCCGGCTTTCAAGCCTGGATCACCGGCATCCGCCGCGATCAGACTCCGCAGCGCGCCAACGCCAAGAAGGTCGATTGGGACGCCGGCTTTGGTCTGGTGAAAATCAATCCGCTGGCCGATTGGACTTCCGATCAGGTTTGGGATTTCATTCGCGAGAACAAGATTCCGTACAACGCGCTGCACGACAACAATTACCCGAGCATCGGCTGCACGTACTGCACGCGCCAGGTGATGCCCGGCGAGGATCCGCGCGCGGGCCGCTGGTCCGGCTTCGTGAAAACGGAGTGCGGTCTGCACGCGAAGGAATAAGCATTCAAACTCGAAGGTATTCTCAAGTCCGAGGCGCGCGTCGCGATTTTCCGCGGCGCGCGCCTTGGGCTTTCATTACGCCGCGCACTCAATTATAAATTGGCCATGCCGCAGGCAAACTTCAACGGCTTGAGCGTACTCGCGCTCGAAAGCCGACGCGCACCGGAAACCGCCAAGCTGATTTCGAGCCGCGGCGGCCGCGCCGTCATCGCGCCGGCGCTGCGTGAAGTTCCGCTCGCATCGAACGTAAAAGCGCTTGAATTTGTCAGCGCGCTGATTGCAGGGCGGTTTGACATGACGATCCTGCTCACCGGCGTGGGCACGCGCGCGCTCGTCGGAATCGCGGAGGGTGCGGGCCAGCGCGAGCCATTTCTTGCGGCGCTGCGGCGCATCGCAATCGTGGCGCGCGGACCGAAGCCGCTGGCAGTGTTGCGCGAGCTAAACATTCCGGTCAGCGTCGCCGCGCCGGAGCCCAACACCTGGCATGAGGTGCTCGCCGCGCTTGACGCCACTGCCGGCCAATTCCCGGTGCGCGGCAGCCGCGTCGCCGTGCAGGAATATGGCGTGTCGAATCCCGAGCTGCTGGCCGCGCTCGCCGAACGCGGCGCGGAAGTCACGGCTGTTCCCGTGTATCAATGGGCGCTGCCCGAGAATCTTGAACCTCTGCGCGCCGCGATCTCCACCATTGGCGGAGGCGAAATCGACGTAGTGCTTTTCACCACCAGCGTTCAAGTGGACCACATCTTTCAAGTCGCTGCGCAGATGAACGCCGTAGCCGCGCTCAGGAAGGGTTTCGCGCGCATGGTGATCGCCTCGATCGGGCCCACAACCACGGAAGCCCTGCGACGGCACGATTTGACGCCCGACCTGGAGCCCTCGCATCCCAAATTGGGCATTTTGGTGGACGAATCCGCGGCGCAATGCGCTGCCCTTCTCGCGCGGAAGCGTCTCCTACCATAAAGTTCCTAAACAAAAGATTAAAAAAAGATTAAAAGCAGCGACAGTCGCCGCCAAAATTTAGGTTGCGTGTAACCAAGACTTGAATTGGACATCGATTGTACCGGCCCGCTAACATTACACATGGACACCACCGCAGTCTCCCCCGTTGAAGTACAAGGTGCAGTTCAACCCGAAATACTAACCATTGATTTTGATTTCCTCCTCGAGATCACCAGCCGGATCGCCGCGGCTGATGCTGTCGACAAAGTTCTCGGGCGCGTTGTCGATTTTGTTTCCACGCTGGTGAAATGCGATTCGTGCTTCATTTATATTCTCGACGGCAACGATCTGGTTCTGCGCGCCTCAAAGAATCCGCATCCGGACATCATCGGCCGCCTGCGCCTTTCGGTCGGCCAGGGCATCACGGGCTGGGTCGCGCAGCACAGAGAACCGGTGACCGTAGCGCGCCACGCGTCGAAGGACCCGCGCTTCAAAGTGTTTCACGAGCTACCTGAGGACAGCTTCGAGGCGTTCCTTTCCGTGCCGGTGCTGTGCCGGGGGCGCCTGGTCGGCGTGATCAACATCCAGCACAAGCAGCCTCACCATCACAGCAAGCGCCAGATTCAATTGATTTCCACGATCGGCTTTCTGGTCGGCGCGGAAATTGAGATGGCGCGTCTGGAAGGCGAAAATTCCGAACTGAACGAACAACTCGAAACGCGCAAGGTTGTCGAGCGCGCCAAGGGGATTCTGCAGCGCGAACTTCGCGTCAGCGAGGAAGAGGCCTATCTTTCGATGCGCAAGCAGAGCCGCCAGCGCCGCATGCCAATGAAGGAGATCGCCGCGGCCATCGTGCTCAGCGACGAAGTGCGTCGCGGCCGAAGCCCCGTCGCCAACGCGCGCGAGGTTCGCCCGGATGCCGTCGCCGGCCGCAGCCGTCCTACGGGCGCCAGCGCTTCGTGAGATAAATTCGTCTGGGGGCTGATCTTTTACGGCGGGCGGTAGTGTGGTTTAGGATTCCGACAAGCTGATGTTTCGTTCGGCGGCGTCCGCGTCGAACGGATCGTCGGCGAATTCTTCGGCGGCGTCCGGCGCAACTTCGCCCGAGAACTCTTCGGCAAATCGCAGCTCGGCCCGATTTTCAAACGTCGCGGATGCCGCGATCGCGATTTCCGCCTCCGCATCGGCCATGGATTTCGCCTGGGCCTTTTCGACCGCCCAATCCGGCGCCGCCATCGCGCGCTCGGCTGCCACAGCGCCAATCACCAGCAGCGCAGGCGCGCCAAGCGACGGCACAAGCGCCACTTCACCCAGCGTCATGCGCGCGACTTTTTGTTCGCGCCGCGATGCGCACGAAATCACCGCGCAGGGCGTATCGGGCGAAAGCCCTCCATCGACCAGTTCCTCGACGCGGCCCGCAACATGCGGCCCCGGCATATACACTGCCAGCGTCGTATCCTCGTCCGCCAAATGCGCCCAGCCGGCGCCCAATTTTTCGCGGCTGTGATGATTGCTCACAAGGATCAATTTCGACGCGAGCCTGCGGTCGGTGAGCGCCACTTGCGCCGCCGCGGCCGCGCCCAGCGCCGCCGTCACGCCGGGCACAACCTCAAATTCGATTCCGGCGCGCGCCAGCGCATCCATCTCTTCACCCGCGCGCCCGAAAATCAGCGGGTCGCCGCCCTTCAGACGCACCACGGCAAGACCCTGGAGCGCGTAGTCCACCAGGCGGCGCTCGATTTCCGATTGCGATATAGATTCCTTGCCGCAGCGCTTGCCGACGTTCTGCACGCGCGCGCCGGCCGGAGCCAGCGCCAGAATCTCAAGCGGCACGAGATCGTCGTGCAAAATCGCGTCCGCAACGCGCAAGAGGCGCGCCGCCTTCAACGTTAAAAGCTCCGGATCGCCGGGCCCGGCGCCGATCAGATAGACCTTGCCGGGAATCGCGTAACCTTGGCGCACAACGGCTCCTTGCAGTTTGAAACATCCATGCTAGCACCGCAGCGCGCTGGACCGATGCGAAAAAATACCGGCAGCGAGCAGGCTTCTGGGCGGCCCACGCGCATGCTGTCGCTCTGGCCGGAGCCGGATAGCGCATTCCGGGTAAGATAGGCACGCATGGGAAACCTTTCTCCCGATTGCGCGTAGATATAGACATGAAGTCGCGGATCAACCTTCGTGAGCCCATATCGGTGGCGCTCGCCACGCTGTGGGAGCACAAGCTGCGATCGTTCCTGATGCTGCTGGGGATTATCCTTTCGGTCTCCACGCTGATCCTGGTGGTGTCGCTGATTTCGGGCGTCAATTTGTATATCGCGAATCGCGTGGCGAATCTCGGCTCAAATGTTTTCCTGGTTGCGCGATTTCCGATTCTGACGGACGTGACCGCCGTGGTGAAAGCCACGCGCCGCAACAAGAGCATCACCTGGGACGATTACGAGTATCTGCGCGACAACATGAAACTCCCGGAGCGCGTGGGCGTGGAAGTGCGCCAGGACGGCCGCGCGCAGCGGGGCAACCAATCGCTGGAGGATTGCAGCATTCGCGGAGTCTCCGCCACGATTGGAGAGATGGACGTCGAGGAGCCCGCGGAGGGCCGCTACATCACCGAGGCCGACGAGCTGCACAGTTCGAGCGTCGCGCTGATCGGTGCGGACGTCGCCACGCATCTGTATCCCAACGTCGATCCCTTGGGGCACGAGATTACGGTGGACGGAACGCCCTATCAGATTGTGGGCGTGGCGAAATCGATCGGCACCGTTTTCGGGCAATCGCAGGACAATTTTGTGTACATCCCGGTCGAAACGTTTCTGAAGGCTTACAACGTGGCCGATCGCAGCCTGACGATCAACATCCAGGCGCGCGGCCCGGATTGGATGGCGCGCACCGAAGACGAAGCGCGCATGCTGATGCGCGCCCGGCGCCATTTGCCGCCCGCGGCGGACGATGCGTTCGGCATCATCGGCGCGGCGTCGCTGCTCGCTTTGTGGAACCAGCTCACCGGCGCGATCGCCGCCGCGATGGTCGGCATCGTCTCCGTGTTCCTGGTGATCGGCGGCATCGTGATCATGAACGTTATGCTGGCCACGGTCACCGAGCGTACGCGCGAGATCGGCATACGCAAAGCCATCGGCGCGCGGCACACGGACATCCTGCTGCAATTTCTGCTGGAAGCGGGAGTGATGTCGGCCATCGGTGGCACGATCGGCGTGACGATCGCGTACAGCCTGGCCAGCTTGATCGGCGCGACCACTGCCGTGCCGATGCACGTGCCGCTGGTGGCCGTGCTCACCGCGCTTGGAGTTTCAACCGGCGTGGGGCTTTTCTTCGGAATTTATCCCGCGCGGCAGGCCGCGAAACTCAGTCCGATCGAAGCGCTGCGTGCGGAAGTCTAGGGCGAGCGAACCGCGATGCAGTTCAACCTCGGCGAAAACGCGAAGATGGCGCTGGGCACGCTGCGCGAAAATAAAATGCGCTCGTTTCTTACCGTGCTCGGCGTGGTGATCGGAATCACCTCGCTGATTTCCGTGGCGTCGATCTTGGTCGGGCTGTATCAGGACGTGAACAACGTGCTGAACGACTACGGCCCGAACACCCTGTTTATTTTTCGATTCAAGCCCGGCATCCAAACCGGTCCGCCCACGGCGGAGGAACGCGCGCGCAAGCCGCTCTCGCTGGACGACGCGCTGGCGATTCGCGAACTTTGCCCCGCGGTGAAACTGGTCACCGCGCAACTCTATCCGCGGGTCGACAATCCAAACCAGCAGCCCGTGAACGCGCGGTACAAAGACCGCGAAGTGGATGGCCTGGATTTCTCGGGCGATCTGGTCGAGACCGAAGACGTTTTCAATTCGCATCCCGGGCGCGGCCGTTTTTTCACTGAGGCCGAGGACCTGCACCGCGCCGACGTCGCCGTGATCGGCCACGACGTCTCCGATGGCCTGTTCGGCGCGGAGAATCCCCTCGACAAGCAGATCAGCATCGACGGCGTGCCCTATCAGGTGATCGGCGTATTCGAGAAGCGCAAGGGCCAATTCTTCAAGGATCCTCAGGCCGATTTGGAAGTTGACATTCCCTATCGCACTTATCAGAAGCACTATCCGTACGACGACGAAAATTTCATCGGCGCCGAAGCGTATCCCGGGCGCATGGACGAGGCCGAAGACGAAATCAGCGGCGTGTTGCGCCGGCGGCGGAACGTTCCCTTTGACAAGCCGGACAATTTCGGCATCTCGAGCGCGCAGGAAATCGCCGATGAGTTCCGCCAGATCACGGGATCGGTGGCGCTGCTGACGGCGGTGATCAGCTCGATCGGATTGCTGGTAGGCGGCGTGGGCGTGATGAACATCATGCTGATGTCCGTGACGCAGCGCACGCGGGAAATCGGAGTGCGCAAAGCCATCGGCGCGCGCAAGCGCGATATCATCTGGCAATTCCTGACTGAGGCGATGATCCTCACGAGCGCCGGCGGCGTGATCGGCGTGATGTGTGGAGTGGGAATCAGCCTGCTGATCAACGCGCTGGTGCCGGCGCTGCCATCGAGCGTTCCGCTCTGGGCCGTGTTTCTGGGCACCGGCATGTCGATGAGCGTGGGCTTGTTCTTCGGGATCTATCCCGCGATTAAAGCCGCCCGGCTCGATCCCGTCGTCGCCCTTCGCTACGAGTAGCGCCGGGCGCCGCGTTGCATGCTCGCGCGGATGGATGTATATTGCGCGGCGGATCGGATTGGAAAGATGGATTTGCGATCGGCAATCCTTCAGGGGGGAAAATGATTCGCACAAGTTCAATGCTTCGAGTTTTCTTCGCGATGGCGCTGCTCTGCGTCGGTATCGCGTACGCGCAAACAAAGCCCATCCAGGACGTCAATTCCAGGATCAGCCCGAACCTGGCCGCCGCGCAGGCGTATATGGTGGACGCGTTCAACAAGCTCACGCTGTCCCAGGCGATCAACAACGACGATATGAATGGCCACGCCGCAAATGCCAAAAACCTGCTGATCCAGGCAAGCAACGAAGTGAGCGCGGCCGCCAAAGCCGCGTACGCGAACCAGAGCAAATAGAGGGTAAGCACAAGGCTCGTTCGGCGCGTGTACCTGCCCGGGCTCCGGTGCCCGTGTGTGTGCGGCCGCTTTTCCTACGCGCGGCCCGCGCCGGCGGAGACACTGTACCCCGGCAGGCTGTAGACGCTGTGTCCCTGGCCATCCCACGCCGCCAGAATTACGTGTCCGTGCGGACTGTAATCGATCGTTCCCCAACCTAGAGCGCTCAACTCCGCCATGCCGTAGCGGGAGTCAAATAGAAACGCGCGGTCGGCCAGGCGCAGCATGGCTCCGCTCGCGATCCGGACAACTTTCACGGGCCCCGTGGTTCGCAGATAGGTCGTCCCGCGCAGATCGTGGCGCACGGGCTTGAGCGTCGTCAGCCAGGAAATTCCGTAGATCATCGCGGCGGTGGCTAAGCCGAGCCCGCCGAACAGCAGCAAGAGAAACTTGTTCTGGCCCGGCGCCACGTTTGCCGCGCTGAGCACAATGCCCAGCCCGGCGAAAAAAACCACGCTGCCCAACGTTACGTACAGCAGAATTCGTCGTACCCGCGCGCTTTGGGCCGCGATGACGGCCGCGATATCCGGCGTCAGCGGCATCTCCACCGTGGAAAATTGCGCCGCCGGCGCAGCGGGCTGGCCCGGCGCAGACGAGGTCGCCGCACCGGCATGCTCTGCCGTCGCCGCCGGCTTCGCCTGCACGATTCCCTTTCCAGATGTGCGGAGAGTCGAGCCAATCAGAATCAGAAAGCCCGCGACGAAAAACGGAATGAAGCCGATATGCCCGCCGCCGAATTCCGCCAACGCGAATAGAACCAAGAAAACAATGCCGAGAATCAGCAGCACGTATCCCCAGATGCGCATGCACTCTCCGTGAAAGCAACTCTTCGCTCAGATCGGCGAGATCGCCGATCGGCGCGTGCGAGAACCGATACTACTCCATTTCCGTGGATGGCGGCCGCGAGCGGGCGATTCAGGTGATGCGGTCGAAGACGTATCCGGTTTCGGTGAGCGCCTTCAGCAGCGCGGCCACGTGCTCGGCGCCCCGCGTTTCCATGGTGAGGTCGATGGCCGTATCGCCGAAATTCACTCCGTAGTAGGCGCGGTCGTACGACGTGGCCACGATGTTGGTGCGATGCTCGGAGAGAACCCCGGTGAGGCGATGCAGCGCGCCCGGATAATCGGGCAGATGAATGCGCAGGCGAATCATGCGCCCATCCTGCACCAGGCCGCGCTCGATGATGCGCGAGAGAATCGTCACGTCGAGATTGCCGCCCGAGACGATGATGGCCACGCGCTTGCCGCGCAGCTTGGTCTTGCCGTTCAGCAGCGCCGCGAGCGGCACAGCGCCCGCGCCTTCGGCGAGAATTTTCTCGCGCTCGAGCAGCAGCAGAATCGCGCCGGCGATCTCCTCTTCCTCGACGGTCACGATGTCGTCCACGTATTTTTGCACCAGGGGAAACGTCAATTCGCCCGCGCGGCGCACGGCGATTCCATCCGCGAGCGTGGTGGCCACGGGCAGCGTCACCAGCTTGCCGTGCTCCACCGCGGCCTTCATCGAAGCCAGGCGCGCGGTTTGCACGCCGATCACGCGAATGTCGGGCCGCGCGTGCTTCAGCACAAACGCCACGCCGCTGATCAAACCGCCGCCGCCGATCGCGGTCACCACGGCTTCGATGTCCGGCTGCTGCTCGAGCAGCTCGAGGCCCAGCGTGCCTTGTCCCGCGATCACGGCGGGATCGTCGAAGGGATGGATCAGCACAAGATTCTCTTCGATCGAGCGGCGCAGCGCTTCGTCGTAGGCTTCGTCGTAATTCGCGCCGTGCAGGATCACTTCGGCGCCGAATCGCCGCGTGGCCATCACCTTGTTGAGCGGCGTCGCCAGCGGCATGCAGATCTGCGCCGGAATGCCGCGGCGCGTGGCGTGATACGAGACGGCCTGCGCATGATTTCCCGCCGATGCCGCGATCAGCCCACGGCGGCGCTCTTCTTCCGTCAGCGTCAGGATGCGATTCAGCGCGCCGCGTTCTTTGTACGAACCGGTGCGCTGCAGATTTTCCAGCTTGAGGAAAACCTCATTACCGGACATCTCCGAAAAAGTTTCCGAGCGCGCGCATGGCGTCACTAGAATCGAATCGCGGATTCGGCCACGCGCCGCCTTGATGTCTTCAAGCTTCAGCATGGGATCGCTTTCCCGGTGCCGCCTTGCCGCGGCGAAATGCCCGGTATCGGGCGGCGCTGGCCTGGCGGTGCAGAATTTTTCGCTTCTTCGCCGGATCGAGCACGCCGCGCAGAATTCGCGCGCGATTCCGCCCCAGCCGCTTCACCCACGCGCCGTATTCGGGCCCGAATTGGCGCTCAAGCTCGGCGCGCAACCGCGCGGCCAGCGATGGGCTTTCTCCGCCGGTCGATATCGCGATTTGCAAGGAACCGCGGCGCACCACCGCCGGATAATAAAAATCGCAATTCGGCGGATCGTCCACCGCGTTGCACAAAATTCCGGCGCGGCGCGCCTGGCGATGTATGGCGCGGTGAAGCGCGCTCGAAGAGGTCGCCGCGATCACCAGAAAAGCCCCGCTGAGATCCGCGGCACGGTACGCGCGCGCCCTCCAAACGATTTGCTTTCCGCGCGCCCAGCTCCGCACCTTGGCCGTTGCCTCCGGCGCCACAACCGTCACCCGCGCGCCGGCCCGCAGCAGGCTCTCGATTTTCGATTCCGCGATCGCGCCCGCGCCGACCACCAAGCACGCACGCCCCGCCAGCTTCAAAAATAGCGGGAACAGATCAGGCTGCTTCACAGAGCCGCTTCCCCGCGGTCGTCATTGCGGATGCGTATCGCTTCGTCGATATTGTAAACGAATATTTTGCCGTCGCCGATGCGCCCCGTGCGCGCCGCCGCCGAGAGCGCGCGGACGATTTCATCCACGCGCGCGTCGGAGACGACCACTTCAAGTTTCACCTTGGGCAGCAGGTCCACATTGTATTCGCGGCCGCGATACACCTCGCGATGGCCCTTCTGCCGGCCGTGTCCGCGGACCTCGGAAGCCGTCATGCCTTCGACGCCCATCGCGATCAACGCCTCCTTGACCGAGTCCAATTTGGAAGGCTGAATGATCGCTTCAATTTTTTTCATGCATGGCACCTTTCGTATACCCAGGCCCTAATCGCTCAAGCCATTATGACCCGCCGGGCGTCTAATTTGCTCTATTTCGCGCTATGCAAAATGCGCCGGAGCGCCGGTAAATGGCAAAATCTTTATGAAATCTTTATAAATCGCCGCCTTTGTTCGGCTTACCGCCGCGAGCCATCCAAAAGGGGAAATTTGCATTCGGCTGATTGAAATTTTCCGTTTCCCATCCCTAAGAGTCAAGGGTAGAGTCGCTCCCCTCATGATGTTGTGGGTGAACCGGGGTTCATTCAGCTTGTGGGGTATAAGTAAAAAATCTAAAGGAGAGCACGAACCTATGCGCTCAAAGATTCTACTAGTTTGCGGTCTTCTGCTGATGGGGTCAGCGGTTGCTTGGGGGCAAGCCACCACTCCGCCAACGGACACAAGTACGACGACAACGACGACGACAACGCAGACTACAACGATGCCGGCTGCGACGCCTGCGCCGGCCGACACCAGCACGCAGACTGCGACGCCCGCAACCGCGCCGGCAACTCCCGCAGCGCCACCGACGTGGTCCGCGGGGCCGATCGATTTCAGTGGTGAAATTGACGGCTACTATACATTCAACTTCAACCATCCGGACGGCATCACGTCGGGTTCCGGGTTTGGTGACCCAGCCGCGCCGTCCACTGTCGAGGACTACAGCTCGTACAATAACAATACGCTGTACAACTTCAACTCGAAGGCCAACATGTTCGATCTGAACTTCGCCAAACTGGCGATGTCGCATTCGCCGGACCCCGTCGGCTTCGAGCTCGATTTCGGATTCGGGCGGACCGTGCAGACGATCAACTACCAGGAAGATCCCAACGGATTTCAATACGTTGAGCAGGCCTACCTGGAATTGAAGCCAGCCAAATGGAAAGGGTTTGAGTTTGATTTCGGAAAATTCGTCACGAGTGCCGGCGCCGAAGTCATCGAGACGTACAACAATTGGAACTATTCCCGCTCGCTGCTATTCACTTGGGCGATCCCGTATTACCACATGGGCGTGCGCACCTCCTGGCCGATGGGCAAGCATTGGACCGCCGGCGTGCAGGTCGTGAACGGTTGGAACAACGTGTCGGAAACATTGAACAGCGGCAAGACGCTCGGCTTCGTCGCCGCCCTGACCACCTCCAAGGCCACGTGGGACATCAACTACTATACCGGTCCGGCAAACGTCGGCACGAACATGGGCTGGCTGAACCTGATCGATACCACCCTGTTGCTGACGCCCACGAACGCGCACTGGAGCAAGTTCAACGCCTACATCAATTATGACTACGACCGGCACGGCTTCGGACCCAAGGACGAACCGGCCGTTGCTTGGTACGGCATCGCTCTGGCGACGCACTACCAGATCAACGGGAAATGGGCCTTCTCGGATCGCTTTGAGTGGTTCGATGACCCGAACGGCTTCGATCTGTCCAGCGCGCTGCCGCCGGCTGTCAGTGGCGATGCGGTTCCGCAGCAGGTCAAGGAAGTCACCGTCACGCTCGAATACAAGATGCTCGAAGGCTTGCTGTGGCGCCTTGAGTACCGGCGTGATTGGTCCACCTACCCGATGTTCCTCCGCGGAACGTACCCGCAAGTGACCGATTATTGCAACTACAACTATGACTACTATGACTGCGCCAACCAAGACTACTACGACGACGGCGTAGTCAAGGCGCCTAACACTGGCTCGGGTCTCTCGAACGTGAGCCCGGCTGCGATCATCGGGCCCTCGACGCCAGGCGGCGAGTTCCCGGAAGTCTTGGACCCGCGTAACTCCGAAGGTCTCTACGGGTTCTCGAAGTCTCAGAACACGCTTACGATTGGCGTAATCGCGTTCTTCGGACCCAAGCGTTAGCGCCAGGTCGATGCAGTGAGTCGACGCCGGTAGCGTCAGTTAAAACGCCGCCGGAAACAACGAGCAGCGGTTTCAGTAGGAAGTTTACGTAAGACAGGCCAAGGGCTCCCGGTCGCCGTCGGCAGCGGCGATCGGGGGCCCTGGCCCATTCTGAAGGCACAATTTCCAGCAGCGCGCGCCGCGGGTAGCCCCCCAGACCGTTGCCCAACGCGGGCGCTGCCCTGTATGATCTCGGGCTTCGACGGGCGTGAGGGGCCGCACTGCGGCCCTCGCGAATCCACCGGGCCCGATCGGCGCGAATCAGCCGCGCCGGGAGGTGCGACCGGAGGCGCCTGAACCTCAAGGCGCACAACACGAGATTCGCTTAGCCGTGCGGGAGGACGCTCTCACGACTCCCCGCGGCGGCAGGTTGCGATGCGCGCGGCATCGCGGCGGCCCGCTTTAAGGCGATCGATTTACGGCTGTTGAATCTCACTTCCTCTTAAGGAGCTCAAATGAACGCTAAAGAGCTGTTGGAATTTGTTGCCAAGAACGACGTCAAGCAAGTGGATCTGCGCTTCATCGACCTCCCCGGCGTGCAGCAGCACTGTACCTACCCCATCGCCGAACTGAACAAGGGCTCACTTGAAGAAGGCTTCGGCTTCGATGGATCGAGCATTCGCGGCTGGCAAGCCATCAACGAAAGCGACATGCTTCTGATTCCCGACCCCGAAACCGCCTTCATCGATCCGTTCTGCGACGTCAAGACCGTCTGCATCGTCTGCGACGCGATCGATCCCATCACCCGCCAACCCTACGGACGCGATGCCCGCTGGGTGGCGCGCAAGGCCGAACTCTATCTGAAGAACAGCCATGTGGGAGACACCGCCTACTTCGGCGCCGAATCAGAATTTTTCGTTTTCGATAGCGTGCGCTTCGATACCGACCACCAGCACAGTTTTTACTTCGTCGATTCCGATGAAGGCCGCTGGAACGCCGGCCGCGAAGGCGCGAACCTCGGCTATCGGCCGCGCTACAAGGAAGGCTACTTCCCCGTTCCGCCGACCGATCAGTTTCAGAACATGCGCAGTGAAATGGTGCAAGTGATGATGTCCTGCGGACTGGACATCGAATGCCATCACCACGAAGTCGCCACCGGCGGACAGTGCGAAATCGATCAGCGCTTCAACACGCTGGTGAAATCCGCCGACGGCATGACGCTCTACAAATACATCATCCGCAACGTCGCCATGAAACACGGCAAGACCGTCACCTTCATGCCCAAGCCGCTTTTCGCCGATAACGGCAGCGGCATGCACACGCACCAGAGCATCTGGAAAGGCGGCACGCCGCTCTTTGCCGGCGATCGCTACGCCGGCCTATCCGAACTCGCGCTGCACTACATCGGCGGCCTGCTCAAGCACGCGCGCGCGCTTGCCGCGATCATCGCGCCCACAACCAATAGCTACAAGCGCCTCGTGCCCGGCTACGAAGCGCCCGTCAACCTGGCGTATTCGCGCCGCAACCGCTCGGCCGCGTGCCGCATCCCGATGTATTCCAATTCACCGAAAGCCAAGCGCGTCGAGTTCCGCCCGCCCGATCCGAGCGCCAATCCGTATCTGGCCTTCGCCGCAATGCTGATGGCAGGTCTCGACGGCGTGCTGAACAAACTCAATCCCGGCGAGCCGCTCGATAAGGACATCTACGATCTCTCGCCCGAAGAGATGAAGGCCGTCCCCTCGATGCCCGGATCGCTCGAAGAAGCGCTCGCCGCTCTCGAAGCCGATCACGAATTCCTGCTCAAGGGCGACGTCTTCTCCGAGGACCTGATCGAAACCTACATCGGCTACAAACGCAAAAACGAAGCCGACGCCGTCCGCATGCGCCCGCATCCGTACGAATTCCACCTCTACTACGACATCTAGTCGTCGCCGTAGAAAACGAAACGATAACCGAACGGGCCGGCGATCGAATCGCCGGCCCGTTTTGCGCTAAGGCCACAGACAATTTCTATTATGTAGCGGAGTCCTTCAGCTCCATCTTCGCTTTCTCAACTGAGGACTGGCGCATCGCATGATAATCTTTGCCTCGTCAAGGGCGTGTCAGATTTCCAGGGCCGAAGCCTTTCGGCTTCGGGCCCCTGCACTTGGGCGTTAAGGCTCCGGCCCACGCGCTCTGGGCGTACATGGTAAGATCCGCGGCAACTACAGGCAGGTAGGAGGTGCCAACTCGCCATGACGGACGCAGCACAAGCACGGACGCTTCTAGCTCAGCAAGCCAAGTCTCTCGCCGCTAAACATCGTGACAAGCTGGACGAACTCAAACTGGCGGCGAAAGACCTGGACCGCCCGGATTGGCTGTGGCACGCACTGCTCGTCAGCGCGTCGACACTCGGGAGTTCGAGAGGTTACAAAGGCTTAATCGAGAACAAAGAGAATTACAACCGAGTGACTTTCGATAACCTCGCGAAACTTCCTCAGCAAGGGCGCCACCTTGTTTTGGGCGAAACACTGAACGCTGCAAAAGTGCGGATGGCGGCTATTAAGGCCGCGCGGTTGGCCAAGAACTTTGATTGCATCGTCCAATTGGGCGGCCCGCTCGCGGCAAAGCAAGATTTATTGAGCCGGAATGGGTGCGCGGCCAAGATCGAGTTTCTTCGGAGATTTGCCGGCGTCGGTGCGAAGTACTCCAGAAACATAATGATGGACGTTTATCATCCAGACTTTTGGGAAACTATTGCGGTGGACGCCCGAGTAAAAGAGGTCTCCAAATGCCTGGGCATCTCGTTCAAGAACAACGAATATGAAGAGCACGAACGATTTTATCTTGGTGCGGCCCACGAAGCCGGGATCCAAGGCTGGGAGCTGGACCGGCTAATTTACTCCTTCAAAGAAGAATTCCTTAGAGCGCTGAGCATCGTCGGTTGACCCAGCCAATCGAGCTTCCAGCCAATTCCGCATAGCCACGCGGGCGTTCCGAAACAGGTGGCTCCCTACGCCGAAGATTCCGTGCGCACAGCGATCAATATTTTCTGAGATCGTACGGCGGAAGAGCCAGCAGTGATCGGCGCGCGGCGGCCCACAACGCGGACGTGGCGCTAACAAGATCGGCAGCGCTGGTCGTGAGGTAGCGCACTACGCAGCCGCCGCCACCGAGAAGACTCGCTCCGGCGCGGATATGCGGGATCGCGGCGAGCGTCGCGTGCATGGCATCGGCTACGACTTGCCAATTCTCGAAACCGTCGGCGAGCAGCAACAGCGACGCCACGTAGCCGAAACCTTCGGCGATGCCGAGACTCGTTGGGTTGAAGGCGGGCGGCGCGGGCATAATTTTCGTGCGGCTTAGATAGAGTGGAGAGCCACTACAGAACACGCGCGTTTCGGAATCGAATTCGCGGAAGGCCCAGGATTCGCCATGCGCAATGCGACCGGCGGCGAACGCATCGAACAAAATTGCGCGGCTGCCGCGGCCCAATTCCACCGACAAGCGTTGCTTGAATCGCGATTCCGCGTGCGGGATCACGTGATCCGGCATGTATTCAAGCGTGGCGCCCGCGCCGACGTCGATCCAAGTCTCCTGCACGCTCGGCGGGCCAAGGGACCGATAGACGCGCGTGGCCGATGGCGTGGAAAGGCACGCGTGCGTGCCGGGGTCGAGCACGATGCGCGAAAGTAAACGATCGCCGCCGAGAATTCCGCCGGTGGGATTGAGCAGCAGCAGATACGCCGAGCCGTCGGGCATCGGCACCGAAGTCTGCGCCTGCAGCGGCAGCGTGTAGCGCAGGCGCGCGACGACGGTGCGGTCGGCGTCGCGCTTGAAGCGCAAGCTCAGGAATCCGTCGCGTCCGGTGCGATCAAGACTCGAAGAGAAGTTCGCGCTTGATCCAGCCGACGACTGTGTCCACGCCTGTCCCGTCTTTGAGGTTGGTGAAGACAAACGGCCGCTCTCCGCGCACGCGCTTGGCGTCGCGATCCATTACTTCGAGGCTCGCGCCGACGTACGGCGCAAGATCGATTTTGTTGATGATCAGGAGTCCCGACGTGGTGATGCCCGGACCGCCCTTGCGCGGAATTTTGTCGCCCTCCGCCACGTCAATCACGTAGATCGTCGCGTCCACCAGTTCGGGACTGAACGTCGCGGCTAGGTTGTCGCCGCCGCTTTCGATGAACAGGATTTGCAGGCCGGGAAATCGCTGGAACATCAGGCGCGCCGCTTCCAGATTCACCGAAGCGTCCTCGCGAATCGCCGTGTGCGGGCAGCCGCCGGTTTCCACGCCGACGATGCGCTCGGGCGGCAGCACGCCGCGGCGCGTCAGAAATTCTGCGTCTTCGCGCGTATAAATATCGTTGGTTATCACGGCCAAATCGTATTGCGGCTGCAATCGCCGGCAGAGCGATTCCACGAGCGCGGTCTTGCCCGAGCCGACCGGACCGCCGATTCCGATGCGCAGCGGCACTTTCGTCCCGAGTGGAGCTTGCGTCATGAGCGGAATAGCCTCGCAGAAAGTTGTGCGTGTTGCATCGCCGCAATTTCGATGGCCGGCACGAAGCTCCAGATTTCTTCCGCCGCGCCGTGGTCTGCCGCTTCCGCCGCGAGACGCGCGATCACGGGTCGCAAATTCGACAGAATGCGCTGACCGGCCAACTGCCCCAGGGGCATCAAGCGTAGCGCCGCGCCCACAAGTTGCGCGCTCGTCGCATACAGCAGCGCCGAAGCCGTCGCTTTCGCATCCCACGCGTGCGCGCTCGCGATCACGCCGAACGCGACGGCATGATGCCCCGGCGTGCGTCCAGCGCCGACGGCGGCGAAAAATTCGCCGACGATTGCGTCGTCATTTAGCGCCGCCGCGATGCGCAGAGTTTGGCGTCCCATCTGGCGGCTCGCCTCGCGCAATTCCGCCGCGCATTTCATGGCTTCGATCGCCGCATCGAGTTCCAGGCACGCGGCCAAATCCCCCGCAGCCGCGGCCCGCGCCGCCGAAATCGCGGCGACCGCATCAGTGGGCGCCGCGGAATTTTCAAGATACGCGCGAATGAACGATTCGACGCCCGCCGCGTCGCTGACGGCGCAGGATTGCACGTACGTCTCAAGACCAAACGAATGCGCATATCCTCCGGCGGGAAACAATCCATCGGAGAATTGCAGCAGGCTCAGCAGCGCGTCAGTGTCCATGCGGATGCTCTTGGCCGTCCGAATGTGAATGCTCGTGCGCATGGCTGTGATCGTGCCCATGCGAATGATCGCTCGGATGATCGTGGCTGTGCGCCTTGCCGAGCGGCTGAAAGACGGCCGTGCGCCGCTCCCAGCGCGCGCCGATGCGATCGAGCAGTTGCACCATCGCCGTGTCGTCCGGCACGAGCAGCGCATCGCCATCCATCGCCAACTGAAAATGGCGATTGCCAACCTCAAACGCAATCCGCACGGCAGCGCGCGGATCGGCCGGCAAAATCGCGAGCACTGGTTCCGGTGCCGCTTCGATCGCGAGATACCAATCGGGACCAACCCACGCGATCGATCCCGGCTCAAGCGTCGTGCCCGTCGGCAGCGCCAGCGCGATTTCGCGGCCACCAGTTGTCGTAAAGCGCCCGCGCACCCAGCGCCGCTGCTCAGAAGTGAGGATCAACGAATCACGCTGCTTCCCGGCGATTTCGTCCGGTGCCGCGGAGCTCGCGATCTGTTCGATGATCAGCATGAGTTCAGTTTTCCCGGCGCCGCGTTCTAAAAAAGAAAATATCGCTGCGCCATCGGCAAAACTCTCGCCGGCTCGCACGTCAGCAACACGCCATCGGCGCGCACCTGATATGTTTCCGGATCCACTTCCATGCGCGGCAAAGCGTCATTGTGAATCATGTCGCGCTTGCTCAGTCCGCGGCAGCGCCGCACCGCCGAGATTTTCTTTTTCAATCCCAATTGCGCCGACACTCCCGCATCCAGCGCCGCCTTGGAAACGAAAGTGAACGAAGTCGAATGCAGCGCGCCGCCAAAGCTGCCGAACATCGGTTGATACAGCACAGGCTGCGGCGTGGGAATCGAAGCGTTGGCGTCGCCCATCGCGGCCCAGGCGATGAAGCCGCCCTTCAAAATCATTTCCGGCTTCACGCCGAAAAACGCCGGCTTCCACAAAACCAAGTCGGCGAATTTCCCAGTCTCCACCGAGCCGACTTCGTGCGAAATTCCGTGCGTGATCGCGGGATTGATCGTGTATTTCGCCACATAGCGCCGCACGCGCAAATTGTCGCTGCCGGATTTTTCCCCTGGCAGCGCGCCGCGCTGCTTTTTCATTTTGTCCGCGGTCTGCCACGTGCGAATCACCACTTCCCCGATGCGCCCCATGGCCTGCGAATCCGAGGACATCATGCTGATCGCGCCCAGATCGTGCAGCACGTCTTCGGCGGCGATTGTTTCCGCGCGAATGCGCGATTCGGCGAACGCCACGTCCTCCGGAATCGCCGGGCTCAGATGGTGGCAGACCATCAGCATGTCCAAATGTTCGTCGAGCGTGTTGATCGTGAACGGCATCGTGGGATTCGTCGACGACGGCAAACAGTTCGGCTCGCCGCACACAGTAATAATGTCCGGCGCGTGCCCGCCGCCCGCGCCTTCGGTGTGATACGTATGAATCGTGCGCCCGCGAAACGCGCGAATCGATTCCTGAACGAAGCCCGCCTCATTCAGCGTGTCGGTGTGAATCGCCACTTGCACGTCGAACTCTTCCGCCACGCCCAGCGAGCAATCGATCGCCGCCGGCGTCGTGCCCCAATCTTCGTGCAGCTTCAGACCGATCGCTCCCGCCGCAATCTGCTCGCGCAGCGGTTCCGCCGACGACGCGTTGCCCTTGCCGAGAAATCCGAGATTGATCGGAAATCCGTCCGCCGATTCCAGCATGCGATGCATATTCCACGGCCCCGGCGTGCACGTGGTTGCATTCGTCCCCGTCGCAGGACCCGTGCCGCCGCCGAGCAGCGTCGTCACGCCCGCCGCGAGCGCCGTGGTCACAAGTTGCGGGCAAATAAAATGAATGTGTGAATCGATTCCGCCCGCAGTGACGATCTGTCCCTCGCCCGCGATCACTTCCGTGCCCGCGCCCACAACCATCCCCGGCGTGACGCCGTTCATCAGATCCGGATTCCCCGCCTTGCCGATGCCCACGATTCGCCCGCCGCGGATTCCGATGTCGGCCTTCACGATGCCGCTGTGATCTACGATCACGGCGTTCGTGATCACAAGATCGAGCGCGCCGCCGGCCGAAGTCGCCGAAGTCGATTGCCCCATGCCATCGCGCAAAACTTTTCCGCCGCCGAATTTCGCTTCATCGCCCGGCGTCGTCAGGTCGCGCTCGATTTCAATGAAAAGATCCGTGTCGGCCAACCGCACGCGGTCGCCCGCGGTCGGACCGTAAAGGTCCGCGTATTGCCGCCGAGGAATTTTCAAGCTCACGCCGCTACGCTCCCAGAAATCCTTCTTCGCGCGCGCGCTTTAGCGCCGCTTCGCGCTTCGATTCATCCGTCGAACCTTCGGTCAACCCATTGCACCCATGCACAATCCCAGCGCCTCCGATGGCCACGAGCATCACGCGCTTCGAGTCCCCCGGCTCAAATCGCACCGCCGTCCCCGCCGGAATATTCAGCCGCATTCCAAACGCGACCTTGCGATCAAACCGCAGCGCCTTATTGGCCTCAAAAAAATGATAGTGCGATCCGACCTGAATCGGCCGGTCGCCCGTGTTGGCAACCTCAAGCTGCAGCGTCCGCCTCCCCGCATTGGCGATCACCGCGCCCTCGCCCAAAATGTATTCGCCGGGGATCATCGTATAGGCTCTCCACTCGCTCCTAACACACTGTAGTTGCTACACTTATGCCAGCATTTCCATTTTGGAACTAGCGGATCGGATGATGCACCGTCACCAGCTTGGTTCCGTCCGGAAATGTCCCTTCCACCTGAATCTCGGGCAGCATCTCCGGCACGCCTTCCATTACGTCGGCACGCGTCAAAATCGTCGCGCCGAATTCCATCAGTTCGGAGACCGACCGCCCATCGCGAATCGCTTCAAGCAGCTCTCCCGTGATCAGCGCGACCGCCTCCGGATAATTCAGCAGCAGCTTCCGCGCGCGCCGCTTTCGAGCAAGCTCCGCCGCCGTGGCGATCAGGAGCTTGTCCACTTCACGCGGAGTGAGGTGCATGGCTGAAGATTAACAAACGGGGTTAACGCCCACAATGCCGGAACCGCGCCAAATCATGCATCCAGCGGCCGAATTATTTCGATTCGCGGTTCGTGCGCGCCGCTAGACCGCCAGCCCGCTCACGCGAAACACGATCGCGTAGTCACACGGCTTTTCCGCCGGCAATTTCACGCGCAACGCATCCGCATCTTGCGACCAATCGAGTTTCCCCGGCGCGCCAAGCAGTTCGACATTTGTGACCTTGCCGCCCATCGCGACCGCGCTCGACGTTCCGAGCGGCGTAATCACCGCCGTGTCTCCGGGCACGCCCATCACGAACGCATACAGCGCTCCGGCCTTGGTCGTAAATCGCACGTCGGCTTCGGTCAGGTCCTGCCGGTCTCTTTCATTGAATGCAGACGGCGGACGCGCGTTCCCCGGCGCACCAGCGGCCGCGGGCGCAGGCGCCGCAGCGGGGGCCGTGCTTGGCCCCGCGCCAAAAATTTTCCACGGCCTGCTCGAATAAATCGCGTCGCTATTCACGGCCATCCACTTGGTGATTCCGTCGAGCACGGCCAGTTCCCTGTCGTCGAGCATGCCGCTATTCGGCAGCGGAAAATTCAGCAGCAAGTTGCCGTTGCGGCTGACAATATCCACGAGCATGTCCACCACGCGCTTCGGAGTCTTGTAAACAATGTCGCGCTGATAGTGCCAATTTCCGATGCACGTATCGGTCTGCCAGGGCCGCGGCCAAATCGATTCCACCACGCCGCGCTCCACGTCGAGCGCGCACGTGCCGGTCTCGCAATCCTCGCGCCGCTTGCTGGTGTACACCACGTCCACCGCGCCGCCGTTCCGCGCCGCGGCGCGATTGTAAAAATCCGCCACCAGTCCGAGCCCGATCTCCTCAAATGGTATCGGCCCGTCGATGTACAGCATGTCCGGCTGATAGTGCGTATAAAGGTCCTGTATCCGCGTGAACCATTCGTGCCGCCACGCTTCCGGAATGCCGCCGTCGTTCCAGTCTGGCGTCACCTGAGGCACGCCGGTCACCGAGTAGTCGTGATACAGATCGTACCAGCGCGGATCGGCGCCATCGTAGGGCACGCCCGCCAGCGGCCCCGTCTGATCGGCCATGTGGCTCACGCTGAACCATTTGTAGCTGATCCACAAATGATCGCTCACGCCGAATCGCAGCCCGTGCTCCTGCGCGGCCTTGCGCCATTCGCCCACCACGTCCCGCTTGATTCCCATTTTGGCCGCGTTCCACTGGTGGTACTTCGAATCCCACATATCGAAATTGTCGTGATGCACTCCCATGCTCACGAAATATTTCGCTCCCGCTTTCTTGTAAAGCTGCATCAAATAATCGGGATCGAATTTGTCGCCCTTCCATGTGGGGATCACATCTTTGTAACCGAATTTCGAGGGAGGCCCGTAATTCTGCACGTGATACAAGTTCTGCTTCGACCCCTGGATGTACATATTCCGCGCGTACCAATCGCCCTGCTCCGGCGCGGATTGCGGTCCCCAGTGCGCCCAGATGCCGAACTTGGCGTCGTTCAGCCAGGCGGGCACTTGATAACCGGCGAGCGATTCGCGCGTGCCCATGAATGGCCCCGGCGTGACCGCGGGACCCTCAACGGGCCACATCCCCTGTCCCGCAGCGCGCGCGGCAATCGCGGCCGGCACAGCGCCCGCCATCATCTTCATCAACGTACGCCGGGAAATCGACATGGAATTTCCTCCTCGTGGCTTGGCGCGCAAAGTCATCTTGGTTGCGCGGCCGCGCGACCCGAGATAACCACAGTGCGCGCCGCCGCCGCAAGTGGTAATCTTGATACCGATACAAGTCTGCGCGCCATCGTAGACGTTTTTGGATCATCGCATCGCGGACCTGCCAGCGATCGTTTCAGAATTCCCATAGGACCGGGTCTTCCGACCCACCCGCCCCATCGAATTCAGAACGCTCCATCGCTGCGCGCCGCGTTCTCACTATAGGGAGACCCGAAATATGCAGATCGCCGGAACCGCAACCGCCTTCCCCGCTCAGTACTATTCGCAGGAAACGCTGGCCGCCGCGCTCAAGGAACGCTGGGCGCCGCAGTTTGAAAATCCCGAAGTGATCGAGCGCATGCTGAGCCGCGTCGGCGTGGACGGCCGCTACCTCGCGCTGCCGATGGAGCGCTATTACAACCTCAACGCCTTCGGCGCGACCAACGACGCGTGGATCGAAGCCGCCTGCGAGCTCGGGGAAAAGGCGCTCTGCCGCGCACTCACGCGCGCCGGCGTCGAACCCGACGAACTCGAGGCCATCTATTTCGTTTCAGTCACCGGAATCGCCAGCCCATCGATTGACGCGCGCCTTGTGAATCGCATGCATCTTCCGGCGCACATCAAACGCGTGCCGATTTTCGGGCTGGGCTGCGTCGCCGGCGCCGCCGGCATCGCGCGCGCCGCCGACTACGTGCGCGGATTTCCGCAGCACACCGCCGCCCTCGTCTCTGTGGAGTTGTGCTCGCTCACCTGGCAACGCGACGACGTGTCCCTCGCCAATCTTATTTCCACCGGCCTTTTTGGCGACGGCGCCGCCGCAGCGGTTCTCACCGGCAGCGAACGCCGCGCCGAAGGCCCGAAGATTCTCGCGACGCGCTCCTCCTTTTACGCCGACACTGAGGACGTGATGGGCTGGCAAGTTTCCGAGAAGGGTTTTCAGATCGTGCTCTCGCCCGCCGTGCCCGACGTCGTCCACCAGCATCTCGCGCAGGATGTGGACGCGTTTCTCTCCGAGCAGGGCCTCACGCGCAGCGACATCGGCAGTTGGATCATGCACACCGGCGGCCCGAAAATTTTGAAGGCCACCACCGAAGCGCTCGGCCTGCCCGACGACGCCCTCGAAGCCTCCTGGGCGTGCCTCAAAAAAGTCGGCAATCTTTCTTCCGCCTCCGTGCTTCTGGTGCTGGACGAATTTATGTATCGCCGCCGTCCCGCCGCCGGAACCTATAGCATTCTGGCCGCAATGGGCCCCGGCTTCTGCGCCGAACTTGTTCTTTTGAAGTGGTAGAGCGAAGATGTAATTGGAAACGCGCTTGCAGAACGCGCGCGTAAAACCTTACAGCCTCTGAACCGTCATTCCGCCATCCACAATAAACACGGCTCCTGTTGAGTAAGGGAAATCGCCGCGCGCCAGCGCCGCCACGGCTTTGCCAACATCCTCCGGCGTGCCCCAGCGCGATTCGATCGCCACTCCCTCGCGAAACAATTTGTCGTATTTTTCCGCCGCCACGGACGACATGTCCGTGCGCACCACGCCCGGACGCACTTCATACACCGGAATGTGAAATTCGCCGAGGCGCGCCGCCCAAAGCGACGAAGCCATAACCATGCCCGCTTTCGAGATGCAATACTCGCCGCGATTCGTGCTGGCCACCGTCGCGGAAACCGATGTGATATTCACGACCATACCGCGAAAATCTTTCTGCGCCTTCCCTTGCTCGATCATCCAGTGCGCCGCGGCCTGCGTTAAAAAATATGGCCCACGCAAATTCGTGCGCAGCACTTCCTCGAAACTCTCCTCCGTCGCTTCCAGAATATCCGCGCGCACTGTCGGTGAGCGCCCCGCGTTGTTCACCAAGAGGTCGAGCCGCCCAAACTGTTTCCGCACCGCCGCCAGCAACCGCGCCCGCGCATCGGCCTCGCCCACGTCCGCCTGCACGTAAAGCACTTCGGCGCCCGCGCCGCGAAGCTGCGCCACCGCTTCGCCCGCCGCCGCGGCTTCGCGCAGCCCGCAAATCGCCAGATCGAATCCCTCGCGCGCCAAGCACAGCGCGATGCCCAAACCAATGCCGCGGCTCCCGCCGCTCACCAGCGCCACACGTTTCGTCACGGCCGCAACTCCGGAACATCCACCCACGCGCGTTCCGCCCACGACTTCAATCCCAGCTCGCCCAATTGCACGCCCTTCGCGCCTTCCAGCAGCGTCCATGCAAACGGCTCGCCCGCCACCACGTGCCGCAAAAATAATTCCCATTCAGCTTTGAACGCGTTGTCGTAGTGTTCGGCTCCCGCGTACGTCTTCCAGTTCTCAAAATGCCGGATCGGGCTCGGAACATCCGGATTCCAAACAGCTCGCGGCGTTTCGCCCAGCGATTGCGTCCAGCAATCGCGCAATCCCGCGACAGCGGTGCCCTTCGTGCCGTCCACTTGCAGTGTGAACAAATCGTCGCGCCGCACACGCACGCACCACGAAGAATTGATCTGCGCGATCACGCCGCCTTCGAGCTCAAACGTCGCGCACGCCGAATCATCCGCCGTGCATTCGTAGGGCTTGCCCTCTTCATCCCAGCGCCGCGGAATATGCGTCGCGCCTGTGCACTGCACACCGCGCACTTTGCCGAACAGACCATCCAGCACGTAGCGCCAGTGGCAGAGCATGTCCATAATGATCCCCCCGCCATCTTCCTTACGATAATTCCACGAAGGCCGCTGCGCCGGAACCGTATCGCCCTCGAACACCCAGTAGCCAAACTCTCCGCGCACGGAAAGGATGCGCCCGAAAAATCCCTGCGCCCGCAGCGCCGCCAGCTTCATCATCCCCGGCATCCACAGTTTGTCCTGCACCACGCCGTGTTTCACGCCCGCTTTTTTCGCCAGCTGATAAAGCTCATAAGCATCGGCAACAGTATTTGCGACCGGCTTTTCGCAGTAAACATTTTTTCCTGCCGCGATCGCCTGCCGCACTGCCGCCGCGCGCCGGTCCGTGGTCTGCGCGTCGAAATAAATCGAATTGCGCGCGTCGCCCAGCGCTTCGTCCAGATTCGTCGTCCATCGCGCGCCGCCCGCCGCAGCGGACAGCGCCTCAAGCTTCGCTGCATTGCGCCCCACCAGCACCGGCTCAGGCATGATGATTTCGCCCGATGCTAGTTTCACTCCGCCCTGCTCGCGAATCGCCACGATCGAGCGGTGCAGATGCTGATTGGTCCCCATGCGCCCGGTGACGCCATTCATGATCACGCCAACCGTGTGCACCTTGCGCTCTGCGCCGATACCCGAAGTAGCCTTCACCCGGCCGCCCCTTCCGTGCACTGCGGCCAGGCGCCCGCCGGCAGCGGCGGCGCTTCCACTCCCGCTTTCGGCAGTGTGCCCGTCAGTTCCTGCCTCCAATGCGCCACGTCGCCCGCAGGCCCGTAGCAATAAATCATGCGCAGCGGCTCTTCGCCCGTGTTCGTCAGCTGGTGGTACACGCCTGAAGGAATGAACACGGCCTGCCCCGCGCGCACCGTCTGCCGCTCCGCGCCCAAACACATTTCGCCCGCGCCCGCGACGATGAAATAAATCTCCTCCTGCTCCTGGTTGTGCCACGGCACTTGCCCGCCGCGCGGATCGAGCGTCACATTGCCCATGCAAAATTCCGCGATCTGAATCGGCGATGTTCCGCCCACCAAATTCTGCGTGCGGCGCCGCGCCGGATACCGGCGCCCTTCGATTTTTTCGAGATCGGCGACAATCATCCTCGTTCTCCCAAAATATTTCCCCAGAACACCAGATACGTCTCCCTCGCCGCCACGCGCTGCACGTACAGCGCCGCTTCGCGCGCGTGATAATCGCCCCACATGCTCGATTCTCCGCACGGCACCTTGCGCCGCGTGGGCACGTAATCCCATCCGTTCGGCCGATGATACACCGAGTGCAGAATCAATCCCTGATGCCGCAAATCGCGGGAAAGATACGGTTCATCGAGCAGCGTATCCAGCACCGTCAGTCCCGCCTGCCAGTAGCGCCGCCCCGCCGCGCCCAGCGCGTGGCCCAGCCGCAGCAATCCCTGCGCCGCGATCGCCGCCGCCGAACTGTCCACCGGCTCGTATGAGTTGAATGGATCGGCGCGCTTCGATCGCCAATCGCCCAGCCGCTTCAATCCCGGCGCTCCCGTATCCCAATACGGAATGCCGTCGGCGGCCGTCGCCTCGTCGATATAAAAATCACAAGAGGCGCGCGCCGCCTCAGTGAGCAGCGGAAGTATTTTCTTGCGCCCGGCGGCGCTCAAGAATTCGATCTGCTCGGCGAAACCACACATGGCCCACGCCAATCCGCGCGTCCACGTGCTAAACGGCGAATATCCTTGCTGCGTATTCGGGCAGCGAAACGTTCCCGCGTGCGCATTGAAGATCGCCTCGTGCGCCACGCGCCCGCGCACATCATAGATATCGCGCCCGCGCCCGTAATAAACGTTATATTCCGCCGTCGCGGCGGCGTGCTGTTCCAACCGCTCCAGCAGCGAAATTTTCTTGCCGTTCTCCTCCGTCAGCGATTGGCCCAGCGCATGCGCCACGCCCAGCGAGCGCAGCGAGCGAATCGTATCCACAAAAAGCGAATGCGCTCCGTTAAAGGAATAAATGTATCCGCCGCCCGCGGCCAACGCCGTCCAGCGCCGCGCCTGCACCGCGCCGCTCACTTTCAGCGCCAGCGCGTAAAATTCGCGCTCCCATTTATTTTCCGGAATCCGCCCTTCGCCCATCAAGCGGAGCAAATTGCCGTAGGTGCTGACGTTGTTGAATCCATGATCGTGCACGCCGAAATTGCTCACGTGCGGCGCCATAAATTTCACGGTTTGCGCGCGACCTAAATCCAAACATTCCCGCTCGCCCGTGGCGTCAAATTGCAGCAGCGCCGAACCGAATTGAAAGCCCTGCGTCCAGTCCGTCCATCCACGCCGCGTATATTTTCCGCGCACGGTGAAAACAGGCGAACCCTTCGCCGGATCGAACTCGCGCTCGATGCGCCGCACTTTTTCGCCCGAAAGCGCCCAGAATCGCCGCAGCTTCGCGGCGAAATCGCCCGGCCGAATTTTGAAATCCACCTTCATCGCGCTAGAATCGCCCCTTCCGCCCGGCGCAGCGGGCGGCAGACAAGTAAGATACGCCGAAGCCGGTAATAATCGAAGCGATCATCGAAGCGAGCCCCGCATGAAAGCATTGTTCCTTGACGCACCGGGCACCTGGGCCGTCCGCGAAATTCCCGCGCCGCAAATGGGCCCCGGCGACGTACTTTTGCGCGTTCGCTATGTTGGTCTTTGCGGCACCGACCTCAGCACATTTCGCGGTAAAAACGCGCTCGTCCAGTTCCCGCGAATTCCCGGCCACGAAATTTCCGCCATCATCGAACGCGCCGGCGCCGACGTTCCGCCGCTTCTGGTTCCCGGCACAAACGTCACGCTGCTGCCGTACAAAAGTTGCGGCAATTGCCCGTCGTGCCGCCAGGGCCGCTTCAATACCTGCCGCGCGAATCAAACGCTCGGCGTGCAGCGCGATGGCGCCATGGCCGAATGGATCGTCGTGCCGTGGGAGAAGGTGCGCACGTCGGCGAAACTTTCGCTCCGCGAATTGTGCCTCGTCGAGCCGCTCACCATCGGAGCCCACGCCGTTTCGCGCGGCCGCGTCACGGCGCGCGACACCGTTCTCGTGATCGGCTGCGGCACAGTCGGCCTCGGCGCGATCGCCGCGGCCGCGCATCGCGGCGCCAGCGTGATCGCGCTCGATATGGATGACGGCAAACTCGCCGTGGCAAAACGCGCCGGCGCCGCGCACACCATTCGCGCCGACCAAAACGAAGGCGCGGCCGGCACGTCGGTGCGCGAAAAACTTCTCGCGCTCACTTCCGGCGACGGCCCCGGCGTCGTGATCGAAGCCGTCGGCACTCCCGAAACTTTCCGCCTCGCGGTCGAAGTCGCGGCCTTCGCCGGCCGCGTCGTTTACATCGGCTTCGCCAAAGAGCCCGTCAGTTACGAAACGCGCTGGTTCGTCCTCAAAGAGCTGGACATTATGGGCTCGCGCAACGCCACGCCCGAAGATTTTGAGGCCGTGATCGCCATGCTCGAACGCGGCGAATTTCCCGTCGATGAAACCATCGGTTCGGTCGTGCCGCTCGAAAAAGCCGGCGAAGCCCTGCGCGCCTGGTCGGAAAATCCCTTCAGCTTCCGCAAGATTCAAGTCGAAGTGACGCCCGCCGCGCCCTGACCGCGCGCGCATCCGCTGCTAAATTTTTCTTGAATTTACTACCGGGAAATCTTTTCAATCACGCGCTGCAGTTTGCGATGCGGCTTGTGGATGTCGTCGTAAACCGCGATGGAAGCCACCACCAAAACCCACACAGGAAAAATCCCCATCCCAGGAATCGCCTCGGTAATCAAGCCCGGCAGAATCGCCCAGCGCTTGCCCAGAATCAGAAACAGCAAGCCAGCAGTCGCCAGATCGATCACCCACTGAACCGGCGGCAAAAACTCCGTCCAGAACGAAATCAAATCCGACACCGCCGCCACGCCAAACGCCAGCGCCCAGCGCTTCCACGTCATGCGCTTCCCGGCCGGCGGGTCATGCTCCACGATCGGCACGGCGATATCGTCCGCGGAAGCCGTCAAAACGTGATTTGTCTCTTCGCTCATCCCGCCTACGATAGTCCCATCTTCGGCGCTCGCCCGCAAGCCCTCGGCTCCGCCCGGCCGTGCTAGGATTGAACCGCTCGCAACTCTTGCGAGACCATTCTTGGGAGACGTTGGATGAGAAAAGCGATTGGCTACGGTCTCATCGCGCTGGGCGTTTTGCTGATCATCGCGATGGTGCTCCCGTTTTTTATCAGCGTCGATAGCTTCCGCCCCACAATCGAGCAGAAGCTTTCGGCGGCGCTCGGCCGCCAGGTACAAGTCGGCAAACTCAGCTTGTGGGTGTTCTCCGGCGAAGTCTCGGCCAACGATCTTTCGATCGCCGACGATCCCGCGTTCGCCGCCTCTCCGTTTCTCACCGCGAAATCGGTGGACATCGGAGTCGACGTGATGCCGCTGATTTTTTCGCGCACGCTGCACATCACCAGCCTGACAATCGAAGCGCCGCAGGTGACTTTGCTGCACAACCCCGCCGGCCTCTGGAATTTTTCTTCGCTGGCCGCGGGATCCGGCAGCAGTTCCAGTTCGTCGCCCGGTGCTGCCTCAGGCGGCGCGGCCTCGACTCTGGTTGTCGAAAAACTTGTTCTCCACAATGGCCAGCTCACCGTCGGCTCGACAGCTTCATCGAAGCGCAGCGTCTACAGCGGAGTCAATCTCGAAATCAGCGATCTTTCCGCGTCATCGCAATTCCCGGTCAAGCTCGCCGCGAGCCTGCCCGGCGGCGGAACTCTCACGGTCGATGGCCAGGCCGGTCCGGTCGACGCGGCCAACGCCGCGCTGACGCCGCTCGACGCCAAACTTGAAATCGATAGTCTCGACCTCGTCGCCACGGGATTCCTCGATCCGAATGCGGGCGTCAGCGGCATCGCCGGTCTTGACTGCACGATCAATTCGGCGTCGGGCAGCGCCGAAGCGCAAGGCACGCTCAACCTTTCAAAGCTGCAAGTGGTGAAAGGCGGCGCGCCCGCCGGCATGCCTGTCAACATCAGCTTCGATTCCGCGTACGATTTGCAGCACAACACCGGCACGATCAAACAAGGCAGCATCAAGATCGGCCAGGCAGTCACGCATCTTTCCGGCAGCTACGATTTCAGCGGCGATACTCCCGCGATCGATGTAAAAATCACGGGCCAAAACATGCCGGTTCAAAATCTGGAATCCGTGCTCCCCGCCGTCGGAGTTGTGCTGCCTTCCGGCGCCACGCTCAATTCCGGCACGCTCACGGCGAATCTCAGCACTTCGGGTCCCACCAGCGCGCTCGTCACCACCGGCAACATCGCGCTCGCAAACGCCACGCTCGGCGGATTCAACCTGGGTTCGCAGATGGCCGTGCTCTCCGCATTTTCCGGCGTCGCCAAAGCCACCAGCACCACGATCGAAAAACTGAACTCCAACGTACGCGTCACGGTGGACGGCACAACGCTCACCAACGTCGACATGGTCGTTGACGGCATCGGCGAGATCACCGGCGGCGGCAGCGTTTCCGCGAGCCGCGCGCTCGATTTCTCGATGACCGCGTCGCTCAGTGTCGGCGGCTCGGTCGGCCGCGTCCTCGGCGGTTTCACCGGCGGCAAAAATTTGAAGCTCGGCATTCCCTTCCACATCGGCGGAACAACCTCCGCTCCGACGTTCGCGCCCGGCGCAAGCTCGTCAGCCGGATCATCCGGCGGCGGAACTCCGAGCGGCGCGGCCGCGGCCAGCAACGCGATCGGCGGCCTCTTCAAAAAGAAAAAGAACCACTAGCCCGGCGCGAATCAAGGCGCGCTATAGAGCAGCACCGCGACGCGATATCCGCCGAATCCATCGGAGCGATCGTTGGCGCAGGCGCCGACCGCCGCCTGGCGATAGCGCCCGCTAGCGATCGCGCGATTGAGCTCGTCGGGAAAATCGTCCAGCGAAGCCGTGTCAAATCGCATCATGTAGAACGCCCGTGTTCCTCCGGTCGGCTCGTGCCCTGAGACGCATGCGCGGCGCGCTTCGTCGTGATCGCGCAGCAGTTCAAGGCCGTGCGAGACGGCGAGCACGCCCAATCGCTGCTCCTGTTGCTCAATCGTCAGCGCCGCCACGGTATGCGAAAAATCTTCTACGGCGTAGAGTTCCCCGCCCTGCTGCACCACGGCGATGCCCATCGTATTCATATCGGCGTCCAGAATATTCGCGCGATGCGGCGGCGAGCTCATCCACTCGCTCTGGAGATCGGCCGGCGTGGGCCCAAGCGCCACATTTTCGGCCAGCGCGATGAAAGTGGCGCCAGCATTCTTGGCGCGCGTCGCAAGGCCCGGCTCGCCGGGAAATTGGTGCGAGAGCGTGCCGCGATCCGCCATCTGTACGGCGTGCTGCCGAGCGGATTCGGCCAGCGCGTCGTCCCAGGCGAGCGGCGGCAAATTGCGCGTGGCGCGCTCGCGATTTGTGGAATCGAGCAGGAACCGCTCCGCGCTCGCGGCCGGCGGGCCGGCCCACAGCTTCGCCGGCGCCGAAAGAGCCAGCGTGAGCAGGGCCATTGCCGCGATGCGACCGGGAATCATAGTTCCACTCCGGAACATAGTGTAAGAACCCCGCGCCGAAGATTTCCACGCGCCCCAAACGAAAGTGTCTATTTGATGCACAGTTCGTAGTACACTCCGCCGCATGACAAAACCAACTTCCAAGATGCCAAGCCGCCGCGAAGCATTGCTCCTCGGCGCCAAACTCGCCGCGGGCGCCGCCGCGCTCGGCCCGACGAAAGTTTTCGGCGCGCGCCCGCAGTCCGCGCAGAGCAGCACAAGCGGCAGCAGCGCGGCCAGCGCCACCACGTCGCGCGTGTTCGACGTGCACGACTACGGCGCCGTCGGCGACGGCAAGACGCTCGACACCGCGGCGATCCAGCGCGCGATCGACGCCGCGGCGAGCGCCGGGACGCCGACGAATAGCGCGCGCGTGCTGCTGCGCGGCGCGCGAAAGTATCTGACTGGCACGCTCGTGCTGCGCGGCGGGATCGATTTCCACCTCGCGGACGACGCCGAACTGCGCGTCAGCACGCAACAAGCGGATTACACCGCGGCCGCTGTGCTGACGGCGCTCGAAACGAAAGGGCTGCGCATTTCCGGCACCGGCTCCGTCAACGGGCGCGGCACCGAGTTCATGAGCGGCTACGACAAAATCCACGAATGGTATTTGCCGATCGGATGGCGGCCGCGCCTGTTTCAACTGGTCGCCTGCGACGATCTTGAAGTGCGCGACATCACCATCGCCGCCGCGCCCAACTGGACCGTTCACCTGATCGGCTGCGACGGCGTGCTGGTGGACAACATCAAGATACGCAACGAATTGAAAATTCCCAATTGCGACGGCATCGATCCCGATCACTCGCACAACGTTGAGATCAAGAACTGCGACATCGTTTGCGGCGACGACGCGATCGCGATCAAGACCAGTAGAGAATTCGCGCAGTACGGAGCGTCCTCCAACATTCACGTGCACGACTGCAAGATGACCACGCAGGACGCCGGCGTGAAAATCGGAAGCGAAACCGTCTCCGACATTTCCGGCGTGCGCATCGAGCGCTGCCAGATCATTCAGTCCAGCCGCGGCCTCGGCATTCAGGCGCGCGACGCGGGGAACATCAGCGACGTGGAATTCAGCAACATTCAATTCATGTCGCGCTACTTCTCCGATCCGTGGTGGGGCCGCGGCGAAGGCATTTCGCTGACGGCCATCCCGCGCGCGCCGGAGACAACCGTGGGCAAGATGAGCGGCGTGCGCTTCCGCAACATCACGGGCCGCGCGGAAAATAGCGTGCGCGTGGAAGGCAGCGCGGCAAGCCGGATCACTGACGTCACGCTGCAAAACGTGGCGATCACGCTCGATCGCTGGACGTCCTATCCCGGCGGAATGTTTGACGACCGGCCGACCACGTCGCAGCCCGACATCGAAAAGCACGCCACACCCGGCTACAGTATTCGCCGCTCCGATCAAGTGAAGCTCGCGCAGTGCAGCATCGCGTGGGGAAAGAACGTACCCGATTATTTCTCACACGCGATCGAAGCCGAAGATGCGCACGGCCTGGATGTTTCCGGCTTCACGGGCCGGGCCGCGCATCCCACGCGCGATTCCGATTTTTCAATCGTCTAGTTCCAATCCCATTTTCTTGCCGCCGCCCGTTAGTGGGGTATCAAGCCCACTGGCGCGGCGGGCGGCACGAGCAAAAATCGCATGGCGAATGGATATGGCACTGAGACTGGCGGCTGGTGCTGCGTCAGCTTGCCGGTCGCGGGATCGATCGCGAAGACCACCACGTTTTCGCTGTCATGATTCGCAACGATCAGCCAGTGGCCCGTCGGATCGAACTCGAAATTGCGCGGAAATTTTCCTTCGGTGGAAACTTGCTGGATGGGCGTGAGCTGTCCGGAATCGGCGTTCACCGAAAAGACCGCCAGAGTGTTTGCGCCGCGATTCGAGGCGTAAAGAAATCGCCCGGTGGGATCGAGGCGCACTTCGGCGGCAGTGCTGGGCGCTTTGTAATCATCGGAAAGCGTGGAGACGCGCTGCACCGGCGCGAGCGCGCCGCGCGCGGAATCCCACGAAAACACGCTCACCGTGCTGGCCATCTCGCTGATCACGTAAGCGAAACGTCCGTCGGAGGAAAAAACCATGTGGCGCGGCCCGCTGGCCGGCGGCAACTGCGCGAATGGCGGATCGTTGGGAACGAGCGTGCTCAGGATCGCGTCAAAGCGATAGATGTGCACCTGATCGAGGCCGAGATCGGGCACCAGAACAAAATGGTTGGTGGGATCGACGCGAATCGAGTGCGGATGCGGCTGCGACTGGCGGTCCGGGTCCGCGCCGTGCCCCGTGAACCGAACGAACGCGGTGCGGTCGCCGATGCTGCCATCGGATTTGATCGCGAAAGCCGCGATCGTCCCGCCGGTATAGTTCGCGACGAACAGCGTGTGTCCTGTAGCATCCAGGCTCACGTAGGCGGGATTCGCGCTGCTGCTCGGCACTTGATTGAGCAGCGTAAGCTGCGCCGTCGCCGGATCGACGGCATACGCGCTAACGGCGCCCGTTGGCTGGCCGCCGAAGGTGTTTTCGGAAACCGTCGCGTACAAATGGCGGCCCGTAGAATCGAGAACAAAATATCCCGGCGCATCGGCCTCGGCGAGAAATCGCGGAAAGCTGAGCATTCCGGTTCCCGAATCGAACTGCGCGACGGAAAATCCGCGGCCATGCATGCCGACATGCGTGCCGAAGAAAACCCAGGAGTCTTGCGCGCGCGCCGCACCACACGCCACGCAGCAAACGATCAGAATAAAACCGATGCGCGAGGCGATGCGCCTTGCCGTCTTTGACGCCGCTTCCTTCACGATCGTGCGCACGCAACCCTCCTGTGACCCGCCCGGAACGTAGAGGAGGCCATTGTGCTTGTCAAGCCGCGGCGCGGGACCTTGCTATAAACAGAAATTATGGCTTGCGAAACGGGTAGCCCGCACCCCCGGTATGTTCTGCATAAGAAGATGCAAATCGCGGATTGGTGCGGCTTAATCGCGAAGATGTTGCGCGAGGATCGGCGGGTCGACGGCGGGCTGTGGCGCGATGGTGGCTGTTCGCGATACGCGTCGGAGCACACCGCGCAGCATTAACATATGCCAATACTTTTAGTGGGTTACTTCGAATGGAACTCCGCGGGACAACCCTCGTGCGCGCTCCCAAATTATGCGATCCATACCGGAAAGTCAAAGGTATCGTCCGCCACGGCGGACGTCCGGCATTGAAACCGAACGGTTGCGGCACACGGCTTGGCGCGTCTTGACGCTGCGGAGTACAATCCGCGCGAAAGTCGGGCCGCGATTTGACCGGAGGGAAATTCCGATGACGGATGCGATTCAGCAGTCGGTGGAGTTTGACGTTTCGCCGAACACGCTTTACGGGCTGTACATGAATTCGGCGAAGCACGCCAAGGCCACGGGTTTGCCGGCGAAAATAAGCGCCAAGGTAGGCGGGACATTTCGCGCGTGCGGCAGGGCGCTGCGTGGAAAGAATCTGGCGCTGACGCCGGGGAAAATGGTCGTGCAGGCGTGGCGCTCCACCGCGTTTAAGAAATCGGATCCGGATTCAATTCTGATACTTACGTTCAGCAAAACGGCGCGCGGCGCGCGCGCGGATTTGGTGCACGTAAATGTTCCTGAGCAGGACCACAAGGGCGTCACCGAAGGATGGCCAAAATATTATTGGAATCCGTGGCGCGCGTATTTGGCGGCGGGCGGGCGTTAGGAATTGGCCCACATCGAACCTGGGCAGCCTGGTCCGGCTAACTTTATCGGTTGCCCCATCATCTAAGTAATTGAGGGCCCAGCGAACTTCTCGTGCGACTTGCCCCGGCACGCTTCGGCCCGCGCGGACGACGCACGATTCACATACTCGAGAGGTGAAACACGATGCAACCTGCAAAGTTGATCCGCTATATTTTGCCGCTGTTTATCGCGCTGACTGCAATGCTGGCACTGCCGGCGATTTCTTCCGCGCATCCAGCGCGCCTTGCGCATCCCGCGCAAATCGCCGTGGGGATATCGGTGGGCTTCGCTCCGCCGCCACTGCCTTACTACGAACAACCCTTCTGCCCGGGCGAAGGTTACATCTGGACGCCGGGCTATTGGGATTGGGACGGCACCGATTACTACTGGGTGCCGGGAACGTGGGTGCTGGCTCCGTTCGTTGGAGGGTTGTGGACGCCGGGCTATTGGGGATGGGGCGGCGCGGCGTTTTTCTGGCATGAAGGATATTGGGGACCGAGCGTAGGATTCTACGGCGGCATCAATTACGGGTTCGGGTATACCGGCTTCGGCTATCTGGGCGGCCGGTGGAACGGCGGCGTCTTCGAGTACAACACGAGCGTGAATCGCATTAACGGCAGCGTGATTCACAACACATACGCGCAGAGCGTGGGGACTGTCCATCCCGGCCGCGTGAGCTACAACGGCGGCACGGGCGGAATTCAACGCCAGCCCACGCCCGCCGAAACTGCCGCAGCCGGCGAACGGCGCGCGGGACCGACCAGCGACCAAGCGCAACACGATCAAGTGGCGCGCGGCAATCCGACGCAGCATTTCACCACGAATCAAGGCAAGCCGGCAGTGGCCGCAACCGGCAAGGCCGGCGATTTCACGAACAACGCTCAGCCAGCCGCGACGCGGCCGGCTTATCACCCGGCCGCCGGAAATACGGGCGGTCGCAACACCGGACACACTTCAAACGCACCGATGCACACGAGTAACGCGCCGAGCGGCGGCTCCGGCTCGCACGGCGGCGGAGGTGGCGGCGCACCGCACTCCAGCGGCGGCGGTGGAGGAGCTTCACACCCAGGTGGCGGCGGTGGTGGCGGCGGTGGCGGAGACAAGGGAAAACACTAACCGACGACCGATCGCGCATTGAATTCATCGAGCCTGTCGGCGCGCAGCAGCGCCGGCGGGCTCGACGCGTTTTGCGCGCCGCGATGCGTACGGCATTGCCACCGCGCTTGGCGCGTTAGATATCGAGGCACAACGGAACGTTGATGACCACAATTCGATCTTCGCCCTTCAGGAGCAAAAGAGCGGTCAGTGCGGACGCGCGGTTGTTCTGCAGGATGTAGTCGAACCAGTGGCGCTTCACATTTTCGGGAATCAGCACGGCGATCCGGCGATCTGGATTCTGACGCGCCACTTCCAAAATATGATTGATGATCGGTCCGATCACCAGGCGGTAGGGCGACTCGACCGTGCAAAGTTTCGGCGCAGGCAATCCATTTTGTTTCGCCGGCGCTTCCACCAGCGCGGGCCATCGCTGCGCGAGCGTGGTGGCGGAGGGATCGTCTTCGGAAACGATGTGCAGCACCTCGACCTCTTTCGAGATTGTGAGGGCGAAGCGAATGCCGTTCTGCGCGATTTTCCCCCAATCGCGAATCGGCACGATCACCAGCGGCGGCTCAAGCGACGTAGTATCAAGCGCGGCGTCGCTGGCCACCAGCCTCGCGGCGCGAGCGATGCGCCGGTGCGCGAACATCATGATCGCGAGAAGCGTGGGAATCAGGATCATGGTGATCCAAGCGCCGTGCGTGAATTTCGCCACGAGCACGACGATCACCGTGATGCCAGTGGCCACGGTTCCGATCCCGTTTACGATCATGCTGCGCCGCCAGCCGGGGCCTTTCACGCGTTTCCAGTGGGCCACCATTCCCGCCTGCGAAAGCGTGAACGCCAGGAACGCACCGACGGCGAAGAGAGGAATCAGCCGGTCGGTGACGCCGCCGAAGAGTACGAGCAGAGTCCCCGAAAGAACGGCGAGCGCGACGATGCCCTGGGTATAAACCAGGCGCCGTCCGCGAATATTGAATCCATCGGGGAGATAACCATTCAGCGCGATCGCGCGGCAAAGACGCGGGAAATCGGCGAAGGCGGTGTTGGCCGACAGCGCAAGAATGATCAGAACCGAGATGATCGCCACGTAGTAAAACACGCCGCGGCCGGCCACGGCCACGACAATCATCGAAAGCACGCTCTGGTAGCCGGCTTGGCCGGGATCGGTCGCGGTGATGTGATAGGCGCGAACCAAATAAGCGATTCCGCCGAGCATCACGATCAACAGGCCAATGATCAAGGTGAGCGTGCGCTGCGCGGTGCGCACGGTGGGCTCGCGGAAGGCGCGCACACCGTTGCTGACGGCTTCGACGCCCGTCATCGCGGTGCAACCGCTGGCGAAGGCTTGCAGAATCAGCCACACACTCACGGCCTGCACGGCATGCGTGGCGGGCGGCGGCGGCGCGATAACGGCGGCGGGATGTCCTCCGGACGCGATGGATCTGAAAATGCCGAAGCCGATCGCGCCGAGCAGGCTCAGGACGAAAACGTAGGTCGGGACCATGAAAATGATTCCCGCCTGGCGCAAACCGCGAAGATTGATGATCGTGATGCACACGAGTATCGCGAGGCAAATCCCAAGCGTGTGCGGCAGCAGGCGGGGAACCGCGGAGACGAGCGCGCCGACTCCGGCGGAAATGCCGACGGCCACCGTCAAAACGTAATCGATCATCAGCGCGGCAGCCGCGAGCAAGCCCGGAGCCACGCCGAGATTTTCGGTGGCCACGGTATAGGAGCCGCCGCCGCCCGGGTAGGCCGCGATGGTTTGGCGGTAGGAAAAATAAACGATCACCAGGAGAACGATGATGCTCGCGCTGATCGGCAGGATGTAGGAGATGGCCGCGGCGCCCAGCGGAATCAGCAGCGTGAGCGCGGCTTCGGGGCCGTACGCGGCGGAACTCAGCGCGTCGAGGCCGAAGATCGGGACGCCGGCGGCGATTCCCAATTGCTCGGCGCGCTCCATCGATGTGGCGAGCGGCTTGCCGAAAAGGATGTCGCGGATGGTCATCTGGTTGTAGGCGCTTCCGCGGGCACGCCGGAAGCACGGCTAGGTTATGTTGTTTGCGGCGAAGAGTGAAACGAAAAATTGTGAGTGTGCGCGATTCTCCGCCGGGCGCGTCGAAGGCCCGCTCTCAATTGAGGCGCAAGCGCAAAAGGAGTGTAGCTGCGCTAGATTGAAGAGAATCGCCGAGGTCGAATCGACTGGGTTGGGTGCGCCCCGCCGCGGGCGGCGGGGACACACGATCGCTAAGGCTCTCGAAGGCGGCCTATGATTTCGTCGAATTCCCCCGCCAACACGAGCTTTGTAAAGACGTTATAGGGATCGTTGGCGTCGCCTTCTTTCCTGAGCGTTTCCGAAATGAACAGAATGCAAACCCTCCTGGTGGCGGATGAAGCGGCCCAGCAAATTCTATGGCGGCCCTTTTTTAGCCGGAACAAGTTCGATAGGGGACCAGAAAGTCCGTGCATCCTCTTGATGGGATCGCGGGGAATGATGTACTTGACAGCGTCTTCCACCATTCGGAATATCGTGTGGTGGCTGCTCGATTGCTCGCCCTTTGCTTCAGCTTTTTTCATATTTTGATAAAGCTTCACGTAAACGGCCTTCGCCGAGGGCGTCATTTCAATCTCATACGGGCCCGACGCCAAGGCCGCGGCCGGTCTTTCTTTCGCGAGCTGCGCCCCGCGAGCCTTGGTGCGAGGTCCGCGCCTCATAATTTGTCTAACTCGGCCTCGATTTCAGAAAGTGGCTGGGCCTGTCCGGTTCTCATTTCCTCGAGACCCGCCAGCACGCCGGCGAGTTCCTTCGATTCGCTAAGAAGGTCGAGCGTGTTCATCACTGAGAACAGCTTCTGCTGCATCATCAAAAATTTCTCGTACGTCAGCAGCACGGCGAGCGGCGTATTGTTGTCTTGGATGACGAAGGTATCTTCCGTCTCTTTTAACGAAGTGGCATTCAGCTCCCGCAGTTTACTGACGCCAACGTGCTTAATCGTCGGATCGATTACTGGGTACGCAAGCGGTCGCATCTCTGGCTCTCCCCTGTTGCCGGAAGTCAACCGGCAGCCGCCATGCTAGCATACTGACATTATATCGTCAATATAAAGACGCCATATCTTTGAATTAAAAGTCTCCGTGTGCACATCTCTGCCGACAATATACCGGCAATTTGTGCGCCGCGTCTGTTTGCCCGGTCCACGGCAATTGACCGCCAATCTATGCGGCGTGCAGCCGGTGATTCGGTGATAGCATGCGCAGGCGCCGGAGGTGCGACGATGCGACGATGCCGCTGGGTGGTCCTTGTAGGATTGATTGTGTCGATTTTTGCGCAGGCGCGAAGCGCGCGCGCGCAGTGGAATCCGCTCAATCCCGTCGTAAGCGTCGCGCAGCAAACCGATGGCGCGGTGTTCACGCTGAAGACGGGGACGCTGCGCATTCAAGTCTGCGCGGATTCGATCATCCACGTCGTTTACTCGCCCACGTCATCGTTCCCGGCCGATCCTGGATACATCGTGACGAAAACGAGCTGGCCGGCGGCGCAATGGTCGATGCAATCGAGCGATAAAAGCGACACGCTCACGACGGCGCGGATGAAGGTCACAGTCGTGCTCGCGAACGGGACGATTCATTTCAGCGACGCGGCCGGGAAAAAACTTTTCGGCGAAGACGATCGCAGCATGAGGCCCGTCGAGGTGAATGGCGAGAAGACCTACCGCTCGGAGATCGATTCGGGATTGTGGGATTCGACGGAGGCATTCTACGGACTGGGTCAGCATCAGGCCGGAGTGTGGAACTATCACGGCGAGTCCGTAGATTTGTCGCAGGACAACACGAACATTTCCGTTCCATTCTTCGTTTCGAGTTATGGCTACGGCATTTTGTGGAACAACGCCTCGCGCAGCCGCTTCAATAATCGTTTTCTGCACGCGCTGTACATCAGCTCGGAAGTGGCGGACACGATCGATTATTACTTTCTCTACGGCCCGGATTTCGATCGCATCATCGCCGGCTATCGCGACTTGACGGGGCAAGCTCCGATGTTCGGCAAGTGGGCCTACGGATTCTGGCAATGTAAGAATCGCTATTCGTCGCAGGACGAGCTGCTCGGCGTCGCGCACAAATACCGCGACCTCGATATCCCCGTCGACAACATCGTGCAGGATTGGTTCTGGTGGAACACGATGGGCGAGCCCGTGTTCAATAAAAATTATCCCGACCCGGCGGGAATGATCGCCGATCTTCACCAAAATCATTTTCACGTGATGTTTTCGTACTGGCCGTTTTTCAATCCGGGTTCGCCGGTTTACGACGACATGGACCAGAAGGGATTTTTCATCGCGCGCACCCTGGTGGGCGGATTTCATCCCGCGGGGCACGCGCTCTATGACGCGTTCAATCCGGCGGCGCGCGCGTATTACTGGACGCTGCTCGACAAACTTTTCGCGATGGGCGCGGACGCCTGGTGGCTGGATACCGACGAGCCGGAGGTCGAAGGGCAGGAAACGAATTATCTGATGTACAACATGACCGCGATCGGCAGCGGCGCGCGCTACGCGAATCTTTATCCGCTGATGACCACGGGCGCCGTGTATCAAGGCCAGCGCGGCGCATCGGATCAAAAACGCGTGTTCATACTTTCGCGCTCGGCATTCGCCGGGACGCAGCGGAACTCCGTAACCGCGTGGTCGGGCGATGTGGAATCGGATTGGCTGAGCTACGCGCGGCAAATTCCCGCGGGATTGAATTACGAGCTTTCGGGGCTGCCCTACTGGACCACGGACATCGGCGGCTTCGTTACGGGCCATCCGGACGATCCCGCATACCGCGAACTTTTCGTGCGCTGGTTTGAATACGGCACATTCTGCCCGATTCTTCGCGTGCATGGAACGCGCGTGCCAAACGAGAACGAGTTGTGGTCCTACGGTCCGGATGCGCAAAAAATCCTGACGGACTTTGACCGCCTGCGTTATCGCCTGCTGCCGTACATCTATTCCGTCGCGTGGAAAATCACGAGCGAAGGGTACACGCCGATGCGCGCGCTGGCTATGGATTTTCCAGCCGACGTGCGCGCGCAAAACATCGGCGATCAATTTCTTTTCGGCCCGGCGATTCTGGTGAATCCGGTCACGGAACCGGGCGCGACATCGCGGCATCTCTATCTGCCGAACGCGGAATGGTACGACTTCTGGACGGGACGCGTGACGATGGGCGGCGTTGCGGTGGACGCCGCTGCGCCGCTCGAGCGGATTCCGCTGTTCGTGCGCGCCGGCTCAATTCTGCCGATGGGCCCCGCGCTGCAGTACTCCACGGAGAAGCCGGAAGACCCGATCGAATTGCGCGTCTACGCGGGCGCGAACGGTAGCTTCACGCTCTACGAAGATGAGAACGACAACTACAATTATGAAAAAGGCGCGTACGCAACGATTCCATTCATCTGGGACGATGCTGCAAAAACTTTGACGATCGGCGAGCGCGCGGGAAAATTTCCAGGCATGCTCGATACCCGAACGTTCCACATCGTTTTCGTCAGCGATGGCCACGGCATCGGAATCGATCCGACCGACCAGGCTGATAAGACCGTCACCTACAGCGGCGCGCAGATCGTCGTGCGGCCGTAGCTGCCCGGGCGGCCGCGGGAGCCGCGAACGCGCGTTTAAACCGAAAAAATTGGAACGCCGTTAATTTGAAGAGCCGGAGAGCGTCGGCCCCAGCGCCTGAATCCGCGCGAAGTTGGCCTCGGCGAAGGCCGCGTTGGCAGGGGAAACATACGCCGGCATCGGCGTATTGGGATTGCTCTTTTTCATATCCACATAGCTTTCGGACGCCATCAGCGCGTAGGTGATCACGACGTACTCGTGCGTCGTGAAGCCGGAGGCCTTGATCGCCGCGGTCAACTGCGGCTGCTTATCGATCGCCGCGGCGCTCTGCGCGAACGAGTTCGGGCCGGCGCTGTTCTGCGAATCGGAATCGAGCTTCTGCTGCGCCGAAGGATTCTCCGCCAGAATCTTCTTCACGGCCTTGGCGGCGTTTTCAAAGCGGTTCAATTTATCCATCGTGAGCTGATAATCGTGGACTTCCTTCACGTCCGCCACCTGCTGGTTCGCCGCGCTGGTCGATTGGCCGGCCGAAAGCGCCGCAGCCACAGCGAGCATGGCGATTGCCGCGGCAATCGCGCGCGTTCTCGAAATGCCCGTCATCGAAATAGCCTCCAAAGGATTCGCAAAGCGCCAGCGGACATCGCCACGAGACGTAAGGCCTTCATACTACTGGAACTGCGCGCGCCGCGAAAGCATCCCCTCTCCGCCAATGGGCATTCAGCACCTGTACCCAAGGACAGAAGGTATGCGGCGACAGGTACAGCGCGAAACCTGGAACCCGCGGCGCACGTTTCATGAGTGAGGGGCGTCGGCCCGGTTACAATTAATAGATAGGCAGCATCTAACATTCATAAGTGCGGCCGGTCGAAGGGGCTTCATGCGAAAGATCGTTTTGGGCGCAATCCTATCGGTTCTGTTGGGCGTTCCCGCGTTTGCGCAGGAACAGCAAACCGCTCTTGATCCTGCTGAGCCGAGTCAGCAGGTGTTTATTCCGCCTCCGGCGCCGCAACCGGCAACTGCGCCGGCGAACGATTCCGGCAAAGGATCGCCCGTTGGAACGAATGACCGGTTGTTTTTCGCCTTGCCGAATTTCGGGACGGTTGAGAACGCCGAGAACATCCGCCCGCTGACCACCAAACAAAAATTCGATCTTCAATTCAGAAGCACGTTCGATCCGGTCGAATACCCGTACGTCGGCCTGCTCGCCGGGATCAGTCAGGCGCGGGACAGCGACCCCGGCTATGGGCAGGGCGCGATGGGCTATGCCAAGCGCTACGGAGCGGGATTTCTGGACAGCGTCGACGAAAATTTCATGGTGGGCGCGATCTATCCCTCTTTGCTGAAACAGGACCCGCGCTACTATCAAATGGGCAAGGGCAGCTTTGTTCGTCGCACGCTTTACTCCGTCAGCCGCATTTTTGTGACTCGTTCGGACTCGGGCAATCGACAGTTTAATTTCTCCGAGATTCTCGGCAGCGCAACCGCTGCGGCCATCGGAACGAGCTATCGTGTTGGCAGCGAGAGAAGCCTGAGCGATGCGGCGTCCGACTGGGGTACGGAGATGGGTTGGGACACGATGTCCAACCTGATGAGGGAATTCTGGCCGGATATCCGGCGCGGGTTTCACCGCACCAGTTGAGCGAGTCCAACTCGAAACCGAAAATCGAAATTGAGAAAGTGGCCGAAGGAGACTTCCGCGTTCGCGTCGCTGAGCGCGAAAGCGTCTCCACGCATCGCGTCACGCTGAGTTCGGAGGATTTTCAGCGATTGGCGGGCGGAAAGGCCTCGCCCGAGGATCTTGTGCGGCGCTCCTTTGAATTCCTGCTGGAACGCGAGCCGAAGGAATCGATTCTCGCGCGCTTCGATCTGTCCGTGATCGCCCGCTACTTCCCCGAATACGACCGAGAGATCGCGCGCAGGCTGTAGCTGTGCCAGCCGCGGCGCCGGTGCGCAAATTCCATTCCTCTCTTCGCCGCCGTGCTCCGCTCGCGTACCTGCCGGCGCGCGCGATCGGTGGCGCAATCCGGAACAATCTTCGCGAATACCATTGCGACTTCATCCAAATCGCCGCCACCGTCGTACTGCTCAGTGTGCGGTTCAAACTCGCGAAAGGATCAAACGAAATGAAAATACGATTGCTGGCTGCGGTATGTAGTTTGTTGATGCTCGGAGGCGTTGTGGTTGCCGCTCAGAATGACCCGATGGTGGGCGGCGCATCCATGTATCCAAGCAAGAACATCATTGAGAACGCGGTGAATTCTGCCGATCACACCACGCTGGTTGCGGCTGTGAAAGCCGCGGGCCTGGTGGACACGCTCGAAGGTCCCGGTCCGTTCACAGTTTTCGCTCCCACCAACGAAGCGTTCGCAAAGCTGCCCGCCGGCACGGTGGACACCCTGCTGATGCCCGCCAACAAAGACATGTTGACGAAGATTCTCACCTACCACGTGGTCTCGGGCCGCTTGAGCACGAGCGACATCAAGAAAATGATCAAGGACGGCCATGGCAAGGCGTCGCTGACCACCGTGAGCGGCGGAACGATCACGGCCACCGAAGACATGGGCAAAATCGTTCTGACCGACGAAAAGGGCGGGACCGCTTCGATCACGATCACGAACGTCTATCAATCGAACGGCGTGATTCAGGTGATCGATTCCGTTCTGCTGCCGAATTAAGTTCTGCGGCAAACGCAGGCAAGCCGGGCGCGGAAATCGCATCGCGCCCGGCTTGTTTGCTTGGCTGGTTTTTCCGCTGGCGTTCCCGCCGGTGAATTTGCCCCGCGGCGTCAATCCGCTTGATCGCGCTTGCGAAGCGACGTCATCGCAATCACCACGACCATCACAGCCGCGATCGTCAGCGAAGACGTGATCCGGCCCAGCGCCAGGCCGCCTTCGTCATGCGGCTTGGTGAGCGTGTCGCCAAGCGTCGCGCCGAGCGGGCGAGTAAGAATGTATGCGGCCCAGAAGAGAACGCTTTTCGGGAGTCTAGTGAAAAAATTCGCCGCAGCCACAATCGCGATGAGCGCCGCGAACAGCATCGCTCCGCGCCCGAAACCCAGCCCCGCCGTGGTGGAAGTGAAATCGCCCAGCGCCGTGCCAAGCGTGTTTGAAACCAGAATCGTGAGCCAATAAAAAAGCTCGTTCGCCGGCGTAGTCACGTTGTCGACCGCAACCGCGCCCGTCGTAAAGTGCCACGTCGCCAGCACTGCGAGCACAATAGCGAAGAGCATGAGCGACGCCTTCACGTAGCCAAGCCCGGCTGTGCGATCCAGATAATCCGACGTGGTCGTACCCACGGTCGTCGTGGCCACCACCACGGCCCAGTAAAAAACCGGGTGGTACCGCTTCGACGCCATCTGCGCAAAAAGAGTGATGCAAAAGAAAACGAGAAGAATGAGGCTGCTGACGGCGTATCCGAGATTCAGAGTCATCGACAGCGCGTCGCCGCCGGTTTCGCCGACCGTCGTGGCCAAAATCTTGACGACCCAGAACGCCAGCGTCACGTGCGGCACCTTGCTCAAGATCGCCGTTGCCCTGCCACCCGCATCCTCATTTCGCGGCACAATGCCTCCAAACCAATTCCGGCCCAGGCGCGCGGAAATCAATCTCGATAGGCCGCTTCTTCAACAACGCGTTCAGATAGAACGCGAGCGGCAACATATCATCGGCAAAGCCCCGGCGCTAGCGAAAGGTCGTCGTGCCACCATCTGTCCGAAGCGGCGAGTTCATCGGCTACGAATGTCATTTCCAGAATTCAATGAGCGGGAGATTCGCCCGTATCTACGCCGGTGCGGATGATGTTCAGGCGCGCGGAAGGCCCATCGGGAGTCTTGCGATCCGGACCGATATGACCATGGTATAATGACCATAGGTGTTCTGGAGATAGGGCGTGAAAACAATGGCGGCTGGTTCGTTCAAGGCAAAGTGCCTCGCGGTGATGGACGAGGTACAGACCAAGCACGAAACTGTGGTGATCACAAAGCGCGGCAAGCCGGTGGCGAAGCTCGTCCCAATCAACCCGGCGTCTGACGCAATCTACAATTTTCTCGCAGGCAAAGGCATCGTCGCCGGAGATGTCGTGTTACCCGCGATGTCCCAGAAAGAATGGGGCGAACTCAAGTGATTCTGCTCGATACGCACGTCGTGGTCTGGCTCGCGTTTGACCAGCATCGCATCTCGAAACGTGCGCGCACCGCGATCGACCAGACGCGCAAGAGTACGGAGGGCCTCGCGATCGCCGATATCACTCTTTTCGAGTTGGCAACGCTCACAAGCAAGGGCCGGATTCGCCTGGACATCAGCCTCGAAACATTTTTGCAGGAAGTTGAATCGCGTTTTGTGGTTCTACCCATGAGCGGCCGCGCTTGCGCCCGCGCCGTGGGACTTCCGCCGTCGTATCCCAGAGATCCAGCGGACCGCATGATCGGCGCGACCGCGTTGGTCGAAGGCCTGACGCTGCTTACGGCCGACAGCGAAATCCGCAAATCCAGAATTGTTCAGACGATTTGGTGAGAATTCCAGCGGCTGCCGAATCGGCGGATATCCCACAATCCAAAGCGGGCAAGAAGTGGCGCGGCTGGAGGGATTCGAACCCCCGACCTAACGCTCCGGAGGCGTTCGCTCTATCCATCTGAGCTACAGCCGCGCAGGAATGCCGATGAGCGCTTTCATTCTAAGCCGGTTTCGAGGGAGGTTCAATCCGATCGCGTTCGCTCGCTCGCGCCGATATCGCACGCGCCGCGCCCCGGCGCGCCCTTCAATTCTCCTGCATCAGCGACTTGATCTGGTGCGCGAGCTTTTCAATGCCTTCGGCCTTGTGAACCAGATCAAGCGACAGCACCTCGGTTGTGTCCAGCGAATCCACCTGTTTCTTCAAGTCTTGCGCCAACTCCAGGAGCGAATCCGCATCGTGCCGCAGTTCCTTACGATCCTGCTGCAGAACCGCCCGCGGATTCGGGTCGCCGCTCGCTGTTAAAGCCGGAATTGCGTCTGGATCGGATTCCGAAGCGCCGGGCACTGTGCTCGGCGGAGTGTGCGCCGGAACGGGCCGGCTCGCCGATGGCGGGGTTTCCTGCTGGCCCGACGGCATGGAAGAATCTTGGATCTGGCGTGGCGCTTGAACCAACAGCGGCGCGCCGGCCACCGCAAGCCAACCCGCGAGAAACGTCCTGCGATCGTCACGCATGGGGTTCCGGCCTCCTTGTAGAACCCGACGGGCTCATGGAATCGAGAGGGGCGGTTCCACAGCTCCCCGCCGTGCAGGCCGGGAGCCGGATGCTATAATCTATGCCTCGCCCATTATATGACTCTGCCGGCCTTCAAATGGATGGATTTCACCCTGAGCAACGGGCTGCGCCTGCTCGTGATCGTTCTGCTGGCGTTCCTGCTGAACCGCCTGCTGCGCGCCTTCACGCAGCGCCTGATTCGACGCGCGGCCGAGGGCGATAAATCCCGTCACAAACAATTGCACGAACTGCACACCCGCACAATGGCCGGGATTCTATACAGCGGCGGCAACGCAATCATTCTGGTGCTGGCCGCGCTGACCGCCCTGCCGGAGCTGGGCTTCAGCGTGACGCCGCTGGCCGCGGCCGCCGGCCTGGCCAGTTTGGCGCTGGGCTTCGGCGCTCAAAATCTGGTACGCGACTTCATCAACGGCTTCTTCATCATCTCCGAAGAGCAGTTTATGGTCGGCGACACGATCCGCAGCGGCAGCATCACGGGGCGCGTCGAGCACCTCACGCTGCGCCGCACCGTGGTGCGCGACCAGCAAGGCGCGCTGGTGACGATCTCAAATTCGGATCTCGGCCCCGTGGCGAATCTAAGCCGTGATTGGAGCCAGATCTTCGTCGACGTCACCGTGCCCGCGGCCGATTCGATTGACGCCGCGCTCGCCGCGCTCGATAAAGTCGCCGGCGCTTTTCGCACGGACGCCGCGTGGTCGGCCGCGCTGCAGGACGGCCCGCGCGTCCTGGGCGTCGATTCGATCACGCCAACCGCGGCGGTGCTGCGATTGCAGATCCGCACCGCACCCGGCCGGCAGGATGACGTTGCGCGCGAACTGCGCCGCCGCATCGTCTCGCACTTCGAGCAGGAAAACATCGGGCTCGGCGAAGTGCGCCGCGTGCATCTCGTCGAATTGGCCTCCGGCGCCGGCCGCTCGGCGCCCGCGGAAAAGCAATGAAACTCGAAGAAGTCCTGGTCAGTGTCTGGCGGCAAGCGCTCGAGCAAAACGCCAATCTCGTGGAGATCGATGGCCGGCGCTTCCCCGTCCGGCGCACGGCGCGCCAGCGCCTTCGTCAAGTGGACTTCGATTTCGAGAAGGAAAATCTTCGCGGCCTCGAGCAAAATCCCAACACGCGTTCGCGCTGGGCCGAGCTGGCCCGCGCGGGGACGAAAGTGATGCAGTTTCTTTCCGGCGGAAGGTATCTGGCGAACGTAGCGGACGGCAAGATCACTTTCTACGGCAAAGCAGCCGCGGCGGGCCCCAAAAAATCGCCCGTGCGTCCGTCGTAGCCCCGCGCCATCATGGTCTGCCGCGTTCCGCGCACAACTGTCACTGTCAACTCCGAACGCTACGCCGCGGCTGACCTCGATCAGGCCGCGATGACCGGCTCCGCCCGTGGCACATCGCTTGCCAGCGCAAGTTCCACGCGGTTGCGCCCGGCCGCCTTGGCGCGATAGAGCGCGGCATCGGCCGCGCGCAACAGAGACATCGGATCGCTTCCCGGAGCGTCCTTGCTCGCGATCACGCCGGCACTGAGCGTCACTCGCGTTTGTCCGCCGGTGGTTTCGATCGGAGCGCCCGAGACGGCGGAGGAAAGCCGCAACGCCCGCTCTTCCGCGGCGTCGCGATCGCATCCGGGCAAGAGAATCAAGAATTCCTCGCCGCCGTAGCGGCCCACCAGATCGTAAGAACGCACGGCCTGCGTGATGCGACGCGCGGTTTCGCGCAGCACGTCGTCGCCGCTCACGTGGCCCATCGTATCGTTCACGGCCTTGAAATGGTCGAGGTCCACCAGCAGCAAGGCCAGTGAGCCGCCCTCGCGCTCCGTCCGCCATAATTCCCGCTGCAAAAGTTCGAGCACCGCGCCGCGATTCCAGACGCCGGTCAGCGCATCGTGGCTGGCTTTGAAGCGCAGCACTTCGCGCGCCTTCACCAGATTGTCTTCCAGGTCGAGCACGCGCGTTCCGGCGCGCAGCCGCGCCTTCAGTTCGTCGGAATTGAACGGCTTCGTCAGGTAATCGTCGGCGCCGGAATCCAGGCCCTCGACGACATCCTGCTTGTCGTCCTTCGACGTAAGCAGCACGACGTACACGTACGCGGCCAGTGGATTCGATCGCAGTTCGCGGCACACCGCCGGCCCGTCCAGCTGCGGCATCATCCAGTCAAGCAGCGCCAGGCGCGGCGCGCCAGGCGTGCGCAAAATTTCCAGCGCCGCTCGGCCGTCCTCCGCCGTCAGCACTTCGTAATTCCATTTCCGCAGCAAACGCGCCGCCAGCTCGCGCGAAACAGCGTCGTCGTCCGCGATCAGAATTTTCACGGCACCACCTCATGGCTGGACGCCTCAAGTGGCGCCCTCAGTCGATCAAGCTCGTGCATCAATCCGGCAAGGCCCCGGCGCGCCGCGTCCGCGTTGTTTGCGTTCGCTTCGTGCTCGAGCAGCAGCGCTGCCGCGGTCGCCGCCGGTGCGCATATATTGGCCAGCGCGCCGCGCAGCTTGTGCGCCGCGCCGGCCAGTGCCTTGAAGTCGCCTGCATCGCCGGCCGAGCGCAATTCTTCGGTGGCATTCGGCATTTCATCCAGGAAGATCCGCACGATCTCGGCCAGGAAATCTTCGTCGCCCTCCACGCGCTCGAGCATCCCCGCGCGATCGAAGATCGCCTCGGGCGCGTCGGCCTGCGCGAGCGGTATTGCGTCTGCGCTCTTCACGCCGTTTCGCACATCGTTTCGCGCGTCTCTTGGCTCGCTGCTTCGTTCACCGGCTTCCGTGGGAACAACGCGGTCGAGCTCCGCCAGCAATTCCTGCGACCTAACGGGCTTCGTGACATATCCATCCATGCCAGCCTCCAGACAACGTCTGCGATCCTCTTCCCTCGCGTGCGCCGTGACGCCGATAATTGCGATGTGTCTGCCGGAAGCTTTTTCGCGATCGCGAATCCTGGCGGTCGCGCGCAAACCATCGAGCACCGGCATCTGAATGTCCATCAATACGGCGTCGAATGCGCCCGGGCCGCGCAGCTCCAGCATGTCCAGCGCCTCCTGCCCATTCACGGCGACGACGACCGAGTGCCCGTGCTTTTCGAGCAGGCGCACCATCAGCCGCCGATTCACCTCGTTGTCCTCGGCCATCAACAATCGCAACGGCGCCACCGCACGTGCCCCATGAGCAACGAACATCCGGTCCGCCGGCGCGACTACGGCGGCCGCAAGCCCGCCCAGCGCCGTGAGAATCGCGCGCAGCAGCGCGGACCGGCTGATCGGCTTGACGACGCACACGTTGATTCCGAGCGAGCGGCACCGCGCCACATCGCCCGACTGCTGGTCGGACGTCAGCATCACGATCGTCACGCCCGCCAGGCCCGGCTCATCCTTGATGCGCGCCGCCACCGCGAAGCCATCCATATCGGGCATGTGCGCGTCCAGCAACACAAGCGGAAAGCAGCGCCCCGCATCGCGCGCCTCGCGCAGCGCCGCGAGCGTCGCTTGCCCGCTTTCGGCCAGCGTCGGCCGCATGCGCCAATTCTTCAGCATCTCGTCAAGGATTAGCCGGTTGGTCTTATCGTCGTCCACCGCCAGCACGCGAAGCCCTTCGAGCTGCCGCGGATCCGCCGCCGGATCGCGTTTCGGCGCCGTCAGCGCTGGATGAAGTCGGGCCGTGAAGTGAAATGTGCTGCCCTGGCCCATTTCGCTTTCGACGCTCATCGTGCCGCCCATCATCTCCACGATTCTCCGTGAAATCGTCAGGCCCAATCCCGTGCCACCAAACAAGCGCGTCGTCGTGCCGTCGGCCTGCGCAAACGCCTCGAAGACCAAATCCAGCTTGTTTTCCGCGATGCCGATTCCGGTGTCGCGCACGGAGAAGTGCAGCATGAATGGATCCGTTGAGCGCTTGTCCGGCTCGACATCCACCACGACGCTTCCCTTCTCGGTGAACTTGACCGCGTTCCCTACCAGGTTCGCCAGGATCTGTCCCAGACGATCGGAATCGCCGGCCACTAGCTCCGGAACGCCTGGCGCCACCCGGATGGCCAACTCCAGGCCCTTCTGGTGCGCGCGAACCGACAGCGGCTTTAAGCTTCGATCGAGCAGATCGCGGAAATCGAAATCGGTAATTTCCAGATCGAACCTGCCCGCTTCAATTTTGGAAAAGTCCAGAATGTCGTTGACGATCCGCAGCAGCCCTTCGGCGGACGTCTGCACGGTCTGCAGGTATTCACGCTGCTCGCCGTCCAGGCGCGTGCCCAGCGCGAGTTCCGTCATGCCGATGATCCCGTTCATCGGCGTGCGGATTTCGTGGCTCATGTTGGCCAGGAATTCGCTCTTGGCGCGGCTGGCCGACTGCGCCGCGATCGACGCGTGCTTCAGCGCTTCGCCGGCCGCGCGCCGCTCCGTCACGTCGCGCCCGGCGCAGTAGATCAGCCCCGCATCCACGTCCGGCACCACACTCCACAGAATCCACTTGTACGAGCCGTCCTTGCAGCGCGTGCGTATCTCGTAGCCATCGATCGAATGTCCTTCTTCGAGCCGCCCGAACTCCTGATGCGCCGCCGGCAAATCGTCCGGGTGAATTAAATCCGCCATCGTCAGCGGCATCATCTCCTCGGTCGTGAAGCCCAGGGCTTTCTCGCACGCCGGGCTGGCCCGCCGGATGCGGCCGTCCAATCCGGAAATGATCAGCATGTCCAGAGAAACGGTGAAAAAACGAAGGCTCTCCTCCTCGGCTCGCTTGCGCGCGATAAACTCGCCGATCTGTCCGCTGAGCGAGGTAATCACCCCGAGCAGCTCGATATCCGGATTGCGCCGCTGGGCGCTGAAAAATTCGAGCACGCCCACCACTTCCTTCTTGGAAGCGATCGGCACCGCGAATCCACCGTGGATTCCCATGCTCTTTGCGAGATTCACGGACACCGGATCTTCGAAAGTCTGTACGTCGTACGCCCTCACCACCGCGCCCGTATGCCAGGCGCGCCCCGCCAGTCCAACTCCCGGCGGAAACGTCGCGGCGCGCAGCGCGTCCATGTTCGTGGACAGCGAGGAACCCGGCGCGCGCCACAAATCCACCAGGCGTAGAGCCTGCGCGTTCGTGTGCACTTGCAACAACACTCCCAGCTCCCAGCCCGTGGCCTCGCAAGCCGCGCGCAGGATGCCCGACGTCGCCTCAGCCAGGCTGCCCGATTCGGCAAGCACTTGCGTGATGCCGTGCTGCGCGTCCTTGATGTGATCGGCGCGCACGCGCTCGGAAATATCCTGATAGATCGCGAATCCGCCGCGCATTTCGCCATCCACCATCAGCGGCACGGTGTACATCTCAACCGCGACGCGCGAACCGTCTTTGCGTGGCTGCTCGATCGTCCGATGAACGGATTCTCCTTTTTTCCCTTTTTCCAAGATTCTTTCTGCCTCCGGGGTCGCGCCTTCCATCTGAATCAATTCTCCCATTGACCTGCCCTTCAAATCGTCGGCCGAAAAAAGAAACAACCGCTCGAACGCGCGATTGCACAATTCCACGCGGTTCTCGCGGTTGAACGCCAGAATCGCCAGCGGGCTATTCTCCACAAGCGAGGTGAGCGATAGCGTGCGTTCGGCCAGCGCCGCTTCGTTTCGCCGCCGCTCCGTGATGTCCAGAAACGTCACAACGGAACCAACCACCTTTCCGCCCAGCGTGATCGGGTAAGCCCAATATTCGGCGGGAAAACTTGTGCCGTCGGATCGCCACAGGACTTCGTGATCGACGTGCACCGGCCGGTCGAAAAGCGCGGCTTCCATGATCCAGCAATCGCTTTCCAGATACGGGCGCCCATCGGAGTGTGTGTGGTGAATCAGCCTGTGGGTGTTGTAGCCCAGCAATTCGCCCGCATCGCTGTACCCAAGCATGCGCAGCGCCGCGCTGTTGCAGAATGTGCATTTTCCTTCAAGGTCCACGCCATAGATGGCCTCGGCCGTGGAATCCAGCAGCAGGCGTGTTCGTTCATCGCTTGAGCGCAGCGCCGCTTCGGTCAGCTCGCGCGCCGAGATTTCCTCCTGCAGCTCGCTCGTGCGCTCTTTGACGCGTCTCTCCAGATCACCCTGCGCGTGCAGCAAATCGCGGTCCCGGCGCCCGATCTCCGCCAGCATTTCGTTGAAGCCGTCGATCAACGCGCCGACTTCTCCGCCCGCGTCGCGCTCCGCCCGCAACGTGAAATCCTTTTGGGCCGAGATGGATTTCGCCGTCGCCGCCAGCGCGCGAATCGGTTCGGATATCGAACGTTGCAGCCGTGACGCGGCCAGCATCGCGCCCGCCAGCAAGACCAGCATCGTGATCCCGTAAAACTCAAGGTCCCAGCGAATCACGCCGGAGAGCGCGATCAGGTCCGACGCGATCGTTACGCTGCCGATCGCTTTACCGTCGACGACGACGCTCTGGGAAACGATCAGCAGGCCGCCGGTGAATTGCGCGGCATCCGCTTGCACCGGAGGGGCGGACGCCATGCACGTCCGATTGCTTCGCAGATACGACGCGATGGGCCTTTCCTCTGCGTCGTAAAGACACGCCGCGGCGACGTGCTCGCGGTAGTGAAGTTGCGACAGCACATTTCGCGCCGCATCCGGATCGTCGAACGTCAGCGCCGCCGTGCTGTTCGAAGCCACCACCCGCGCCAGCGTCTGCAAATCGTGCACGGACTCCTGCCGAAACGTGTAGACGTCGTATGAGATGAACGCCGCGCCCGCAACGATCAGCGATCCGCACGTGATCGCCATGACGATCAAGCTCAGCTTTGTGCGAATCGTATAATCCGAAAAACGAGACACGTTAGTTGGTCTCCACCCCGGCGCTTTCGATCACTTCCGAAGCCAGCTGCAAAAGATTCGCGCTGGCCTTGATTCCCGCGCGCTTCACGGCGATATCGTTCACCGAAAATCGCACATGATCGCCCTGCCGGGAGAATTCGATCATCCCGCCCCAATTCACAAATCCCGGCGCATCGCTCACCGTCAACACGCTCGATCCGTTCACTGACGCCAGAATGCGCGCCACCAGCTTTTCGTCCGCCGCGCCGATAAATAAAATTTGGCAGCCGCGCAAATCGTCCCCCGGGTGGAACTCACGAACCACCAGCGCGCGTCCGCGCGCCGACTCCTGCCACGCCATCCGCGCAAGGTCAATCCCGAATGGATTTTTGCCGATCACGCCAATGACGAAGGGAGCGCCCGGATTTTGGAATGCCGCACTCGGCCATTCGATGAACCGCGAGAAATTCAGCAGGCACGCCGCTTCCTCCGGCCTCGGCTGCTCCGAATCGCACCGCACATTGCCCGGTATCGCGCCGAATAAAGTCAGCGCGACGAGCACAGCGAGCGATCTTCGGATCGGCGCGCCACTCATGGTTCCTCCCGCAAAGAAAAAGCACTTTGGCGGCCAAACTGTCGCCCCATGTGATTTCAAGGACGGCGCAAATGCCGCAAACTCAAGAGTTTCCGCTGGCGCACCCTTGCCCAGTGCGCAAGAAGGGACTGGAGGTGTTTCGATGCGAACAGATGTGCGCCACACCGGCACACTGCAGCGCCCGCGCACCAAAATGAGATCACACGCCAAATGTTCAAATCTCTCTTCGTTTATGTGCAAAATGTTGCAGTTCTCTTAGACCCAAGCGCAGTGCAAGTCGCTCAAAAATATATGCTTACGCTCTCCAGCTTATTGGAATTCGAATTGCAAGATTAAAACTGTGGGGAGTACTGCTCCTGCCGTATTCCCCTCCTTACGGGTGCACAATTCAGACTGGGGGGGAATGTGAATCAACTCCTAATTGCGAGATTCAGGTTCTGCGCATTTGTAGTCGCATGTGCTTTCGCACTCTTGGCGTTCGCTGGCCCGGCATCTGCGGATTTTGTCGACCCCGACTTGACCACCAATGGCTCGGCCTGTACCGGCAATGGCACTCCGGTCTTCTTTTGTGGAGGGGCGTCCACGCTAGGTCTAGATCCGGTCACGGGCTATACGACCCTCGAATATACTTTCTCGCCGACGTACGGTTCAGACGAACTGGCTGCCGGCAACGTGCAAACCGGAGCGATCTTGTTCGAGTATTCTGGCACGCCAGAGGCCGAGGTCGACATCGAAACTAGTGGAGGCGACACGGTCGTCTACGTCTATAACCCCACCGATGGGCTGCCGACGATCTCGGGCGCGGTGGTCCAAAACACTTGCGTGTCCGCGACTCAATGCGAAGAATACCCGGTAAACACCAACTTCGTATCAGGTGTCGTGGGATACAACAAATACGGCCAAATAGCTGTCACCGACGATGGCACCGCGCCAGGCCAAACTACGCTCGCGAGCCAGCCAGAGCCGAGCAGCCTTTCAGCGCTCGCTATCGGGCTACTGTCGGTCGGTTTGTGTTACTGGGCGATGCGTAAGCGTGAAACTCAGGACGTAGCCTAGGCCACCTGAGTCGTTCGCGTGCCTGGCAACGCCGGGCATCCACTGCTCGCAGCGCTGCATGCATAGCTCAAACGCCTCGCCGGATAGCATCCGGTGGGGCGTTTTGTTCTTTAGCCCGAGCCTCACGTGTTCGGAGAAATGGGAGATTTTGCCCGCTGGTTGCGTCAAGCAGAGTGGTTCGGGTTCGCTGCGCGCTTCTACCGATCGCTCAGCGCAAAAGATCTTCCAGTTTCACGCGGCCTTCGGTCTTTGAGTCGCGATATTTCACGATCACGGCAGCCTGCAGCGAGAGCCCCCACTTGCGCCCGGCGAGATGCGTGACGGCGCGCGATCCGGGAACCACGATCGCGTTCTCGGGAATCATCAGTGGCGCATCGTCGCCGGCGGAGTAGGTCGCGTCGCGAACCAGATCGTACACCGGAGTCGAAGCGTTCAAAATCGTGCCGGTGCCGAGCACCGCGCCGCGCTTCACCACGGTGCCTTCGTACACGCCGCAATTTCCGCCGACCAGAACTTCATCCTCGATAATCACCGGCAGCGCGCCGACCGGCTCGAGCACGCCTCCCAACTGCGCCGCCGCGGAGATGTGGCACTTGCGGCCGACCTGCGCGCAGCTTCCCACCAGCGCGTGCGAATCGATCAGCGTATCCTCTCCAACATACGCGCCGGCGTTGATGAACATCGGCGGCACGCAGATCACGCCGCGCGCCACGTAGCAGCCATCGCGAATGCTCGATCCGCCGGGCACGATGCGCACGCCGCTTTCCGCCGAAAACGCCCGCGCCGGAAATGTGGATTTATCGAAGAACGGCTGCTTCGCGCGATCGATGGACATATCCACGATCGCGCCCATGCGAAATCCCAGCAGAATTCCCTTCTTCACCCAGGCGTTCACGCGCCAGCCGGTTTTCGCCGACCCATCCGGTTCGGCCGCGCGCGCCTCGCCGCGATTCAACGCGTCCTTGAACGCCTGAAACAACAGGAAATGCTCGGAGGTGTAGCGCGCCGGCGGATGATCGAACAAAGCCTCGATCTGCGGCTCAATGTCGCGCGGCAGCATGAACCCTCTCGACCAATCCCAGCGCTTCGAGGATGGGCTGCATTCGCGCCATCGTTTCCGCCTTCGGCGCGACCAGCGGCAATCGCCATACCGGCTCGAGCAAACCCATCAATCCCATGGCCGCTTTCACGGGGCCGGGATTGGTCTCAAAAAAATTCGCTTCCATCAGCGCCAGATAACGCCGGTGCAGCGCGCGCGCCGCCGTGAAATTTCCTTCGTTGCACAGCCGCGCAAGCTGCGTCATTTCGGCGGGAGTCTGGTTTGAGATCACGGAGATGAATCCGCGCCCGCCCAATGCCATCAGCGGCAGCGCCATCGAATCGTCGCCCGAGAGCACCACGAAGTCTTCGTGAACCATGTTCAAAATCTGGCCCATCTGCGTGATGCTTCCCGACGCCTCTTTGATCCCCACGATGTTCGCGATCTCCGACAAGCGCTTCACTGTGCCCGGCTCAATGTTCACGCCCGTGCGGCTCTGCACGCTATACAGCAGCACCGGCAGCGTGGTGGCCGCGGCGATCGCTTTGTAATGCTGATACAAACCTTCCTGCGTCGGCTTGTTGTAGTAAGGCGAAACGGAAACGATTCCGTCCACACCCATCGCCGTAAGTTCGCGCACCAGTGAAATCACGTCGGCGGTATTGTAACCGCCCGCGCCGGCAACCACCGGCACTTTGCCCTTGCCCTCTTCCAGCGTCAGCTCGACCACGCGCAAATGTTCCTGCCGCGTGAGCGTCGGACTCTCGCCCGTCGTGCCGCACGGGCAAACGAAATCGATGCCCGCCGCAACCTGCCGGCGCACCAGCGCCCGCAGCGTCGCCTCATCGAGCGAGCCATCCCGCCGAAACGGTGTAACCAGCGCCGTACCGCATCCTGTAAACATCGCCTGCTCCTGTCCGAGATTCCCGCGCGCGCCGCCCGCTAGCGCAGCTCGCTTAGGATCTCCTGAAACTCGAATAAACCTTTTTTCCCAATCACCCAGCGCGCCGCCCGCAGGGCGCCGTCCGCAAATCCTTCGCGGCTCCGCGCCGTGTGCGTCAGCGTGATCGTATCGGCCACGGAATCGAATCCAATTTCGTGCGTGCCCGGCACGGAGCCGGCGCGGCTGGACGATAAATCAATCGGCCGGTCGTAGCCGGCGCCGCGCATCGTTTCCGCCAGCTTCAGCAGCGTGCCCGATGGCGCATCTTTTTTCTGCGAGTGGTGCATCTCCCAGCCCCACGCCTCGTACTCCCCACGCGCGGCAAATCGCTTCGCCGCTTCCGCCACGATTTGCTGAAACAAATTCACGCCAACGGAAAAATTCGGCGCATAGACCACGCCCGCGCCGCTCTTCTCCACCGCCGCGCGCACCGACGGCAATTCTTCGTACCAGCCGGTGGTGCCAACAACTGTATTGATCTTCAGCGCCGCAAGACGCCGCACGTTTTCCGCCGCCGTTGTGGGCGAAGAAAATTCGATCGCCACATCCACGCCCCGCAATTTCTCTGCCGTAAGTCCCGCGCCGCCGGCGTTGTCCCGTATGTCGAGCCGCACGCGCACCTCGAAGCCATGTTGCGGCGCGAGCGCCTCGATCATTCGCCCCATCTTTCCGTACCCGACGATTGCCAACCCCGCTGCCATTTCAGTTTCCTCGTCTTCTCTCAATCTCGATCAGTCGCCGCTCGCGCCATTGGCGAGCAGCCGCTTCACCAACCGCTCGTACAATCCGACGGCGTCCGTCAATTCGCGCTTGGGAACGCGCTCTTCGTCCGTATGCGCCACGTGAATGCTGCCCGGACCGATCAAGCACGGCGCACCCCACGTTCCGCCAAACGCCGGGATATCCGTAGCGTAGGAAACCACCGCCGTCTCAAATCCTTCGATCGACGCGAGCCGCACCGCCGGAATGCAAATCACTTCGCGCACCTCCGCGAGTCCCTTCACCGCTTCGGCCACGCCCGCGCGCAGCGCCGAAGGATCGCCCACGATGCGAAACAGAATTTCCGCCTGCGCGTGATCCGCCACCACGTTCGGCGCGCGCCCGCCGGAAATCGTTCCCACATTCAGAGTCGTCTTGCCGAGCAGCGAATCCGCCGGCAGCGGAATCCGCCGGATTTTTTCCAGCGCATCGAGCAGCGCATGAATCGCCGAATGGCCCAGCTCCGGATAAGCCGAATGCGCCATGCGCCCGCGCGCCACAATTTCAAATCGCAGCGCGCCTTTCGTGCCCAGGATCAACCGGTTGTCGGTCGGCTCGCCGTTGATCAGGTAGCGCGATCCGCGCGGATTTTTCGCCGCCACATAAGCGCCCGCGCTATTGCGCTCTTCCCCGACCACGAACAACACGCCGAAACCGCGAACTCCCGCCGCGAGCAAACGCTCCGCCGCGGAAATCATCGCCGCGATAATTCCCTTCGCATCGCAGGAACCGCGGCCGTGGACGAATTCCGCGTCTTCGCGCGAAGCGAAAAATGGCGGCACCGTGTCGAAGTGCGTGGAAAGCGTCACGCGCGGTTCGCCCCAATGCGCGAACACGTTGAAGCGCCCCGGCTCCACTTCCATGCGCTCCGCTTTCCCCCCATGCGCCGCCGCGAGCTTCGAGAGATACGCGAACAAAAAATCGCCCGCCGGCGCTTCATTGCCGGTGATCGATTCGATGTCCACGAGCGCGCGCGTCAATTCAAAAAGTTCCATCGCCGGTTTCAAACTTTCAGGAGGGAGACGCAGAGAGAAGGAAAACCGCGAGGATCGCTCGGGTCGTCGCTTCTCGATAGCGCTCCATCCGTTTGTGACGGATGACAGTGGACAGGCCTTAGACCTGCCCCCCAATCGCACGCGGCTTCAGCTGCTGCGGCGACTTCGGCGGACCTC